>Ga0302319_10004208_pt1 | contig 29685 bp, 29 predicted proteins | sample Bog_T0_2_FD_203319 | JGI IMG/M metagenome (GOLD analysis project Ga0302319, IMG submission 203319) | Peat permafrost microbial communities from Stordalen Mire near Abisko, Sweden - Bog_T0_2 | ecosystem: Environmental > Terrestrial > Soil > Wetlands > Peat | place: Sweden: Abisko, Stordalen Mire... | reverse complement strand
CCCCATTTTACAGGCACTTCAGCCAACTGACTCCGAAAGTAATTTATACGACTCCACCAACCAGTTGATTTTGTTCGACTTCTAACCGGACAGTAGTGGCCCACAATTAGTGTGTGGCCCGCCTCTCGGGCAGCACATAGCGGGGCAATTGGGCCCCCGTATTTTGCTGTGATGAAGTTCTAAACGCCTAGTTCCGCGCGTATCGCCCCGGCAATCGCCTCCACGTACCTCCGCATGGCCTCTTCGCATTCGGCTTCGATCATCACGCGTGCCAGCACGTCGGTGCCGCCGTAGCGAAACACCACGGCCACGCTAGTGAATTCTTGCCCGATCAGCAGGACAGCCTGATGTTAGCTTCATTTGTCAATTATCGCCAGCCCACAATCAAGAACGGTATTGGAAACAGGCTTATCTAGATGGTCTGCCGGAACGCTGAAGCGTCCCGCTCCTGCTGTAACGACATATACTGCCAGCGCGGCGACGCCTATGCCTCCAAGAATGTCAACGACATAATGCCACTGAAGAATGACGATGGACGCAGTGAGCAGCGCGCAGTATACGAAGATGATCGCGGAGACCGCGCGCCATCTCCGCAGGAACCAGGCAGCGATCAGCGGCTGCGCCACATGCATGGACGGAAAAGCGACATAATAGGCGCGGGGCGGCGTAATCCAGCCGGCATGATGATAGAGTACCGTGGCATTTATCAGAGACGCTCGCTGAATAGCAGCCGTGAATAAATGCGGCGGAAGTCCGGCGGCGATGAATGGCCCTTGCGCTGGGAAGATATAGAAAACGCCCAGTGATATAAAGTAGGCCGTGAGAATGGCGCCACTCATTTGGAAGGCCGCTCGCCTGTCGCCCGCAAAGCAGAGAAACAGGATAGCCGCCCCTATAACTCCGCCGATGCTGTAGTAAATATACTCAGCGGGTACATACAGCAAGGCTGCGTCGCTGCTGAGGCCAGCGACGGTAACTCCGAACATCAGATGCGTGTCCAGAATATTCAATAGCGCGTCGTATTTCACGCATGGACGCAACGTCACAATGACCGAGGAATAAGCCAGCGCCACGTCGATCCCAACTGCGAGATACAGCCAGGGAAGAAGAGCATCGGCAGCTCTCTTCCAGTCTCCCCGGCGATAAATAAATTCTGTGATGGCCACTCCGGTTACAGCAATCCCAGCGCCCGCCACCGGGCCGAACATAATAACCATGATTATTATCATTGGAATTAATAGCGCAAATCTCATAAAGTCGCGCCGCAGCGGAATCCACGAGCCCTTTACACCAAACTGGTAAAGAAGCGAGGCCCAGATGATGGATTGAATCGCCCAGCCTATAAGGAAGGTGATCATTGATAGCGATGGCACGAAGCGCAAGCGGGTGTAAATGGCGGCAGGAACCGACAGGATGCCAGATACGGCGGTAAGGTAGAAATGGATTTTATGTCCTGTCATTTCTGGAACTCTCCTATGAGAATGCAAAGAGGCGACTATACGCCGAGTTCCTCGCGAATCGCACCGGCGATGGCATCCGCGTGCCGCCGCATAGCCTCTTCGCTTTCGGCTTCAATCATTACGCGCGCCAGAGGCTCGGTACCGCTGTAGCGAATCACCACCCGTCCCGAGTCCTTCAACTCCTCTTCCGCCGCGCGAATCGCCGCGGCCACCGCCGGAATCCCGTTCAGCGGCCTCTTCTCCCGCACCTTCACATTCATAATCACCTGCGGAAATACCTTCAGGTCCTCGGTCAGCTCGTCGACGCCTTTGCCTGTCCGCGCCACCAGGTCCATCACCACCAGCGCCGTCAGCAACCCGTCGCCCGTCGTTGCCAGATGCGGCAGCAAAATATGCCCGGATTGCTCGCCGCCCAGCGCTGCATGATGCTTCTGCATCTCTTCCAGCACATAGCGGTCACCCACCGGCGCGCGGAGCATCCTGATCCCAGAGCGCTTCAGCGCCGCTTCCAGGCCCATGTTGGACATCGTCGTCGCCACCACCAGATTCCCCGTCAGCATCCCCCGCGCCTTCAGGTCTCGCGCCGCCATCAGCAGAATCGCGTCGCCGTTGATCACGTTGTTGTGGCTGCCTGCCAGCATGCAGCGGTCGGCGTCGCCGTCGAAGGTGAGTCCCAGGTCCGCACCGCGCACGGTCACTTCAGCAGCCACAGAAGCCGGGTGCAGCGCTCCGCACTCCAAATTAATGTTGCGTCCATCCGGCGCAATGTTCAGCAGGATCACATCGCCGCCCAGCCGCCGGAAGAGCTCCGGCGCAACCGCCGCCGCCGCTCCGTTGGCGCAATCGGCCACAATCCGCAGCCCCTTCAAGCGCAGGCCGGGCACACAGCCGAGCAGAAACTGAATATATTCGCTCTGATACGCCGCATTGTCCTCCAACGGCGTCAGCGTTGCCGCATCCGGCGCCGCAGAAAGCGATGCATGATGCAGGATCTCCTCTTCCATCGCCAGTTCCACTGCGTCGGCCAACTTGAAGCCATCCGCGCCGAACAGCTTGATGCCGTTATCCTGCCAAGGATTGTGCGACGCGGAGATCACCGCGCCCGCCTGAAATCCATGCCTCCGCGCCAGAAACGCGACCGCCGGTGTGGGCACAACTCCCGCGCTCTCCACGCGCGTTCCCGTTTCGCGCAACCCTTCTGCCATTACAGCTGCAATCCACGGGCTTGATGCGCGCGTGTCTCGGCCCACAATCACCTTGGGTTCAGCCGCTGTTTTGCGCAGCGAGTGGCCTAGCGCCAGCCCGCAAGCAAAGATCGTGTTTGCGTCCAGCGGATATTCGCCCGCCACGGCGCGAATGCCGTCGGTCCCGAAGAGTCTGCGTGCGTTGTCTGCGCTCATAATCTCACTTTTTGGTTTGTGTCGCGTTGGTTGTTGCCGCCGATTCCACGCGGCTGATGAAAACCCCGTCGCTCAGGCGCGTCGTAACCTGGTCGCCTGCCGCAATTTGATTTGTTGTCCGCACCACAACGCCAGCCGCGTCGATCACCAGCGCATAGCCACGCTCCAGCACTGCCAGCGGCGACAGCGAGTGCAATCGCGCATCGAGCGAACTCAGATGGGCAGCGGATTCATGCAACCTGTGTTCCAGCGTGCGGTCAAGGTGTGTGCGGCAGACTGTGAGCCGTTCCCGCGCCCGGCCAAGCTGTTGGCGCGGATCGTGGCGCAGTACAGCGGCGGCCAGCTCTGCCACTTCGAGCTGATACTGCCGCAATTCGCTGCTTACAGCGGCCTCCATGCGAAGTGAAAAATCGTCCAGCCGCTGAGCCCGCCTGTGAAGCAGCGTATTCACGCGCCCTTCGGCCCGGCTCACCGGCAGCCGCGTCAACCTTTGCCGAGCTTGCAGCAGTTGGAAGCGCGCTGCGCGGGTCAGCCTTTGTTCCTGCGTAGCCAGATGCTCGGCAATCTTGTGCTGCGCCTCGGTAATCAATTCGGCGGCGGCGGATGGTGTGGGTGCGCGCAGATCGGCAACAAAATCCGCAATCGTGAAGTCCGTCTCATGTCCGATCGCTGAAACCACCGGCAGCCGTGACGCCGCAATCGCTCGCGCCACCCGCTCGCTGTTGAAGGCCGCCAGGTCTTCCAGCGACCCTCCGCCGCGCGCCACCACAATCACGTCCACCAACCCCGAATCGTTCAGTTCGGCTAGCGCAGTCTCAATCTCGGATGGCGCGGAATCGCCCTGCACGCTGACCGGGCAGACAAGCACGCTTAATCCCGAGTGACGCCGGGCAACAATGTTCAAGAAGTCGCGAATGACTGCGCCGGTGGGCGAGGTGACAATCCCCACCGTGCGCGGAAACGCGGGTAACGGCCGTTTGCGCTCCGCGTCAAAGAGCCCTTCGGCCTTGAGCCGCGCCTTCAACTGCTCGAAGGCTAGTTGCAGCGAGCCCGCGCCCACCGGCTCCATCGTCTCGGCGACTAATTGCATTTGCCCGCGCTGCTCGTAGACGCTGACCCGCCCCCGCGCCAGTACGCGCAGCCCGTCCTCAGGCCGGAAGCGCAGCAGCATCGCCTGCCGCCGGAACAGCACCACCGGCAACTGCGCCTCGGCATCCTTCAACGTGAAATAAACGTGGCCGCTCGGTGCGGGGCGATAGTTCGAGATCTCGCCCTCCACCCAAACGTCGCCGTACTCCTGCTCGATAAGCTCGCGCACCTGGCCCACCAGCTCGCGCACCGGCCAAACGCGGCGCGAGGGCCGTGGCTCCTCAAAGCTAAGGTCAAGCTGCGGCGCAAATGAGTCTTCTCTGCTCACTCATAAAAGTGTAATTGCGCGGGCCTCAACAAGACTTATGGCGCGCTAGCGCCGACCGCCCCACCGCAGGTGGCCAGCCGCTCGCTGACGGCGGCTACAATCTGTTCGTGAGCCTCTTTGATGCTGTGGTCGCCTTCAATCAGCACCACGCGGGCCGGTTCGCGCGCGGCAATCTTAAGATACTGCTGCCTCGCGCGGTGGAAAAATGCGTTCTCCTCCTGCTCAAAGCGGTTTTCGTCCCCCTTACTCTTGTTGGCGGTGCGTTGGTTGCGTTTTCGCGCGCGAGCCAGCGAAGGCTCTAGCCCGGGCAGCAGCAGCAGCGTCAGGTCAGGCTGTAAGTTGGAGCAGATGAGGCGGTGCAGTTCCAGAACAGTCTCGGAGCCCAACTCGCGGCCACCGCCCTGGTAGGCTTCCGTTGAATCCGTAAAACGGTCGCAGAGAACGATCTTGCCGGCGGCCAAAGCGGGCTTGATAACCTGGGCCACTGCCTGAGCGCGGTCGGCGAACATAAGGGCCATTTCGCACATGGGCGCCAGTCCCTTGGAGTGCGAGTCCAGCAAGAGCGCGCGGATGCGGTCGCCGGTCGCCGTTCCGCCAGGCTGGCGGGTCAGCAGAACTCGGTGGCCGTGTTTCTTTAGCCATGCTGCTAGACGGTTGATTTGCGTGGTTTTACCGGAACCGTCCAGGCCTTCGAAGGTAATAAACAAACCACGGCGCATGTGCTGAGTTTATCACCCGAATTTTGTAGCAGACGAGTCTACTTCCGTTGTGTTAAAAGAGAATAATTCCATACCCACTGGAGGCAGGCGACTGCGCTCCACAGGAGCTCAATCAACGTGAACCTTCGCACCTACCACAAACTCTTCGTTTGCGGCATTCTAGCGGTCGCTCTGCTCACCACCCGGCAACTCAGCGCGCAATACCTGACGCTCGAGGGCCAAACCGGCGGGTTTCTGACACCCACCGCCTACATTGTTTACATGGAAAAGGGCCAGGCGCTCTCCCATCCGGCCATCGCCGTCCACTACATTGACGCATCCAAGGTCATCGGCAATATCGAGACCTTCAGTATCACGGAAGCGTTTTACGGCCGAGCCGAGGTTGGCTATACGCGTAGCGTACATCAGTTCGGCGACAGCGGCTCGGGCACCACGGTGCTGGGCAATTTTGTGTTGGGATCTACAGCGTCGGCCACGTCAACGGCGGTCACGCCGGATTTCAGCCAGCTTTGGCACGCTAACGGCATGAACATCTTCCACGGCAAGGTGGTGGCCATCAACGATGGCCAGTTTGGCCCCTGGACGCCGGGCGTGGCCGTTGGCGGCCTAGTGCGCACCGGCGACAAATTCGTCAGCGGTATTCTCTACCAGGAGATTCAGGCTCTCCTGGGAAATACCGTGCACGCTAAGTCGTACACCAATGGCGACATCTATGTAGCCGTCACCAAGACCTGGGCCAAAAAGCCGGTTCCCTTCCTGGCTAACCTCGGCTGGAAGGCCACCAACGCCTCGATCTTCGGTATTGGCGGCAAGGCGAATAGATTTGGCGGACGATTCTTCGGCGGCCTTGGTATCCCGCTACCCCTGGGGCACGGCATCGTAGCCGTGCCCTCGGCAGGGTTCACGCAGGAGCCGCCTACAGTCAAGAACCTTGGCCCGAATTTACCCAGCGGCATTCCTCTAGTAGCCGGCAAGGCTGATCTGCCCACCACACTGGACTACGCCGTTCGCGTTACTCAGAGAGAAAAGCCGCACTTCGCTTTCGATATTGGTATCGGCCAGGTAGCCAGCAATATCGGAACGATCCCGCAGCTAACCGGCTTGCCCGCAGGATACCCGCAGGTCGTTTACATTCCCGTGAATCTCCAGGCGAAGAAAGTCGTCGGCATGGGACTCAGCTACCGCTACTGACGGTGGATTTCAAGTGGATTGAAGCACAGAACGCTTCCTTCTTGTACGGTTTTGACCAGATCGGGGAAGAGGACACAGGGTACGCTTGCAGCGATATACCCAAGCCCTCGCCCCGCGCTGGGAAAATAGATTCTCTCCGCAGAGCAGGCACGAAAGAACCAGGAGGTTCTTCTCATGCGCATCTTCAGTTCCGCGCGTTGGCTCTTGCTGACGCTGCTTCTCGCTCTGATTCCCGCAACATTGCACGCGCAAGTTTCCATCTCTGTCGGGTTCGCTCCTCCGGAACTGCCCAGCTACGAGCAGCCATACTGCCCCGAGCCCAACATGATGTGGATGCCCGGCTATTGGGCCTACGATCAGGACCAGGGCGACTACTATTGGGTGCCCGGCTCATGGGTTTCGGCGCCCTATGACGGCGCGCTCTGGACGCCTCCCTACTGGGGATGGTATGGAGGCCACTACAGGTTCCATCACGGCTACTGGGGCCGCCACGTCGGCTACTATGGCGGCGTGAACTACGGCTACGGCTACGGGGGCATCGGCTACTCCGGCGGCGAGTGGCAAGGCAATAATTTCCGTTACAACACCGCGGTCACGCGCGTCGAAGAGAACAGAATCCACTCCACCTACAATGACCGGACGATTGTGGAGAATAACACCATCGCCAACAACAACCGCGTCTCCTATAACGGCGGTCCCCATGGCATTCAGCACACCGCCCAGCCTTCTGAACAGGTAGCCGCACGCGACAAGCACACGGCTCCAACCAGCGTCCAGACGCAACACGCGACGGCGGCCAGGACCGACAAGACTTCGTTTGCCAAGGCCAATGGTGGACACCCTCAGAACGCGGCGGTCGCCAGGCCGTTGACCCCGGTAAAGAGCACACAGGCTCCTCAGCAGCAGGCGCATCCTGCTCCTCAGCAGCAGGCACATCCTGCTCCTCAGCAGCAGGCGCATCCTACTCCTCAGCAGCAGGCGCATCCTACTCCTCAGCAGCAGGCGCATCCTACTCCTCAGCAGCAGGCGCATCCTACTCCTCAGCAGCAGGCGCATCCTGCTCCTCAGCAGCAGGCACATCCTGCTCCACAGCAGCAGGCACACCCTGCGCCGCAACAGCAGGCGCATCCTACTCCGCAACCACAGGCGCATCCTACTCCGCAACAGCAAGCTCATCCTGCGCCACAACAACAGGCTCATCCTGCTCCGCAACAGCAAGCGCATCCTGCGCCACAACAACAAGAGCGTCCTATGCCGCAGCAGCAGGCACACCCTGCGCCGCAACAACAGGCGCGCCCTGCGCCGCAGCAACAGGAGCGTCCTGCGCCGCAACAGCAAGCACACCCCGCCCCGCAGCAGCAAGCTCGCCCTGCCCCACAACAGCAACCCCGCCCTGCCCCACAGCAACAGGCACATCCCGCGCCGCAGCAGCAAGCACATCCTGCGCCGCAGCAGCAGCATGCCGCACCCGAAGGCAAGCCAAGGTAAACTCACTGGCGCTGATTCTTGGCTTTTCCTCACCAAAGGCCCACGGTTCACCGTGGGCCTCGTTGCGTCAGGAATCCACGAATCTCGATTACCCGCCCTTCACGAACACGTTCTTTGCGAAGAGATGGGATACCATGAATTTCAATCGCTAACTCGCTAACCCCTCGAAGCGAGGCTAACTTGCATTCATGACTGAATCCGCCGCAACCCGTCTCAACGCCCTCCTGGCCGAGGTGTCCCAGGCTCCGCTCGACACCGCTCAGACCCAACGTTTCGAGGTTCTACTTTCGCTCTTTATTCGCTGGAACGCCCGCATCAACCTGACCTCCATCCGCGACGGAGAAGGGATTCTGAAGCGCCATTTTTTCGAGTCCATCGCCTGCGCTCGCGCCCTCCCCGCCGGCATCTCCACCCTACTGGACTTCGGCTCCGGAGCCGGCTTCCCGGGTCTTCCCATCGCGCTTTGCCGTCCGGAGATCGCCGTTACCCTGGCCGAATCGCAGGGCAGGAAGGCAGCGTTTCTACACGAAGCAGTCAGAGTCTTGGGAGTCGCGGCAAAAGTCCATTCAGGCCGGGCAGAAACGCTGGCCGCAACATTCGACTGCGTAACACTGCGCGCCGTCGACAAGATGGAAAGTGCCGTCCACTCCGCTGCCCGTCTAGTTCGTCCCGGCGGCTGGCTCGCGCTCATGACCACCACCGCCGGCCTTCCCGCCCTCAAGGCATCCGCCGGTACCGAGTTCACTTGGGACCCGGAGTTTCTACTTCCCGGCAGCGACGACCGCCTGCTTGCCCTGGGCGCACGAGCGATCAGTTCGCCATCTTGATGAGGGCCAGCTTACGAATCGCGGCCAGGTCCTTCGCCGCCTTCACCATCAACCTCACTCCCGTTCCCTCCGGGTAGCGCGGCGCTTCGTCGAGCAGCTTCAGTGTGCTCTTGGAGAGATCGCTTTTCCGCGCCGCCGCAACAGCCCTGTCGCCCAAAACGAAAGCAACCCGAAAGCAGCCAGCGCACGGGCCCAGATAGACGATGTTTCTCTTTTTCACTTTGAGCCGCAACGACCAGCCGTACTTGAGTCCGGACGATTTCCACTCGCTCTCGCCAACCCCCTGTTCCGCCATCCAATCCACCAGTTGCTTCCACAGAGCCGTGGTTGAGCCTAGCGCGGCGGCGACCTCCGCCTCCATTGGCGCCTTGGTTTTTCCGATAAATGCGTTAGGCGTTTCCATCTTGCTCCTTTTCATGCCGGAATCAGTTTAGATCGAAACACACCGCCCCCGGCACCTCAATCCCAATGCTTCATCCGCAGCCAGATCTCCTGCAAGTTCCACTCGTATCCGCGGCAGTGATAAATCGGCTTCCACTCGTCGGGGCGCGAGAGCGGATCCTTCGTATTGCCGATGATGGAGTAGCTGGCGCAATGCTCCTTCATATTCCTTTCGTGTCCCTCACCCAGAACAATCAAGCTCTCGCCGGTGTACTCGCGCGGCCCCCAGATCCAATAATTCTGATGATTGCCAATCGCCTTCGGCAGGCCGTATCGCGGCCCAAAAAAATCAATAGCCCCGCCGTCTCCATAGTTGTTCGCAAAGATCGCTGTCTTCCGCTGCTCCTCAGGGGATAGCGTCCGGTAATACGCTGCCACGCGCTGCGCAACCTCCTCCCAGCCGAACATATCGGCGTAGAGCTGCGGCAGCACCCCTTGCGGCTGATTCTCAAACCTCTGCTGTTCAATGCCCAGCTTGTGCTCGTAAGCCAGAAAGTTGGGTACGCTCAGAATCGGCAGGATGGTTGGAGCGTAGATTCCGGCAATCGCGGCAATCGCCACCGCCAGCGCCGGCTTCACCCACACCCACAGCCTGCGCTGCGTCGCGCCTTCCACCCACACAGCCCCTGCGGCAAACAACATCGGGTACACCGGCGCGAGGTAATACATCTTGCCGTGCAGCGCCATCATCTCCGCCAGAAAAACCAAATACGCCCATCCCAGCGCCCTGAACGGCCGGCCCTTCTTCGAAAAGAAAAACAGCAGCGCAGCCGGCACGAGCAGCGCGGCAGCATACCCCAGCATCTGCGCCTGTGCCTCGAGAAACGCCAGCGGAGCAAGCGCAATGTCCCTGCCGTGCATGCGGATGTTGTGCATCAGTTGCAGAAATGGAAACTGGTGCTGCCGTTGCCACAAAAAGTTGGGCAACGCAATCGCCGCAGCCAGCGCGACGCCCATCCAGAACCAGCGATGCCGCAGGCTCTCCCGCAGCGGCGTCAGACAAATTCCCAGCATCAGCCCCGCCAGCCAAAACACGATGCCGTACTTGTTCAGAATCGTAACTCCCGCCAGCGCGCCCACATAAATCCAAAGTGGCTCGCGGCCCGTCTTGGCGATGTGCACCACCAGGCAGGCGATCCCCGTCCATAGCAGCGGGTCGAAGGCGTTCATCGTAAAGATGTGCGAGAAGGCCAACGAGATGGGCGCCATCAGAGCCGCCAGCGAAGCCAGAGATATTGCCCACCGCTGCCCTCCCAACTGCCGCGCCAGCACGCCCGCCAATACAATCGTTCCCGCCCCAGCCAGCGCCGGCAGCAGCCGCAGCACCCACAAAGAAGTTCCAATGGTCTGCTCCAGCAGCCACGCAACCCAAGCAATCAGTGGCGGCTGGTCCACATATCCCCACGCCGGATGTTCCCCGCACGCCAGGTAGTAGAGCTCATCGCGGAAGTATCCGTAATGCGGCCCGGCCAGGCAATAAAGCGCCATGCGTGCCAGAGCAAAATACAAAACAATCGTCGTACCGGAAGTAAACCGGGACACCGTGCGGCTCTCATTTGCCGCGTCAGTAACAGATATGTTTGTGCTCATAGGAGTCTTTACGAATGATAGAGGAAACCGTTCCGGTGCCTCGTGTCAGGGCACGACTCATCGGGTGCCCCATCCTCGCCGCGCTCTTGTTCTTGCGGCTAGGGTGGGATACCTCAAATCCCTAAAAGCAATTTGTCTTCCTATGCGCGCGCAACGAGCCGGGGTCCCCAGCGACAGGTCTTCGTCGCTGGGGTGGGGAGCCGAAGGACCTGCATTTGCTTTTCGTGTTTCCCCAACCACAAATGCCTGTGTGCCACGTCCATCCGCGTTCTTAGCGGATAGGCGGGAATCGATAACATTCAATCTCTTTCTAACACCGAGTAAATCTTCGTCGTATATTCGCCCAACCCCTACCGCCTGAACTGCCTTCGTATCGCCAGCAGAAACAACGCAAACAGCGACGCCGTCAGCAACGTCTCGAAGACCGCCACAACCCGCCCCCGTGGATAGACGGGAGTGTACTCTGGAGTGCGTTGAAACGTAGCCGTATCGATTGCCGTGATTCCACTCTTGCCGATCAGTTTTGCCTCTGTCCAAAAATTGTTCGTCCAACTGTCCTGCCGGTTCCATACGCTGCTATAGGTCACGCTTGCAGCGTTCGCAGAGATAGCCTGCTTTAGTTCAAGCCCCGTGATAGGAAACAAGAGCGTCGCCGCCAGCAGGGTTCCAAACGGCCACAACAACGGCTTCCGATAGCTGTTTCCGTAATCGCTCGCATATTTGTACCAGGCCACAAAGCCCAGATTGCGATGCCACCACCGCCGCAGTTGTAGAAGTGGTCCATCCGTCGGCCCAGCCAACCGCCTCATCTCCATCTCGCCAAAATGAAACTCGTTGGCTGTCCAGTAATCCAAGCGCGAGTCGTAATTCTTCTTGTGCTGCCGGTAGGTCTGGGCAATCGCGCGGTAGTTGCGCTTGCCTTCCACTTGAAAAAAGTAATCCTCCGCCACTTTGTTGCTAGCCGTCTCCTCAAATACGGCTAGTTGCCCGTGCCGTGGGCGCCTCCCCCAGTTGACGGATGGCTTGAACCAGACTTGACTCACGTCGCAGTTGAAAAACACCGCGCGGTCCAGGTCGACATCCTCAAAGACAATCTCGCCAGGTTTATAGAATCTGGCCAGTGAAAACACGGCGCTTGGTGATTCCTTGTCTCCCAAAGTAAAGCTCGTGTCCCGAAAATCAGCCCGATCCCTAAACTCGGCCTCGCTCCAATTCCCTGTGTCCACGAATGCTGCGTGGCTGTAGATAGCGGGCCCAATTAGAGTCGAGCCTGTGAACACTGCCCCGTGCATGAAATTGGCGCTAGTGAAATCTGCTGCCTCGCCGAAGGTCATATCGCTGAAGTAAGTGCTTCCCGCAAAGGTTGCGCCGAGGAAAAGGGCCTTCTTCGCGAACTTCGCGTTTTGAAACTCTACCCCTCCTTTGAAGGTCACATCGCAGAGGCTAGCGTCCCCCATGAAGGTCGCTCCGCTGAAGTCTGCGTCCCCCGTGAAGTTCACGGAGCCGAAGAATGCGTCCTACGTGAAGGTCGCTTCGTCAAAGATTGCGCGCTGCGTGAAGATAGCATCGTTGAAGAATGTGAGCTGCGTGAAGGTCGCTCTGAGGAAGATTGAGTCCTGCGTAAAGGTCGCACGAACGAAGTTTGCGCCCTGTGTAAAGGTCGCAAGATTGAAGTCTGCGCCCTTCGTGAAGGTCGCTGCGCCAAAGTTTGCGCGCTGCGTGAAGATAGCATTGTTGAAGACTGCGCGCTGCGTGAAGGTCACAGAATTGAATATGCAGATCGCTTGGAATTTCCTTCCACTGAAAATGAGTTGAGGAAAGACAAATCGCTCGAAGCGGGCCACTTTCTCTCCTGCGTTTTCCAGAATCCTTTCAAATTCCAACATGAATGCATCGAAAAGCGGTCCCGACTGCTTGCGCGGATCCTTCGAGTGCATCAGGCATACAGGCTTCTCGTCTACCCCGTCTGGCGCGACATGGATCTTTCGCCCACATCTCAGGCCACTGCCAAATCCGCCCATTTTAATCGGGCAGCCCGATTCGACGCTGTCGCCTTGCGCCGCGGCGCTCTCGTCAGGCTCTTTCACGTGTTCCTACGCAGGGCCTTTGTTGGCCTCAATCTCCGGCTCCGCGACGGCGCTCTCACCGTATGCAATCCCGCCCTCCGCCGCCAGGCGCTCAGCCGACGCAACTTCTTGCTTCTTGGCCATAATCCGCGAGTGTACCACCGCTTTCAGCTTTCGCTTCTTCATTCTCTGTCCCTCGCATTCCCTGCCGTCGCGTCAACACGAAAACAAATTGTCTGCGATTCGGAGTTGGAGAGAACAGAAGCCTTCATGCTCCTGAATGTCGCCTCGCAAAAACAGCGGCTATAGCTGCGGGCTCTTAGTCGATCCTTCTCCCAGAAAGAGAAAATGAAAATAGCCCAGGGCTGGGGTCCCCATGGACTCGGAACCCCCAGCGTGCGATCCTTGCTCGCGGGGGTGAAGGAACAGGTCTTCGTCCGTGGGGTGGTAGGGTGAAACCCTGGGTCAGTCTTACATCACTATCCGCGCCGTCCTGTAAGGCCGCTGCGAAGTCTATCAATTTCCGGGACACGGCAAGTGGGGACAGAAGAACATCATGCTACGGCGCTCAACCGAAATAGCGGCGAGGTCACCTCTTTTTCATCTACAAAGCACCCGTGTTCCACGTGAAACAATTCGGGAAGTATCCCAAACCGGGAAATGTTCCACGTGGAACATTTCTCATATTGCCAAAATGGGAGGGGTGTCAAATTGGGTTCTCCCTGAAAGTGGCATACATTCTGACTACAATTTAGACCAAAATCAAGGAAGTTTTCCACCGAATAGCTCTTTTTCGCTCTCCCGCAAGCCGCCCCGCACCTCGCCGTGAAAGCCTTCCCCCATATAGGTTTGCTCACTTCTTGCCCCGCCGCGCGGCATGCGCTTTCCACAGCTTTGCTGGGTTCTCCACAGCGCAAGCGGCTATCCTCGAACGGCTCTTCCCGTTACTCTGGATTGCCATGGGTAAAATTCTCGGTCTCGTCAACCAAAAGGGTGGAGTTGGCAAAACCACCACCGCCATCAACCTGGCAGCCTGCCTGGCTCTAGAGGGCCTCAAAGTTCTCCTGGTGGACTGCGATCCGCAGGCAAACTGCTCCTCGGGCATGGGATTCCAGCGCGACGACAACCGCCGTTCCATCTACGACGTGCTGATGGGCGAAGCCCCTGCGGAGCAGGTAATTCTGCCCACGGAGATTGATCTGCTGTCGCTGCTTCCCGGATCCAAGAACCTGACCGGCGCCAATATCGAGTTGGCCACAACTGACGATCGCGCGCTCCGTTTGCGCAGCGCTCTTGTGCCGATTCAGCCAGAATACGACCTGGTGATTCTGGATTGTCCGCCGGCGCTTGACTTGCTCACCGTCAACGTCCTGGCTGCGGCCGACACGCTGATCGTGCCCATGCAGGCCGAGTACTTTGCGCTGGAAGGAATCTCCGAGCTCATCTCCACACTCGAACGGGTGCGAGCCGCGTACAATCCCACGCTGACCATCGAAGGCGTTTTAATGACGATGTATGATGACCGCACCAATCTGGCGCAACAGGTTACAGATACGCTGCGCGAGTACTTCAAAGATCGCCTCTACCACACCGTGATTCCGCGCAACGTCAGGCTGGCCGAGGCACCCAGCCACGGCAAGCCGGTGGCGCTATACGATCCCCGTTCCCGCGGCACCGAGGCCTACTTTGAGATGGCCGGTGAGTTCATGGCGCGCAACGGCATCGTAACTCCGTCGAAGAAGGAACGCGCCGCCGCCGAGCCCGTGGCCGAGGTGAGCGTTTTACCCACCTCCGGATAACCGCGCGTCTTCCGCCCTGGCCGCAAGAATAAAGAAGCGCCAGGGCGGGCAACCGGCTATGCAAACCTCCCCAGTCCAAACCAGATTCAACCCCCGGCCACTCTTCCAGAAAGAGGAAATTGAACCATGACCGCTACCGACCTGAAACGCCGCGCCCTGGGCAAGGGCCTGGACTCCCTGCTGCCGCGTGTTCCCGCCGCCTCCGCTCCCGCCGCCATCGAGACTGAAGGGGGCAAGCCGCTGGAGATCCCCATCGAGCAGATTGATCGCAATCCATTCCAGACGCGCTCGCACATGAACGACGAGCAGCTAGCCGAGTTGGCCGCGTCGATCACAGCCAACGGCGTGGTGCAGCCGGTGCTGGTGCGTCCGCTGGCGAATGGACGCTTCCAGTTGATCGCTGGCGAGCGGCGCTGGAGAGCCTCGGAGCTGGCCGGCAAGAAGACCGTTCCGGCGATTCTGCGGCGGGTCTCCGACGAGCAGGCGATGGAGATCACCATCGTCGAAAACCTGCAACGGACAGACCTGAATCCGATGGAGCAGGCGCGGGCTTTTGAGCGGCTTTCGCGCGAGTTTCACATGACCCAGGAGCAGATGGCGGTGCGCACCGGAAAGGACCGGGCAACCGTAGCTAACTTCTTGCGTTTGTTGAGGTTACCTTCATCGGTGCAGGCGCGGGTAGAGTCCGGCGAACTGAGCTTTGGCCATGCGCGGGCACTGCTGGCTTTTGAGCACGCCGAGGAGATGGAAAAGGCGGCGCAGCGAGTGGCCACACATTCGCTTTCTGTTCGCCAAACAGAGGCCTATATTCAAGGGCTGATCCATCCCGAGCGCGCCGGCAAGAAAGAAGAGAAAACGGAGACTCCCGTAGATCCCAATGTGCGTGCGGTGCAGGAGCGGCTGCAGCGCGCCCTGGGATTAAAGGTTCACATCGAAGATCACGACGGCCACGGCAGAGTCATCATCGAGTACGCGCGGCTGGAGGATTTTGACGGGCTGCTAGAGCAATTAGCAGGAGAATAAATACAGGGAACAGGGGCGCTTTCAAGCTTGATTCATTCAAAAAGTCCCGGGGCTGAAGCCCTTTGAGCAGAACCGCATTTTCTGGGGTCTGACGACCCCTGCTCCCTCCGTTGATGCGTTGTATGCAGGAAGTTGAATCAGCAAGCTGGAGGAGTCATTCCGATTCAGCGTTCCGCGGGATGAGGGTTCGCGGAGTCGAATTTGGCTACGTGGATTTTTCGGGCCAGGCCGATTTTGGAGAGCAGCCAGATACCCCAGTAGTTGGGATCGATCTCGTACCAGGCCAGGCCATGGCGGGCGGAGATGGGGTGGGCGTGGTGATTGTTGTGCCAGCCCTCGCCGCCGGTGAGCAGCGCCACCCACCAGTTGTTGCGCGAGTCGTCGCGAGTATCAAAGCGGCGGGAGCCCCAGAGGTGAGTGGCGGAGTTGACCAGCCAGGTGGAGTGCAGGCCGAGCGTGACGCGCAGAAAACCTCCCCAGAGCAACATTCCTACAGCGCTTTTCCAGCCGCCGGCGAGCCAGCCGAGGCCGAAGAGGAGCACACCGCTTGCGGTGAGCGGAATCCAGTGGTACTTGCTGAGCCAGACATAAAAGCGGTTGCGCTCGAGGTCGGGGACATAGCGCGCGAGGAGCTGGGTTTGCGCGTGCAGAGCATTGCCCCAGACGATCCATCCGACGTGAGCCCACCAGCCGCCCTCGCGGGGAGTGTGCGGGTCGCCCTCGCGGTCGCTGTGCTGATGATGGACGCGATGGGTGGCCACCCAGAAGATGGGACCGCCCTCCAGCGAGAGCGTGGCGCAGACGGCCATCAAGTATTCCAGCCACTTGGGCGCCTGGTACCCGCGATGGGTCAGCAGGCGGTGGTAGCACATGCCGATGCCGACATTGATGGCAAGAACAGAGAGCACCAGCATCACCGTAAGCCGCTGCCAGGTGAAAAAGAAAAGCGCGGCTACGGCGCCGACGTGAAAGACGATGATGACGCTGAGCGTGAGCCAGTTGATGCCCGCGGCGACGCTTGCAACGCGGCCCATGCGAACCAGAGGCCGCGGGGGCGTGACGGGGGGATTTTGCGCGGTTTGGCTGGGGGCTGAAACTTCGGGAGCCTGTGTGTGAGAAGGTGCGGTTGCGACGGATGCCATAGGGGGGAAGTCCTTGGAGAGTGGCGACGTGCCCACCCATCCACATCATTGTATCCGGGGGTCAATTCGTGATATGTATCACGCGCTGCATTGGCCGAAAAATATTTTGGGCTTTCCTTTATGTGTGAGCAATTTTGCTCACTATCGAAACCTGGGACACCCAGCTTCATCGACAAGATACCTTTGCGCGATGACACTTACCACGCGCCTCGAAGATAATCGAATCGGATGGCCGCTTTGGGCTCTCTATCTCACCTACGAGGTGCTTCCCCATGGAACTCAACAAGAAAGTTGCCAACTTTACGCTGCAAACGGACGAGGAGAAAACCGCGAGCCTAGCCGATTATGCCGGCAAGCCGGTCATCCTCTTCTTTTATCCCAAGGCGGACACGCCGGGCTGCACTATCGAGGCCTGCGGATTCCGCGATACATTCAAGAAGCTGCAGGCGGCGGGGGCGGTGGTGCTGGGCATCAGCCGCGATACGCCCAAGGCGCAGGCAAAATTTCGCGCCAAATACGAGCTGCCCTACACGCTGCTGGCCGATGTGGACGAGAAATTGTGCAAACAGTTTGGCGTGCTGAAGGAAAAGAACATGTACGGCAAGAAGGTTTGGGGCATTGAGCGGACCACGTTCGTAATTGGCCCGGACCAGACCTTGCTGCACATCTTTCCCAAGGTTACGCCCGCGGGTCATGCGGAAGAGGTGCTGGCGCTGCTGAACGAATGGAAAAAAGCGCACAAATAAGAGGTAAGGGTGGCGCGGCTAGGCGGATGCCTGGACGGCTGCTTCCGCGCGTGTTCTTTGAGGCTTCACCGGAGCAGGTGGCTCCGAGATTGCTGGGGAAGGTGCTGGCGCACAGAACAGCAGCTGGAGTGCTGGCGGGCAGGATTGTCGAGGTCGAGGCTTACCTGGGGCCGCACCACAAGACGCCGGACCCGGCCGCACACGCCTATCTAGGCCCCACGCCGCGCAACCGAGTTCTCTTCGGCCCCGCCGGTCACGCATATGTTTACCTGATCTACGGGCGATACTACTGCGCGAATATCACTTGCGAGACGGAGGACAGGGCAGGCTGCGTGCTGCTGCGCGCGCTGGAACCGCTGGCGGGTGTGAAGCAGATGGCCGTGAATCGGGGGCTCGCGCCAGGCGCAAAATCACGACTGCTAACCTCCGGCCCGAGCCGGCTTTGCCAGGCGATGGGACTCACTCGCGCACTTCACAATGAAATGGACTTGCTCGACCCTGCTTCGCCACTTCAGGTGCGCGACGATGGTTACGCGGTTGGCGAGGTGCTGGTGACGCCGCGCATCGGCATCCACGAGGCCGTGGATTGGCCGCTGCGCTTTGCCCTGCAAGGAAACGCATGCGTCTCTGGAGGAAAGAGCCTGAGGGGAAGTGTGCGCAGGGTGAATTGAGCGTGTGCTATCCCACCCTAAATCACCCCAACGACGAAGACCTGTCGTTGGGGACCCCGAAGCCGCAAAAACAAAGACGCGGCAAGTGCGGGGGCATCCAAAGTTCTCAGAAAGACCAAGGGCGCTGCCGTCACCGGGAGCGCCCTTGGCGATCAATCAGGAAGCGCGATTATCTGGCCTTGGAGTCTATCTTGATTCCAGCCTGGGTCAGAATGCCCTTGGCGTCAGCGGAAAATTGACCTGTAGGGTCCAGTTTCAGGTACATCTGGTAGGCCTCGGCGCAGCCAGGAGGCAGAACGTACAACTTCGTCTTGGCGTCATAGGTGGCATTCTCGAGGAGTCCCTGGCCTATGAGGGCAAAGAGGATGGTCTGGGATGCCGGATCGACCTTATTGGCCTCATTGGCCTTGACGGCCTTATCGGCCGCCGCCGCCTGAGCGCTCCCCAGGTTGGGCAACGGCGAGCCCGTTTGACGTAACTGGTAGTAAATGATGGCTTCGTTCTTATAGTAGAAGCCTGCCTGCGCGGGATTAACCTTGGCGGCTGCATCATAGGCAGCGGCGGCCTCGGCAATCTTACCGGTTCGCGCATAGACCTCGCCCAGACCGGAATCGGCAACTCCTTGATTTTGAGGCATAGGCTTCTTCGATGCGGCTTCCGCGTCGAGGGCCTTCTTGAATGCTGCTTCCGCCTCGTCAAACTTCTTCAGTCCAATCTCACCCTGTCCTAACCTTGCCCACAAGACGGACTCGCCGGGCTTGATCCCAGTGTCCTTCAGCATCAAGGTTTCGATTTCTGTGAACTTCGCGAGCCTGATTTCGACTTCCTTGGCTTCTACCTCCGGTTTGGGGGCGGTGGTGCCTAGGGCCTGGATTGCCGTGGCATGCGCATGGTCGACATCTTTGAAGTCCTGATCGCAGATTCTCAGATCGGCCTGAATGTGCTTGACTACATCTTGGTCCTTCATAGCTTCAGCGTTGTGCTTCCTGAGCTCCACCAACTGCTTTTGCTGCTCGGCAGGCAGCTTGTCGACGAATTCTTTGCGGGACATGTCGAAGTCCTGAAGCACATCCTGGCCGGCCACGATCTTAACTTTGTCGAAGGAGTCGACGAACCTGTCGGGCGGCGAATCAGCCGTGCGATAGACCACCTTGTAGGTGCCGGGCGTGGCTATGCCTTCATAGGTGCCGGAGGTCGAGACCTGGAAGGTGAACTTATTGGTGTGGCCATCGTCGGTGGAGAGACTGACCGATCCCGAGGTTTTAGGGGCTCCTTCGGGTCCGGTGATGGCGCCGTGGATGCTGCCCGTAGGTCCCTTGATCGCGGGTGCCGCGGGTGTTTGGGCAAGCACGGGCAAAAGGGCGAATGCCAGCAGGCCCAGCCAAAGTGAAATCGTGCGTTTCATGTTGTTCTCCTTGGGAGCGTCGCGAGCCAGAGGGCGTGCGCGCTCATAAAAGTCAAATTTTACCGGCCCATGACCGCATACACCTTGAGCCCGGCCGCAGGCTTTTTGTGTGCCGTGAAAAATTTTACACTAGCTTACGCCATGGTGCTCAACTGTTCATGGTAGACCGTCCGGCAAAACTCTGTGTGTGGTCTGTATCACACTCTAGAATAAAACTATGGCAACCACGATTCGCCCCGCAATCCGCGAGGACATTCCGCAAATACTGAGATTCATTCGCGCGCTGGCGGCGTACGAGCGCGAGCCAGAGGCCGTGACAGCTACGGAAGCAGAGCTGGAGCGGGACGGGTTTGGCCCTAATCCATTTTATTTCTGTTTGATGGCCGAATATGACGGCAAGGCGGCAGGCTTTGCTCTCTATTTTTTCAACTATTCAACCTGGCTGGGGCACCCAGGGATCTACCTGGAGGATTTATTCGTTGAGCCGGAGTTGCGTGGGCTGGGGATCGGCAAGGCGCTGCTGGAGCGAGTGGCTGCCATCGCAGTGGAAAAGGGTTGCCAGAGATTTGAGTGGGCGGTTCTGGACTGGAACACGCTGGCCATTGAGTTTTACCGGGCGATGGGTGCGGAGTTTATGGACGAGTGGCGGATCGTGCGAGTGACTGGGGAAGCGCTGAGGAGACTGGGCGGGATGGTTGCGCAGTGAAGATTCGTGTCATCGGCGGGGGACTGGCGGGGCCGGAAGCGGCGTTGACCGCGGCGCGGCTGGGCTGCGAGGTGGAACTCTATGAGATGCGAGCGGTGGTGGACGGCAAGCCACGGCTGACGCCGGCTCACCAAACGACTGAGTTCGGGGAACTTGTATGCTCCAACTCGCTGAAGAGCGAATCGCCCAACACGGCGCCGTGGCTGCTGAAACAGGAGATGCGGCGCGCGAGCTCCGCGCTGATGCGCATAGCCGATGAGACGGCTGTGCCGGCGGGTCACGCGCTGGCTGTTGATCGTGTGGAGTTTTCGCGACGGATTGGCGAGGCGATTGCGGCCGAGCCGCGGATTAGCATGATTCGCGAGGAAGTCACAACTCTGGACCAAAACGAGGACGGCACGAAGTGCACGATTTTGGCGACGGGCCCGCTTACCTCCGATGCTTTGAGCGTGGAGATCGAGCGCGTTACCGGAAAAGGACATCTGGCGTTTTACGATTCGATTTCGCCGATTGTCGAGACTGATTCCATCGACATGGAGCGGGTCTACATGGCTGCGCGTTGGGATAAGGGGACGGCTGATTACATTAATTGCCCGATGGACCGCGTGGAGTTTGACCGCTTTCTGGATGCGCTGCTCGCCGCCGAGCCTGCGGAGACCAAGGAGTGGGAGAAAGCCGATTATTTCGAGGGCTGTTTACCGATCGAGGTGTTGGCACGGCGGGGGCGCGACACGCTGCGCTTCGGCCCGATGAAGCCGGTGGGATTGCGCGACCCGCGCACCGGCAGAACGCCTTGGGCGGTGGTGCAGTTGCGCAAGGAAAATCTGCGCGCCGACAGCTATAACCTGGTGGGCTTCCAGAACCATCTGAAATTCGGCGAGCAGGCGCACGTACTGCGACTGATTCCAGGACTGGAGAATGCGCGCTTTCTGCGCTATGGGCAGATTCATCGCAATACGTACATCTGCGCGCCGCTGTTGCTGGATGAGACCCTGCGACTGAAATGCGCGCCAGGGATTCTTGTTGCGGGGCAGTTATCGGGCGTGGAGGGCTACACAGAGTCAATTGCCAGCGGTTTGCTGGCGGGGATTTATGCGGCTGCATTGGCACGCGGAGAAGAACCCATACCCGCGCCTCGCGCCTGCGCTCTTGGCTCGCTGGTGCATTACATTACGCACGCCGACGCCAAGAACTTTCAGCCTGCGAATATGACCTTCGACCTGCTGGAGCTGCTGGAAGAAGAAGTGCGCAAGAAGGTGCGGGATAAGAAGGAGAGGCATCGGATGCAGTGCGAACGCGCGCTGGCGGCGTTTGATGCGTGGCTGGCGGCGATGTCGTCAGCAAAGAATTAGCCTGGCCTCAGTTTGCGGCAACTCTCAACATGACAAGAGCACAAGAACGGACGGCAGGAACCTTTCAGGCACAGTCAGTGTCCAAGTAGAGAGGGGATGAGGCCGGCAACGAGCGGGCGCGGTTACGTGTACCCTGAAGACTGGAGCTGTGGATGCGGTGGATTGCAATTGTGGTTGGTTCGTCGATGCTGGCGGGGAGCATACACGCCGGCTGGGCGCAGGCTGCGCCGGCGAAAGTCACTGCGCAGAAAGGTGCGGCGCACGTCGCGCTGCCGCCGGTTCCCAAGGCGATGCTACCGGAGTCGTTTGCAGGATGGGCGGAGACGGGTTCGGCGAAGAAGATCACCGACGCGGCGCAGGCCGACAGCGCCAATGCGGCGGTTCTCAAGGAGTATGAGTTTACAGATGCAACGCTGGCCAAGTACAAGCGGAGCGGCGAAACGCTGAGTCTGCTGGCGCTGAGCTTTCACGACGCCAGCGACGCCTATGGCATGTACTCGTTTTACCGGCAGAATGGATGGCCTAAAGAGCAGATCGGCGCGGGCGCTACATCGAACAACAATCGCGTGCTGTTCTGGGTGGGGAACATCGTAGTCGATGCGAATTTTTCGCAGATCGGGCCGATGAGCGGCGCGGAGTTGCGCGAGCTCGCCGGGCAATTGCCGCAGCCGGAGGGAGGCAAAGCGCTGGCGCCTCCCATCATGGCCAGCCTGCCGAAGGCACAATTGGACGCGCAGACGACGCACTATGCCGTGGGGCCGGCAGGCTATGCCGGATCTGGAGGAGTGTTGCCGGCGGACCTTGTGGGCTTTGATCGCGGCGCGGAGGCCGTGACCGCCAGCTACACTCTGAGCACGGGGCCGGCCACGCTTACCATCATCGACTATCCCACTCCGCAGATGGCGGCGGCGCAAGAGAAGACGATTCGCGAGTTCATCAATGCGTGCAAGCGAGCAGACAAGCAGGCTCAGTTGGCCTGGCCCAAGCCGCTGCAAGACTCCGGCTTGGCAGCGCTGGAGGTACGGCGCAGCGGGCCGCTGGTGGCGCTGGTGAGCGGGAACGCCTTTACCGACGATAGCCACAAACTGCTGGGCGCGGTGCACTACGAATCGGAGTTGACGCCGCTTCAACAGCCGACTGAGTCCGAGATATTGAAGACCGGAAAGCTGCTGTGGGGGATTACTGTCCTGGTGCTGATCGGCTGCGGCGTGTCTCTTTTGCTGGCTTTTTTCGTGGGAGGCTTCCGGGTGCTCTACCGACTGGCGCGCGGCAAACCGGTTTCCTCGGTCTACGATATTGAGTTCATCAGCCTGAATCTTCGGGATTGACTTGAGGGCGGGGACGGGGGAGAAAATCCGGCAAAGACCGCGAGGGAGCATCTGAAGGGTAAACGCTGGGGAAAACCAGGAAGAAATAGGGAGCAATCCCGAGGAAATACCCTGAAAATACAGAATATTGCGGAATTAAAAGGCGAAGAAGCGTCGAAGACGACGCCTGTGCATTTCCGAAAAAGTTATTCATCAAGTTATTGATATATAAACGTTTATTTCTCTTGCGAATTCTCCTTGACACTCCCATCCCCCGCCCCTAGTATGCAGCCAGAAAGTTCTGATGGTTTTGCCTCCGTTGGAACTATTCTCCCTGAGGAGAGAGCTGCCCTGTTGCCGGGCGGCTCTTTCCGTTTTTACCGCCTGCGGTGGGGCAGACGACGCTTGCGCGACCTAAGTTTCCTAGATTTCCTCCCTTTCGCACAGAACAGAGCACCCGATGTTTCGGTTCACACCGACGCTACCATGTCTTCATTGCGACGGGGTTGCCAGACTGCGGCGGCTTGTACAAAGGCGGCGAAGAGGCCGCGAGAAAAGGTGCTTTGGGTGTAGGTCCGTTCGGGATGCCACTGCACTCCGAGAACATAGTGCTCGCGCGAGTCCAGCTCGACCGCTTCCACGACTCCGTCCTGCGGGGAGACGGCGCTCACCAGCAGACCGTCGCCGGAAACTTTGATTGCCTGGTGGTGCGAGGAGTTGACCTGGGGCTCGGCGACCTGACTCAGGCCAGCCAGCCGCGTGCCGGGAGCAATGTGAATCGGGTGAGCCTCTAACACGCCGTCTCCCGGACTGTGATTGACAGAGGTTTTCAAATCCTGCATCAGTGAGCCATTGAGCCAGACATTCAGGGTTTGAATGCCGTAACAGATGGCCAGGATGGGCTTGTGGAGGTTGAAGGCGTCCTGCAGGAGCAGCTCGTCGACGGCGGCGCGAGCAGGGTCGGGCGCGGCACACTCGGGGAGCGCAACCTCGTCGTAGCGTTGCGGGTCTACATCCGATTCGCTGCCGGGCAGAAGGACTCCCTGCACGCCGGCTAGCAGACGCGCGACGCGGTCCTGATGCTCATGGAGCGGAACGATGATGGGCATGGCCCCGGCGGAACGCAGGGCGGCAAGATAGGCCGGCAAGGAGCGCAGGTTGAAGGCGGAATCGGAGCCGGTGGGCTCGGGAATGGCGATGTGGACGCACATGGCAGCAACCAGTGTAATCACGGAGGCGGCAGATGCGATAGGGAACCAGAAATATGGGGTCAAACTTATGTACCCAGAGCAGCAACCCCGGTGGAGATCTACGAGTTTGGCGGCTTGCGCAGGGCGTCGATTGCGGCACGGAGGCGGACGGTGAGCTCATCGACCTGCTGCATGGTCATGCCCGTGGTTTCGATTGGCTGACCGATACTGACCGTCAACTCGCCAGGATAGAAGTGATGGGTGTGAATGGGCAGCAGGTCGTAGACTCCGCTGAGCGCCATGGGGACAAGCGGAACCTGGGCGCGAATGGCCAGGTAGGCCGCGCCGGGAAGAAATGGACGCAGCGCGCCGTCTGATGTGCGGCCTCCTTCAGGAAAGAGAAAGAGCGGCATGCCGGAGCGGAGCACTTTGCTCGCTGCCGCCATGCTGGAGATGGAGGCGCGCGGGTTGCGGGTATCGATGGGCAACTGCCCGGATCGATTCAGGTACCAGCCTATAAACGGAATGCGCCACAACACCTTCCACGCGATGATGCGGAACTGAAAGGGCACGGCGGCGAATATTACCGGGACATCCATATACGAAGTGTGGTTGGATGCGTATACGGCGGCGGCGCGTCCGAGCAGATTCTCGGCGCCTACGACTTTCAGCCTGGAGCCGGAGTTCCAAACGCAGGCGCGCGCCCAGAAGCGGGCGATGCGGTGCTGCGCGTTGCCCTTCTTGTCGACGAATGAAACGAGAAACGATATGCTGCCACAGACGGCCGTGATCAGCGCCAGGAGCGGCGTCTGGATGATGTTGGTTCTCCAGCGGTCGATCCAGGGCAGCGGATTGGGACGCAGTTGGGGACGCTGCCTGGGACGCCTTTTGAAGCGCTGTCTTAGCTTTTTGAAGCGCGGCTTCACGATGTGCGCCCTCCTGATTCAGCCCCTTCGGTCAGCAGGAGGGAACGCGCCTCGCCCACCAGGTAAACCGAGCCGCAGACGATAATTGGGCCGCTGTTGGTATGCTTGCTCGCCAACTGTAGCGCGTCAGCGACCGACTCCGCAACAAGGAACGGCGTTTGAGTAAGTTGCGCGGCGGCCACCAAATCTTCCATCGTCGCGGCGCGGGCGGAGTGAATGGGCGCGAGGACGACCTGCTCGAAGTACGGAAAGAGAATCTGCGCCATCTCGGTGACGGGCTTGTCGCGCAGGCAACTGAAGACCAGGAGCCTTGGGCTCTTTTCACACAACAAGCTGGTTAGTCCAGAGCGAACCGCCCAGGCGCCTGCCGGGTTGTGGGCCACGTCGAGAATCCAAACGGTGCCGCCGCTCTCGATGCGCTCCAGTCGGCCCGGCCACACTGTGTTGCGAATGCCTTCGGCAATCTGATGCGGCGTAATGTGAAAGCCGAAATCGCGGGCAAGTTCGACGGCCGCTGTGATGGCCAGCGCAATGTTCCGATTCTGATGGCCACCCGCCAGGGGCGACCTGATTTCAATCGTCGCACCGTTCACTTCAACCGTGCGTTCGTTGTCGACGCTCCCGGCTACTACGGACGGCAGATAGTCGATCACGCTAACCAAGCGAACACCCAACTCTCGCACCATCTCGCTCAGCACATCGTCTGCCTCAGTGAATTGTGGAAGCCGAATCATCCTTCCGCCTGGGCGGAAGATGCCGGCCTTCTCGCGCGCTATGTCGGCGATGGTGGGGCCGAGCCACTCGGTGTGGTCGAGCGAGATGTCGGTGATGATGGAGAGGAGAGGAGCGACTACATTTGTTGCGTCGAGGCGTCCGCCCATGCCGACTTCGAGCACCGCGAGTTCAACCTTTGCCTCGGCAAAATAGATGAAGGCCATGGCGGTGAGAATCTCGAAGAAGCTGGGAGGCTGCGGGAGGCTGCCCTGCTGCACGAGTTGCTGCGCGGCTTCGTGAACGCGGAAGTAGAGGCGGGCGAAGTCGTCGTCGGTAATCTCGGAGTTGCCGATGCAGATGCGCTCATTGACGCGCTCGAGATGCGGCGAGGTGTAGAGGCCGGTGAGCGCGCCGGAGACGGTGAGGATGGAGGCTAGCGTGGCTGCCGTGGAGCCTTTGCCGTTGGTTCCGGCGATTAGCACGGAACGAAAGCGTTGATGCGGATTGCCGAGGGCGGCAAGCAAGGTGCGAAATTCGTCGAGAGAGAATTTTCGCCGCGGCTGACCAGGGCGCACGTACAACTCCGGCGCCATGGCGCTGAGCTGATCGATGGCGGCGGCGTAGGTCATTGAAAGACAAGTATAAGAGGCGCGTGTCAAGCGGCGCGAATCTGCATCAATTACGCAATAGCAATTGCAGGGCGGTGCGGGCGTTTTGCAAGCAGCCGCGCGCCTCATCCTCGGAGAGCAGGCCCTGGTGCACGGCTTTTCTGCCGATGTCGTTGACCAGGTTGGCCACGCGAGGGAAGTCCGGATCGAAGCCTGTCATCTGTAGATTGTTGTTGACCTCGTGCAAGAGGTTGCCGAGTGTGGCGGTTTTACGATAGCGTGTGCGAATCTGGCCGGTGAGCGAGGAGGGTAGCTTCTGCTTGATAGCCTCCTCGAGAACCGAGCGGCACATGACGGCACAGGCGGTAAACAGGCCGAAGAAATAGCAGCGGGTGGCTTCGTCGAGATAGCGATCAGCTTCCTCCGAGCTGGGCGCGGCGACTACGCACTCGCGCAGATGCGTGGCGCGCTGCACGGCCGGCTCAACCAGCTCCAGCAACTCGAGAGCAAAGGCAGTGCGAAGTAAATCGTTCTGCTGCCCGTCGAGAGCACGCTGAATCTCCTGCCATGCGGGAGCGGGGCCCTCGAAGCCGGCGTATTGCAGCTTGGTGAGCGAGGTGAGCCGCTGGCGCGCGTGCTGGATAAATCCTTGCCGCATCTCCTGGGCCAACAGCCGCCAACCAGCCACAAAAGCTGCCGGGTCCTGCTGGTAGCGCGCCCATAATTCGTCGTAGACAATTCCGGGCAGCACCTCGCGCAATTGCGCAAATCGCCCTGTCTGCGCCAGCTCGGAGATGGCCTCGCAAAACTCGCGGCCCGGCGTCTCTTCCGCCGACATCTGCAGCAGTTGATCCTCCAGACGGCCTATGTCGATGCCCATCCCCCAGCGCCCTCACCTGCCGAGTCTAAGTCCTCCTTTGTTAAAGCCAGCGATAAACTTACGCTTCTTACGGGTAAGGTACTGGAACGGGAAGTTTCTCTTGCTGCTCCCATGCGCGGAAGCCTCGTGGCGCCTACCCGACGGGAGGAATGAATAACGGGCAACAACTCTGTGCATTGCTGGTCTCCCGCAACCCCTTGCGACACGCGGCTCCAGACGCGATCTTCACACAATCCACCCTCTTTACACAGGCCTTTTTCTGTTTCCTGTGGGAGTCGTGGGAAACAGAGGCCGCTAACCTCTTGCCCGGTGCTGGTTTTCCAAATCCCCTCAATTGCACAGCCTTGTTTTAGAAAACTATCTTCACGCCAACCTTCTCTACCTCAAGCATTTCAGCTTGCTTTCCACTTTTCCTCACTGAACTACGGGTACTACTATCTTTTTTCTTATCTCTACTACCTTTATCCACCCCCCGTCTCTCTGCGTCACGATTCCACTTTCCTCCGTCGGAGACACGCCCCCATGTCGAGAGATCCCTCCGATCGCATATAGCCTGGTAATCCAGAGAAGCAACCCAGTTTTCCACGCGCAAAGCAGCGTAAAGGTGCATACAATCAAAAAGAAGAAAAGAAAGCAGTTTCCGGCTGGCAGTAAGTTGTTGTACAGTGTGGCAAGCGCGGATTCTGCTTCGATGGGGTTTTTTCGCTGGTGGCACAGCGAGGGTGGAATCATGGCGAAAGTGGAAACTGAAGTCGAAAAGCCGGCCGCGCCGGGGGCAACGATGGAAATTACCGTAAGCCGTCAGGACCTGGTCAAGGAGCTCACGGCAACGCAAAGCGTCGTGGAGCGCAAGACCACCATTCCGATTTTATCCAACTTTCTAATCGAGGCAGAGGGCGACCGGCTCAACATCACAGCCACCGATCTCGATCAGGCAATCCGCACCAGCCTGGTAGCCAAAGTGAAGAAGGCTGGAGCCTGCACCATCCCAGCTCGCAAGCTCTACGACTACGTCAAACTCCTGCCCGATGGCGACATCTCCATCAAGCTGCTGGAAAACCACTGGGTGCAGATCAAGCTGGGTCGCTCGAACACGAAGATGGTGGGCATGGCGCGCGCCAACTTTCCGCAGGTTCCGGAGTTTCCTTCTGTTGCGGCGACCAGCATTTCCGCCGTGGCACTGAAGACACTGATCAATCGCACCATCTTTGCTATCTCGAATGAAGAGTCGCGCTATACGCTGAACGGCGCGCTGCTGGTCATCAAGGCCGAATCTCTAGCTATGGTTGCCACCGACGGACACCGCTTGTCTTACGTGGAGAAGCCGAACGAGACACTGGAAGGTATCAGCGGCGAGAAGCGTGTTCTGATTCCGCGCAAGGCGCTGCACGAGCTAGAGCAACTGCTTTCCGCCACCGACACCGCGAAGGTGGAGTTCGCCGACGACGAACACACACTCTTCTTCCGCGTGGGGCATCGGACGCTGAGCACACGCAAACTGACCGGGCAATTCCCCAACTTCGAGGCGGTGATGCCGCGGGACAACACCAAGTTTGCCGTCGTGCGGTCCAGCGAGTTGGCTGCGGCCATCGAGCGCGTGGCGCAGTTCGCCGATGAGCGCTCGGGAGCCATTCGCCTGAAGCTGGAGAGCAACGAGCTGAAGCTCAGCGCCAACTCCAACGAGAGCGGCGAGAGCGAAGACACTATCGACACGCCGTATACCAGCGACCCCATCGCCGTGGGCTTCAACTCGGGCTACATTCTCGACTTCCTGAAGGCGCTGGGGAACGAAGGCGAAGTGCGGCTGGAGTTCAAGGACTCGCAATCGGCGGGACAGATGCGGCCGGAAGATCCGGACGCGGAGTACAAGTACCGGTATGTGCTGATGCCGATGCGGATCTGAAGAGCAGTTGAGATAGCCACGCTTCGCGCGTGCTAGCAAGTCAATGACGGCCCGGCAGCGATGCCGGGCCGCGGTGTTTGTGGACAAGAGGATAAAGCGAGCGAGGCCGATTACACCACGGCGGGGGCACGCAGAAACGCCAGCGCGCGAACCAAGTAGGACTTCAGCTGGCGGCGATGGACGACTGCGTCGAGGAAGCCTTTTTCCAGGAGAAACTCGGAGCGCTGGAAGCCTTCGGGGAGCTTTTGGCGGATGGTCTGCTCGATGACGCGGGGGCCTGCGAAGCCGATGAGTGCGCCGGGTTCGGCGATGTTCAGGTCGCCGAGCATGGCGAAGCTGGCGGTGACGCCGCCAGTTGTGGGGTCGGTGAGTACGCAGATGTAGGGGACACGGGCCGAGTCCAACTGCGCCAATGCGGAGGAGATTTTGGCCATCTGCATGAGGCTGACCACGCCCTCCATCATGCGCGCTCCGCCGGACGCAGCGACGACGATGAGCGGCGTGCGGGTGAGGCGGGCGCGGTCCACGGCGCGAGCTATGGTTTCGCCGACCACCGCGCCCATGGAGCCGCCGATGAAAGCGTACTCCATAGCGCTGACGACGACCTCGTGCGGGCCGAGGCGGCCGGTGGCGTTGAGGATGGCGTCGTCGAGGCCGGTTTGCGATTGAGCTTGCTTGAGCCGCTGCTTGTAGGGCTTGATGTCGGTGAAGTTG
>Ga0302319_10004204_pt1 | contig 29706 bp, 18 predicted proteins | sample Bog_T0_2_FD_203319 | JGI IMG/M metagenome (GOLD analysis project Ga0302319, IMG submission 203319) | Peat permafrost microbial communities from Stordalen Mire near Abisko, Sweden - Bog_T0_2 | ecosystem: Environmental > Terrestrial > Soil > Wetlands > Peat | place: Sweden: Abisko, Stordalen Mire... | reverse complement strand
CAGCGGTTGAGTGGATGCCGAACTCGGCAAGTGGCTGTGCGCACGGTTCAATGCAGTCCTTGGTTGCGCCCGCAGTGCGCGCGTGAATCACCAGCAGCGGACGCGCGAAGACCTGCGCCAGTGAGTGCGCCGTCGCCACCGCAGCCGGCGTGGCTTCGTTCCGCTCCATCGCCAGCAGCACGGGGCCGCCGGGCGTGGGCCGGAATGCGCCTGCGTTCCAATCGGCGGCAACGGCCAGCACCGGGCATGGAGCCAAACGCACAATCTGCTCGGCAATTGCGCCCACCACGACCGGACCCGCTCCCTGCATGCCCTTGGTGCCCACGACAATGAGACCGGCCTCGTACTGCCGGGCCACGTCAACCAGCATTTGCGCAACCGCGCCCTGGCGAATCTCGGAGTGGCTGTGAATGCCGTCGCGCAGCAGATCGCCGGCAAGGTTGTCGAGCGCTTTGCGTGCTTCTTCGGTCAGGCTGCTCCGCAGGGTTCCCGGTACCTGATCCACAGCGGCGTACTCCAGCGGATCGACACCATGCGCTAGCACAATGCGCGCCCCATAGCTGGACGCCAGCTTGCGTGCGTACTCCAAGGCCGCTTCCGACTGGCCGTTCAGGTCAGTGGCGACCACGATGGTCTTCAACCCTGTCGCAAAACTCATCACGCCTCCTGACGAATGGGCCAACCCTACAGATACCCCGTCGGACTTTGAGTCTGCGCGTCCGATAGAGAGAAGGGCAGTGATACCATTCACCCGGTCTTGTGACTCGTATCACAGGACTTGCGAGCACGCAGGGCAAAAAACGATGTCCGCGAAGGAAAAGAGCTGGCCGAGCGGACGTCAGTTTCCCTCAGTCCCGGCCTTACTGCTGCAGCACCACCTGGTCGCCTTCCTTCAGCCCGCTCACAATTTCAGTCACCGACCCGTTGGAGAGCCCAACCTTTACCGGAATCTTGCGGGTGCCGTCTTTCTGGCTTTTGTCAGGAACATCGACCGATGCGTTTTTCTGGCCATCGTAGCTGACCGCATTCTCCGGTACCGTCAGCACGCCCTTGTGTTCGTCCATCAGGATTTCGGCGTTGGCGGTCATGTTGGCTTTCAGCTCGCCGCCGGGGTTGTTGATGGAGACACGCACCTCGAAGGTGGTCACGTTATCTTTTTCAACGCCCATGGGCGCAATCTTTGTCACCTTGCCGTAAAACAGCCGGTCGCGGAAGCTCTCGACCTTGATGCGCGCCGGCTGGCCCATGTAGACGTGGGCAATGTCCGCCTCGTCCACCTTGCCCTGCACATAAACCTCGCTGGTATCGCCCTCGGTCATCACCAGCGTGGCCGTTGAGCCCAGCACCAGAATCGAGCTGACCGCGTCACCAATCTCCACATCGCGGGAGAGGATGACGCCATCCATAGGCGCGGCGATAGTGGTGTAGCCGAGCTGCTCCACAAGCTGCTTCAAGCTGGCCTGGCTCTGCGCAACCTGCGCCCGCGCCTGCTTCAGCTTTGCGGCGTCCACGCCGATCTGTGCCTTGGCCGCGTCGCGGCGGGTGAGCGCGGCAAGATAGTCTTTGTTGGCGTCGTCCAGCGCCTGGCGGCTCACAATGCCTTCGCGCTGCATCTCAAGATTGCGATCGAGCGTGGCTTTGTACATGGGCAGATCGGGCGCGGCGGCGTTCACTTTGTCCTGCTCGATGCTGGCCTCAAGCGTGGAAACATTTGCTTCAGCAGAGGACAGCTGAGCGCGCTGCGCCTCAACCTGCGCCTGAATCTCTTCCTGATCGAGCTGTGCCAACTGCTGCCCTTTTTTCACCACGTTGTTGATGTCTGCATAGAGCTTTTCCACGATTCCCGAGGCCTTGCTCTTTACCTCAACCTCAGTAATGGGCTGGATCTTGCCGGTGGCCACAACCGAGCGCGCCACATCGCCGCGCGTCACTTTGGCCAGCCGGTTGGGATCGATGGATGTGCCTTTTACCAGCCGCGCCAGCGCCACGCCGGCCACCAGCAGCACCACAAATGCGACTACACCGGTCCAGATCCAGAATCGTTTGTTCTTGCGAGATGCAGCCACAAAGCCTCCGTAACGAATGGTATATGCGCACGACGATCCGGCGCGGGATAATTGTCTTGAGCCTGAGAATGAGACGGTCCATCTGGGCCGCTGTCATCTGCAATTACGCAAAGGCCGCGGAGATGGTTCCCGAAGCGGGGCAGGGACCGGCGAATACAAGGATTTGATGCAGCGGATTGCGGGCAACGGAACCTTCCGGACCGCTCTCGCGTATGAGTTACTGAAACATCCCCGTCGGTGTCTAACCGCTATGCAGAGTTTTTCAGATACGATTGCCCAGGTCATCCGGGCCATGATGGCCAACAAGCTGCGCACCTTCCTGACCATGTTCGGGATTGCGTGGGGCGTGGGCTCGCTGCTGGTTCTGGTGGGTCTTGGCGAGGGCTTTCGTTCGGGTCAGCACCGGCAACTGGCCACCTTCGGCAACGACCTGGTGATGATGTGGAACGGCACCATTCCCGCTCTCGCCAACCAGCACACGGGCATGCGGCCTTATCAACTCACGCCGGGCGACGAAGACGCCATGCGCGCGTTGCCGCAACTCCGCGCGGTTACCGGCATCCTGGGCCGCAACGATCTCTACGAAGTGAGCGCTTTTGCCAACACATCGGGACAGGTGCTAGGCGTCGAGCCAAATTACTCCCAAGTGCGCTTTATGCCGGTGGCCGAGGGCCGCTTTATTACGCAGGATGATCTGACGGAGCGGCGTCGCGTAGCCGTGCTGGGATCAAAGAGCGGCTCGCTCCTGTTTCCTGGCCGGCCCTTTATTGGCGAATCCATCACCATCAACGACGTTGCCTTTACGATTGTGGGCCGCGTTGAGTCCATCAGCCGAGGCAACAACGACAGCGACAATCAAAAAGTCTACATTCCGCTCACCATCATGCAACAGCAGTTTGCAATGAAGGGCGACAACGTTGCCCAGGATGCGCTGAGCTCCATCCAATATCAGCCGGCGAAGAAAGGCGACTCGGCCGCAGCGGTTGCCGCTGTGCATCGGGTCATCGCCCAGCGCCACGGTTTCGATCCCTCGCTCAAAGACGCGTTTGAAGAGTGGGACACGATCCAGGAAGAAAAAATGATCGGCGCAATCTTTAATGCGATGGATGTTTTTCTGGGCGGCGTGGGCATTGTCACGCTGGGGCTGGGCGCGGTCGGAATCATCAATATCATGTTGGTCTCAGTGACTGAGCGCACCCGCGACATCGGCGTGATGAAGGCCGTGGGCGCGACAAAAAGCAGCATACTGGCGCAGTTCTTTTGGGAGGGGCTGTTGCTGACCGGCATCAGCGGGCTGGTCGGCATCGCGGTTTCAGCGGGATTCATGGGGCTGTTGCAGATCACGTTAACCGGCAAGATGCCGGGCTGGGACCCGCCGCGCCTAGTGCCCTGGTCGGCGGCGCTCGCGCTCGGCTCGCTCATGCTCTGCGGCGTGGCCGCGGGTTTGTATCCAGCCAGCAAAGCCGCGCAAATGGACCCCATTGAAGCGCTGAGAAAAGAGTGAGCCGCAGTTGCAAGCGGCGCGAATGAACGATCGACGATTGATTTTGGATTAGCAACGCTTTACTGAGAGCTGAGAGCAGAAAGTGGAAAGCTGAGAGCCAGTGCCTTGGGTGTGAGGTTCGAGCCACAAAAAAGGCACTGTCATTCTGAACGAACGGGGCCCCGAACGTTTTTCAGTTCGGGGGTGGTGAGTGAAGAATCTGCGGTTGCTTTTTGTAAATTGAGGCAGAGACTTCAGCTTCACCGCATTAATTTGTTCCTTGAGGTTTGTGCATTCCCACCCATTCGCCAGAAAAAAGCGAATGGATGGGGCACGGAGCGAGTAACCTCGATGAACGATTGACGATTGAATTTGCATAAGCAACGCTTTACTGAAAGCTGAAAGCTAGCAGCTATCAGTCAGGAGCTACTAACCGTGTTAAAGGACATTCTTGCGCAGGCGTGGGAGGCGATGGTGTTCAATCGCCGGCGCACTGCGATCACCATGATCGGAATGGCCTGGGGCATTGCCACGGTGGTGCTGCTGCTGGCCTACGGCGCGGGCTTCAATCGCGCCATTGAGAATATCTTCGCCAACTGGGGAACCAACATCATCGGGTTTTTCCCCGGCCGCACCAGCCAGCAGGCAGGCGGTGACAAGGCCGGCGTTCGCGTTCGCTTTACGCTCGACGACGTAGACCGCGTCTCAAACGGCGTGCCCGGCATCTACCACATTTCTCCTGAAGCAGACCTGAGCGCGACCGTGCAGAACGAACTGCACACCTACACGTGGGATATTACCGGAGTTCGCCCCGAGTATCAGGACATTATGAAGCTGGACGTCGATGCGGGCCGCTTCTTCAACGGTCAGGAAGATCAGCAGCGCGCGCATCTTTGCGTCATCGGCTCCGAGGCCAAGACCAAGCTCTTCTCCGGCGGCTGGGCCATTGGCGAAAACATTCGTGTGAACGGCGTCATGTTCACGGTAGTGGGCGTGCTGCAGCCCAAAATGCAGGAGAACGGCGACGACAATCGCAATCTCACGGTCTACATTCCCTTCAATACCATGAGCGATTTGAAAGACACGCATTACATCGATGGCGTGTGGTTCAACTATCGCGGCGACAACGAGCTGGTTGAAAAAAGCCTGCGCGAAACCATGGGCGCGGCGCACCATTTCCGTCCTTCGGATCACAACGCCATTCATGTCGCAAATCTGCTTTCGCAACTGGCGCAGTTTCACATTTTGTCCGTGGCGCTGCAGGTGCTGCTGGCCATGGTCGGCGCGCTCACGCTGGGCATTGCAGGAATCGGCTTGATGAACATTATGCTGGTGGCTGTGCAGCAGCGGACCCGCGAGATCGGCGTGGAAAAAGCGCTGGGCGCGCAGCGGCGTCACATCCTCACTCAGTTTCTGGCCGAGGCGCTTGCCATTACCAGCGTGGGCGGCGCAAGCGGCATCGCGCTGGCTTACATCATCTCCGCGATGGTGGGCCGCATCACGTTTTACAGCGCGCTTGCCAAGAACGCCACCGATGCCGACATCCGGCTCATCATCTCGCCTGGCTCGGTGGTGGTGGCCACGGCAATTCTGGCCATTACCGGGCTGGTCAGCGGCATGATTCCCGCCATCCGCGCAGCCAATCTCGATCCTATTGAGGCGCTGCGCTACGAGTAGAAATCCGCATGTACAGCAGCGTGCCCGATGCGGTACTCTTGCCGGTCATGAAAAACCTGAACAAAATCTCCGCCCTGCTGTCTTCCGCGTTTGCCTGTCTCCCGTTATTGCTGTCGGTGGCCGCGTTCGGCCAGGCGCCTGTGTCCGACTCGCCTGCGATTGAAGCAAAAGCCCATACGATGGTGGCGCAGCTAACGCTCGAGCAAAAGATCACGCTGCTGGGCGGCATGGACAATATGTACACGCGGCCCATGCCCTCCATCGGTCTGCCGCGCTTCAAGATGTCGGATGCGTCGGTGGGCGTGCGCAGTTGGGGGCCGACCACTGCCTACGCGGGCGGCGTGGCGCTGGCCGCAACCTGGGACAAAGATTTTGCGCGCAAGCTGGGCGAGGGCCTGGGCCGCGATGCCCGCGCGCGCGGCGTGAACTTTCTGCTGGGGCCGGGCGTCAACATTGCGCGCTCGCCCATCGCCGGACGCAACTTCGAGTACCTCTCAGAGGATCCCTATCTGAATGGCGCGCTGGTGGTTCCTTTCATTGAAGGCGTGCAGTCGCAGGGCGTCGTCGCCACGGTGAAGCATTTCGCGCTCAACAATCAGGAATACAATCGGCACGATGCCAGCGTGGATGCGGACGAGCGCACCATGCGCGAAATCTATCTGCCCGCATTTGAGGCCGCTGTCGTCAAAGGCCATGTGGACGCGGTGATGAATGCCTACAACCTGATCAACGGCGTTCATGCTACGCAAAACCAGTTTCTGAACGTGCAGGTTCTCAAAGGCGAATGGGGTTTCAACGGCGTGCTCATGTCAGACTGGAGCGCGACCTACGACGCCGTAGCCGCCGCCAACAACGGTCTCGATCTTGAGATGCCGAATCCCCGCTACATGAATGCGGCCAATCTCGTATCCGCCGTAAATGCAGGCACAGTGAAGCAGGACACCATCGACGACAAGGTGCTGCGCCTCATTCGCACCGAGCTTCGTTATGGATTCACCGACCGTCCGCAATTCGATCCTGCCTATTCAACTTATTCTGTCGCCGATCGTGCTGTAGCGCTCCAGGGAGCGCGCGAGAGCATCGTGCTGCTCAAGAACGATGGGCATCTGCTGCCGCTCGATGCCGCGAAGGTGAAGACCATCGCCATCGTCGGACCCAACGCCTGGCCCGCGGTTCCGGGCGGCGGCGGATCGTCGGAAGCAGCAGCATTTGAGCCAGTCTCGACGCTTACCGGCGTTGCCAATATCTTTGGCGCAACCGGCCATGTGCTGTATAGCCGCGGATTGCCCGACATGATCGATGTCTTTCGCCAGACACGCTGGGACGGCGAAGTGAAGTCGGAGACGTATCCAAGCCGCGACTTTACTGGTGCGCCGGCAACGGCCGCGCGACGCAATGTGGCCGACTGGAAGGCGAGCCAGTGGGATCCGCCCGATCCCACGCAGCGCAGCATTCGCTATACCGCCGCATACAAAGCGGAGAAGGCAGGGAAGTATCTGCTGATCGCCGCTGCCTCCGGCGAAGATAGGTTCACAATTATCGTCGATGGCAAGCAGATTCTCGGCCAGGCCCACGCCGAAGGGCAAGTGCCCAAATTTACTTCACTCGATCTGGCAGCCGGGCAGCAGGTCCACGTAGTGGCCGACTATCTTCCTTATGCCGCGGGTGTGCGCTTCGGCCTTGGACTTACCTACGAGCCCGATCTCGTCTCTGCCGAAGCAAAGCAATACGCGGCAGCAGCCGATGTGGTGGTGGTCGCCGTGGGCTTCAATCCCGCGACGGAAGGCGAGGGGCACGACCGCACCTTCGCGCTGCCCTGGGGACAGGATGCGCTCATCGATGCCATGGTCGCGGCCAATCCACGCACCATCGTCACGCTGACTGGCGGCGGCGGAATGGATGTGCGCCGCTGGATCGACAAGGTTCCTGCGTTGCTCCATGTTTGGTATCCGGGGCAGGAGGGCGGCACGGCCATCGGCGAGGTGATCTTCGGCATACAGAATCCCGAAGGCAAATTGCCGGTCAGCTTCGATCGCTCGTGGGAGGAGAATCCTTCTGAGCCGTACTACACCGGCGCAACGGGCGCTGACAAGGTTGAGCACATCGGTTACGGCGACAAGCTGATGGTCGGCTATCGCTACTGGACAACGACGGGCAAGCATCCGCTCTTCCCGTTTGGCTTTGGATTGAGCTACACAACGTTCAGCTTCTCCCATCTGCATCTGCCTTCATCGGCTCAAGCCGGTGCAACAATTCCAGTGGGCTTTGATGTAACCAACACCGGCAGCACGATTGGAGCGGAGGTGGCGCAAGTCTACGTCTCCGATCCCTCGGCAAAGGCCGCGCGGCCCGAGCGCGAATTGAAAGGATTCGAAAAAGTCCGCTTGAATCCGGGAGAAACCCGGCACGTGTCTCTCGATTTCGATGCGCGCGCCTTCAGCTATTGGGACGAGGCGGCTCACAAGTGGACCATCGATCCCGGCAAGTTCGTCATCCTGGTTGGCGATTCGAGTGAGAACACGCCGCTGCACGCAGATGTGACGCTGAAGTAATTCAGCGTTACGTTCGCGCCGCAAACGCTATCGGCGACAAACGATATTGGCGACAAACGATATCATCAAGGGATGAAACGCGTTCTCTTGTCATGGAGCAGCGGGAAAGACAGCGCGTGGGCTCTCCATGTGCTGCGCGGCAATCCCAGCTTGGAAATCTGCGGGCTGTTGACCACACTGAACAGCGAATTCGATCGCGTAGCCATGCACGGTACGCGGCGCACCGTGCTTGAGGCGCAGGCGCAAGCCGCGGGCTTGCCGTTGTGGAACGTGCCCCTGCCGTGGCCATGCTCGAATGAAGTGTATGAGCAGCGCATGGCCGACGTTTGCCGTCGTGCGGTCGCCGAGCATGTTGACGCCGTCGCCTTTGGCGATCTGTTTCTGGCCGACGTCCGTTCGTACCGAGAGAATCAACTGAAAGGCACCGGTCTTGAGCCGCTGTTTCCGCTCTGGCAGATCCCTACGGACCAACTGGCCCGCGAGATGATTGCAGGCGGCCTGCGCGCGCGCCTGGCCTGCGTGGATAAGAAGCAGTTGGCCGCCGAGTTTGCCGGACGAAACTTCGACGAGCAGTTTCTCCGTGATTTGCCGGCTGCTGCCGATCCTTGCGGAGAGCGCGGTGAGTTTCACACCTGCGTGTACGCAGGTCCCATGTTCGCTGCGCCGATCCAGCTTGAGGCCGGAGAAGTCGTGGACCGCGACGGGTTTGTCTTTGCGGATTTTCAGGTTGCGCAGAGCGCAATCGCGGCGCAATAAATGGCCATGGCTTTGTGTCAACTAGCTTGGTGTCTCCGAAGTTTGTTGAAGAACAGCCGCAGATCCTTCGACTCACCACCCCCAAACAGGGAACAGGGAACAGGGATCAAAGACACGTTTGGGACCCTGTTCGCTCAGCGACAGTCGTTGTTTTGATATGAGATCCAGGGACAAGGCGCTAAATGCGAATGAAGATCCGCTTGCGGAACATCAAGTAAAGGATGAGCCAGTACGCGCATAGGGTGAGCGCGCCCACGATAGTCGGCTCAAATCCCGCGCCGAAAATGTTCAGCACTCGCTCACCCAGGTGAATGCGAAAGCTGCTCTCGACAAAGTTCCGCATCAGCTCCGCCATCACATAGGCGGCAATCGAATTCGTGCCCACCACGACCAGCGGAAACGCAATCCGCCGATGCTGCTTTGCATCGATGAACCACGAAAGAGCAGCAAGCGTGAAGAAACAAACGCCGCCACTGACGAGCGTCCACGATGGCGTCCAGATGCGCTTGACGATGGGGCAGATTCCCGTGAAGTGCAGCGCCAGTCCGGCAATGCAAAGCACAGCGGCGGCTGCGAGAAATTTGCGAAACGGTATCTTCGGCGCAGAGTCGAGGAACCAGCGGCCGGCTGCGAGCCCAAGCAGCATGGTGCCCAGCGTGGGAATAAAGTTGAGCGTCAAATAGCCGCCGTCGTTATACAAAAAACGACTGGGGCGCGGAAACAGGTTGAGAAACCACACGTCGAAAGCCTGGCCCAGATTGCTGTTCTTGTTCCAGTGCGCGGCGAAGCCCGTGAACAGGCGATGTTGAAACTCGGGCGGCACGCCGACGGCTACCCAATCGAAGTTTGCGCCGGGTGCGGGATACAGCGCCCACGCCAGCCAGTAGCCAAACAGGATTGCCCAGAACGCGACCCACTGCCAGCGCGGCCGCGCAAAGGCCAACAGAAAGGCCAATGTATATCCCAGGCCGATCTGGGTAAGCGTGTCCTCGAAGGTGAAGTTGGTCATGGGGCTGTCAGTGGAGCGCAGAAAGATGCCCAGCGCCACAAGAATCAGGCTGCGCAAGAGCGTATGCAGCAGCATGTGTTGAAAGCTCTCGCCCCTGCGCCGCCGGCTGGCGAGCGAGTAGGGCAGCGCCACACCAACAAGAAAAGTGAAGCCCGGCTGGATGGTGTCATGCGGGCTCATTCCCGCCCACTGCACGTGCGACTGGCCCCACGCCAGAATGCGCAGAAACAGATTGCCATGGCAGGCAATGGCGGCGTGCCTGAACTCAAGCACCTCGCCCATCATCATCAGCATTACAAGCCCGCGATAGGCATCTACGGCGGTGTTGCGCTGCTGTGCTGTTTGCGGCAGGGGAGCGGCCTCGCGCTCTTGTGTGGATGCCTGCGCGGGAACCTCGCTCATGTTCGAATCCTCACCGGGCGGGGTCAGTGGAGTCAAATCTCATCCCTCCATCAAACGAAAAAGGCCTATTCACTCAACGCGAACGCGGTTCGCATGGTGTGAACAGGCCCTTTTTGCAGGTACTTCTGTTTACCGCAGTGTCTTCAGCGCCGGATACAGTTTGCGCCACGCGGCGTAGCCCGCCTTGTACGCGGCAAGATCGGCCGGGTCCGGCTCGATGCGCTGCGCCACTTCGATTGCCTGGCTGCAGGCCTCGTCCAGATTGGCCCAGTGTCCCGCGCCCACGCCGGCCATCAGTGCGCAGCCAAAAGCTCCGCCCTCTTCCGCCGTCAGCACTTCAACGGGATAGCCGTAGATGCCGGCCTGAATGCGACGCCACAGTGTGCCGCGCGCTCCGCCGCCGCCCAGCCGGATGCCGCTCACCGGAATGCCAAGCTCGGCAAACAGCGAGAACGTATCCTGAAGCGAATAGGCAACGCCCTCTTGCACCGCGCGCACAAAGTGAGCCGCAGTGTGGTTTACGCCGATGCATGCAAAGGCGGCGCGCACTTCAGGATCGAGATGCGGCGTGCGCTCGCCCAGCAGATACGGCGCCCACTCCAGGCCATCGCTGCACGCGGGAATCTTTGCTGCTTCCACGTTCAGCTCGTCGTAAGACTGGTTGGCGAAGAACGTATTCTTCAGCCAGTTCAGGCTCAGTCCTGCGCTTTGCGTTACGCCCATCACGTGCCACAATCCCGGCACCGCATGGCAGAAGGTATGCAGGCGGCCCTTGGGATCCTTGGTCGGCTGTGCGGTTGCGGCAAACACCACGCCGCTGGTGCCGATGGTGGCTGAAACCGAGCCGGGCTGCAGAATGCCCATGCCCACCGCGCCCGCGCCCTGGTCGCCCGCGCCCGCGGCCACCGGCGTTCCGGCTTTCAAGCCGGTCAGCTTGGCGCCGTCTTCGCTAATGCGCGCGCAAATCTCAGGCGATTCGTAGACCCGCGGCAGCCAGCTCTCTTTTACTCCGGCAACCTCGGCAACTTCCTTTGACCAGCGGCGATGCGTCACGTCGAGCAGCAGTGTTCCCGATGCTTCCTGCACGTCGATGGCGAACTCGCCGGTCAGTTTATAGCGCACGTAGTCCTTGGGACACATAATGTGCGCGATCTTGGCGAAGATCTCCGGCTGATGCGTCTTGACCCACAGCAGCTTGGTGACCGTAAAGTTGGGCAGCGCCGGATTGCACGTCAGTTCGATCAGCCTTTCGTAGCCGATGCGCTCGGTGAGCCAGTCGCACTCAGGCTGGGTGCGCGTATCGCACCAGATGAGCGCGGGGCGCAGAACTGCGCCGTTTTCGTCCAGCATCACGGCGCCGTGCATCTGGCCCGTCAGCGCAATGGCCGCAATCGGCTCGCGCGGCTCCGGTGTGGCGGCAATTGCTCCGCGAATTGCCTCTTGAGCCGCACGCCACCAGTCGTCGGGATCCTGCTCCGCCCAGCCAGGATGCTCAGCGCGAAAAGGAGCGTGCGTGCTTGACGCCGAGCCCACGAGTTTTCCGGCCGCATCCACAATCACAGCACGCGTTCCGCCTGTGCCTACATCCATTCCAAGGAACCACATAGTCCTATTCCCCCGATATAAATCGCTTTTCTCCAGCGTTGGCAGCATACCAGCTTTCGCCCACGGCGTGAAAGCTGATACGGGATTTTCACTTTTCAGCGGAAATTGGTCCAGGGGTCTTGTCCCAGAAGTTCACATCAAAGCAACGACTGTCATCCTGAGCGAACGGGGCCCCAAACGCTTTTCAGCTGGGAGTGGTGAGTCGAAGGATCTGCGGTTGTTCTTCAACGAACTTGGGAGACACCACCCTAGTGCGGATGAATTTTGGAGACGAGCCAATATCCGGCTGCGCCAAAGACAAAACATGCCACTGAGGCAAACAGAAAGCTGCTGAACCGATCCAAAATGCCTGTGCCGTCGGGCAGCAAGTGTCCAAAGCTTGTCACCTTGCAACTCCGCTTCAACAGTGTCGCCAGCGTGTCACCGAGCAGTGCCGCCATCACAATGTAGAAGCAGGTGATTACGCTTTGCAGCGGACTCAGGCCCGTGGCGGGATCAAGCAGAAGCGCAGCGCCCAGGGCCAGCAGCAGTCCCACAAAAGTGCCAATTTTGGTTTTGCCGGAGTCGATCTTAGCGTCCAGAGGACGGCCGCCAAACAACTGGCTGGCCACCAGGCTGAAACCGTCGAAGGCGCATACTACCAGGAAGACGAAAACGGCAATGAGCGTGGGTGCTCGCCAGGCAAACAGCACTGCCGCCGCGCCCAGCAGCAGGTAAAGCACAATGGCGATTGCGGCCAACGGCGGCTTTATGCTGGCGCGTGTAACTCGATAAATCTCGTATCCGCCAAGCAAGGCAATCGCGGCGATCACCGCGCTGAAGATCCAGTGCCCCGCCAGCGCCGCAACCAGTACGCACGTGGCGATGCAGAAAAGAACGATGAATGCGATGCGGCCTTTGCGCTGAACAGGCGAGGCTTGTTTGCGATTCGCGACAAAGAGCCCGGTGCCCACCAGAAGGAGCACTGAGACATAAAGGAGCGCGATGCGGAGGATGGCGTGGAGAGACAGATGAACCGCGGTCATGGTCTTTCACTTTCAACAGCCGCCCGAACCCGGGTCTGCGAACAGGGCCTCGGTTCCAGCTACGGCGTTTCTTCGGTTGGCGTTACGGTTACTCCCTCTTGCGTAAACAGATAATGCAGCAGCCACACGCTGGTTGCTGCGTGACCGTTCACCTCAGCCGGTTTGAACTTCCATTGCCGGGCCGCCTCGATTGCCGCGTTTGAGAAATAATGGCTCGGTCCCGCTGAGTCAAAGGCCGCGCTTGAAACATCGCCTGTGGCGCTTACCTGGAGCCGTATGCTCACGTTTACCTTGCCGGTAATCGATCGAACGGCCGCCGGCAGAAGGTCGGGTTGCGCCTGATGCAGAACCTCACCTCTTTGCACCGCGCCGTTTGCAACCGGGGCGGTCTTCGTCTCCGCGGCGGGGGCGGGCACAGGCGCGACCTGTGCAGGAGTTGCGGCTTCAGATGCCGGTTGCGACGCGGTCTGCGTAGCGGCCTGATCGTCAGGCGCGGCAGAGGCCGGCGCGGCTCCAGTGGTTGAAACATTTCCGTCTGCTGAAGGCTTCTGCGTTCCCGGCTGCGCTTGGTCGGTTGCGGACGATTGCTGTTCGACCGCCGGCGGTGTGGGCTCCGGCCCGCGCGATCGCGTCCAAATCAGCGCGGCAACCGCAACAACAGCCAGTGCGACGGCAACTACGACCGCTAGAAGTAGTTTGGGTGAAGTCTGAGTGCCCGCACTATCTTTGGTTGTTTCAGCCGCGGCCGGTTTTGGACGGCCGGGGTTCAGCCGGTCGCCAATGCCGTCGATGGTCCATCGGCGCGCGGGGTCGATCTGCAAGCATCCGCGCGCAATCTCTGAGAGCGGGTGCGGAATGGATGCTGGAATTGCCGGCTCGCTGTTTGCCGATCGATTCCACTCCGGCAAACGCTGCGTGAGCGCCTCAACCAGCGTCGCTCCCAACGCCCACACGTCGGTAGCCGGCGAGCAGGTTCCGTCGGCGCGCTCCGGCGCGTCATATATGGTCAGCGTTGGCTGCGAACCGGTGCTTGCGCCTGCGGCCTGCAGGCCGTCGGCAGAGAGCTTCAGTCGATCGTTGACAACCAGAATGTTCGACGGCTTCAGGCGGCTGTGCACAAACCCTTTGGCGTGCAGATAACCAAGCGCGTCCAGCACGGGCGCAAGCATCTCTTTGGCTTCGGCGGGAGTCAGCGGGCGCAGAGGCAGGATTTCGCCAAGCACCTCGTCGGCATACTCGGTCACCATGTAGTCCAGCGTCTCGCCGTCAATCTGGCAGCGGCCGGTGGCCAGCGGGCGCATCAGGTGCGGATGCGAAAGCTCCTTCGCCGCAGCCCACCCAGCCTCGCGGCTGGCGGCCTCGCCTGGAGTCAGGGCGGGCATCAGCTTGATGGCTGCCTTCGCGGCGGGCTCGTCCGGCATCTCAGTCAGAAAGACGCCGCTATGGCCCGATCCGCCGACCCATTCGCGGAGCGTGAATCTTCCGTCAACGACGCGCCCCACCCAATCCTCTCGAACTTTCGATAGGTTCATGGCCGAAATCATTTTATCCGAGCTGGATTCGGTAAAGACTTGAAAACTGAGGTCCAGACGAAAAAAGCCGCTGTGCGCCGCGAGTGGTTACCTGTCACGCCAGCCCTGTAAAGGTCCCATTTCGCTGTCGGGCACCGTTCTGAGAGACTTGATGTATGCCCAATCTCCCGCCCGCTCCAGTGCTCAAGCCGATCCCTGCGCCTGCACCCGCGCTCATTTTTGACCTGGACGGAACCCTCACCGACTCAAAGCCCGGCATCCTCGGCTGCCTGGGCAAGGCGATTGCGGCGCGCGGCCTGAGCCATCCGGGGCCGCTCGACCACTTCATCGGCCCTCCCGTAGACGAGTGGACGGTTGAGCTGCTTCCGAACGGCAGCAGCGATGAACGGGCCGCTCTGGCGCGGGAGTACCGATCATGCTACGACGTGGAGGGCTGGTCGAATAACTCCGTATACCCCGGCGTGCGCCCCATGATTGACGAGCTCACCCGGTATGGCTGCCCTCTCTACGTCTGCACCTCAAAGCCGCTGCATTTTGCCGTCCGCATTCTGGACCTGTTTTCGCTTTCTCCGCTTTTTAAGGCCATCTATGGCGACAAGGCCGAGTACGCAAGCCATAACAAAGTCGACCTGCTCGCCAGTCTGCTCCAGGAGCAGTCGCTTTCACCGCATTTCACCTGGATGGTAGGCGATCGCAGCTTTGATATTGACGCCGCGCACGCCAACGGCCTTCGCTGCCTGGCTGCAGGCTGGGGCTACGGCACGCCAGAGGAATACGCCACCGCTGACGCCGTAGCCGAAACCCCAGCTCAGGTTGCCGGGCTGGTGCTGCCTGCATCGCAACCTGACGCTGAGGCTTAGCGCCACACCAAAACGCCATCTTGCGCTCCAAGCTCGTTGAAAAGCTCACAAAAAAGGAGATTTAGTTCATGGGGAAGTGGTGCGTTTCAGCGCCGCCAGATAGGCCTGTGGAAAACTTACGTTTTGTTACAAAAAATATACAGATATTGACACAGGCGCGGCGTAAGCTCATGAAAAAATTGACAATCAATATTTCTGTTGACAACTATCTAAAATTGGACTTATTCTGGTGACGGTAACAATCTACCCCACGGAGGTAAACATGCGTAATATCCTTGTTAGCACTCTCATGTTGTCGTCGGTTTTGTTCCCTGTAGCGGCCAATGCTGCCAGCAAGTCCGCAGACGACGCCAATGTCTCAACCACTGACCTCCGCGCCAGCGCAGGTGTCACCGCTCCCACGCTCGTCGATGCCATCTCGGTCACGCTGCCCGCGGGAAAGACAACGTCCTTCCTCTCCCCCATCTCCAACGTCGCCCTCACGTTCACGGTCGACGCCGATGGTCACGCGGAAAACGTCAAGGTTCTCAAGTCCACCAATGACTTCTGGAATTCGCGCGTCATTGAGGCCGTTGAGAATGCCAAGTTCCAGCCCGGAAAGCTCGGCGACCAGGCTGTTCCCATGGACATGAAGCTCGCAGTCACCGTGCTGCCCTAACCCAGGCCCTCCCCGACCAAGTGAACTGGCCCTCTGGCGCAAGGTCATGCCTCGCCAGAGGATCCGGATCACCGGAAAACCAATCCAGCCGGATCGCAAACCCCAACGGTCCGTACACTCATGAAGCTGCGGAGCGCCCAACCAGGCGTTCTTCCAGCGCTTCCTTTCAGTCTCAACTGTCGAGCGAACTCTCCGAACGTCCCCTCTCATCGCTCCAGAAAACTCACCACAATCGGGCTCATCGTGCCTGCACATTGCTCGGGAGCCAGGTGTCCGCATCCGATGAACGTCTTCAACTCCGATTGCGGGATGAGCTGATGGATTCTCTCCGCCTGATCGGGCGGCGTAACGCGGTCCTCGGCGCCCCACAGAATCAGCACCGGCATTTTCAAGGTTGGCAGCAGGCTATCGGTTGCGTCCGCGCCGGTTAGCATCGTATTGAGCGCGCGGCGTGTCACCCACGCGTGTTCCTGCGCCCCACGCACAACATCGCGCTCCACGAATCCCGGAATCGACGCCGGATGTGGCATCAGCAATGCTTCCAGTTGGTCCAGTTCCGCCGCGGTCCTGGGCATAAACAGATTCGTATTCCAGTTGGGCTGCACCGCCAGGCCGGCTGAGTCAAACAGCAACAGCCGCCGCACCCTTTCAGGATGTTCCCCTGCCACGATCTGCGCTATCCATCCGCCCATCGACCAGCCGCCGAGATCGGCCTGCTTCAATCCCATCGCGTCCATGAAGGCCAGCACCACGCCAGCCTGGTCGCGCACCGAGTAGGAGAAATCCGCCGGCCAATCGCTGCGGCCGTAGCCGAAGAGGTCGGGCAAATACACGCGGAAGCCAGCCTTTGCCAACAGCGGCGCAAGCGTCTGCCAGTCCTCCGCGCGGCTGCCCAGGCCATGGACGAGCACCAGCGCCGGACCGGTTGCCGGCCCCTCGGCTTCATAGTGCAGCCGGTGTCCCTCGACCGTGATCGAGCGGCTTTCCACTCCCGCGATATCCTCCCGCAGATACGTCCAGCCATCCAGATAACTCACCGGCCGCAGCAGGAAGCCAATGCCGGCGGACAGCGCAATTGCTGCCAGAATCTCACCCGCAAGTAGCCATCTTTTCGCGCGCTTCATACCGTTTCTCCAAATTTGCCGCCCAAGGCCCGTGCTCTTTGCCAGCCCTGTTCCATCACTCGCACGGTAATGGGGTCCAGATTGAGTGCACTGTGGCTGTTCCACTCGGCGCGTTCCACCCAGCGCACGGCGTCAGCGTCCGAACCTGCCTTGAGCGTGCCGCCCGTAACCCTGCAAAGGTAGTCGGCGATTACATAGTGGTAGCGAACCCGCTCCTGCTGGCGGTGGATGCGGTCAAGAAGCTCAACCAGCTCAACCGGCTCGACAACCAGTCCGGTCTCTTCCAGCACTTCGCGCGCTGCGCCCGCCGTGAGCGATTCGCCCAGCTCCAGCAATCCGCCCGGCAACGACCATCGCCCTTTGAGCGGCTCGTGCCCGCGCCGCACTAGCAGCACACGGCCCTCGTGCACCACCACCGCGCCCACGCCCACCAGCGGCGCTTCAGGAAATTCTCTCTGCATCGCTTTTATCCATTTCAATGAACGTCTTTACGATAACCCGCAGAGCGGCGGTGTCTGCAAACGCCGAATCCCCAGCGCGCGGCTATCATCGAATCAGCACAGGGTAATCGGAATGGGGGATTCGAATATGGCAGAGTACACGCTTTTGATTGACGGAATGCACTGCGGCGCTTGCGTGGCCCGTGTTGGCAAGGCGTTGCAATCTACGCCGGGAATCGTAGTCAACGAGGTGCGCGTGGGCGCAGCGCGGTTCACCTCCGACGGCGACGCCGCGCCTGTTGGCCAAGCCGTCGTCGACCAAGCCATAGGCGCAATTGCCAAGGCCGGCTACACCGCGCACCTGGAACAATAAGTGGCCTCCGCCCGCATCGAATCGATCACACTCCCCGTGCTGGGGATGACGTGCGCCTCCTGCCAGCATCACGTTGAAAAAGCGCTGCGCGAAACCGCCGGCGTCGAGTCAGTCCATGTGGACTTGATGGCTCACCGCGCCAGTATTGTCTTCGATGCGGCGCAGACCCAGCCACAGCAACTGATTGAAGCTGTTCGCGGCGCGGGCTACGATGCCGTGCTGCCGCGCGCCAATGCGTCCGGCGCACCCGACCCCGACCGCAGCGATGAGTCCGCGCACAAGGCGGGAATCACGTTGGCGGCGGGCGCTCTCGCCATGCTGGCGGCCATGCCGCTCGGTTCGCCAATGGGCGAGCTCGATCATGCGCTCATGCGGCTCCTGCCCTGGCTTTATACTTTGCCCGCCCAGGGTCTGCGCTGGTTCCTCGTGCTGATGACGGCCTGCATCGTCGCATGGGCCGGCCGCGGCATTTACTTGAGCGCTTTGCGCGCGCTCCGTCACGGCGCAACCAACATGAATACGCTGGTCGGTCTGGGAACCAGCGTGGCCTTCGCGTATTCGCTGTATGCAACCATCTGGCCCGCGCCCGGCCGCGGAATTTACTGCGATGCGGTTCTGCTGATTCTTGGATTCCTGCTGCTGGGCAAGAGCCTTGAGGCCCGCGCCAAGCGCCGCGCTCTGGCTGCGCTCGACTCGCTCTCGCGCCTGCGTCCCGCCACCGCGCGCCGCATTGCAAACGGCGTGCAGACCGTGGTTCCGCTGGCTGAGATTGCGCCCGGCGACAGTGTTCTGGTGTTGCCCGGCGAGCGGTTCCCGGTAGACGCAACCATTCTCGAAGGCCGCACCACTGTGGATGAGTCGATGCTTACTGGCGAATCCACGCCGCTCGATCGCGAGCCGGGAGGGCGCGTGCTGGCCGGCGCGCTCAACTACGACGGAGCCGTCGTGTGCCAGGCAACCTCGCTCGGCGAGTCGACCGTGCTGGCGCAGATTACGCGCATGGTCCAGCAGGCGCAGGGCTCGCGCGCGCCCATGGAGCGGCTGGCCGATCGCGCCAGCGCAATCTTCGTGCCCGTTGTGCTTGCTCTCTCGCTCATCACCTTTGCGGCGTGGCTCATCGCCGCGCATTCGCTGCAGCTTGCGCTGGCAAATACCGTTGCCGTGCTGGTGATCGCCTGCCCTTGCGCCATGGGCCTCGCCGTTCCCGCAGCGCTTACCGTTGCAGTGGGCCGCGGCGCACAGCTTGGCGTGTTGTTCAAAGGCGGAGAAGCTCTTGAACGGCTTGCGCATCTTGACGCGATTGTCTTGGACAAGACCGGCACGCTCACCGCAGGTCGTCCCGAGCTTGCGGCAATCCACGCGCTCGGAAAAAATGCCGAAGACGATCTTCTGCGCTTTGCCGCTGCCGCCGAGGAGCGTTCCAATCATCCGCTTGCTCATGCGATCATCGGCTTCGCCGCCGGCCGCAGCCTTAAGTGGCCGCCTGCCGAGGATGTGCAAGTGATGCCGGGCCGGGGCCTCTCTGCGCGGGTTGAAGGCCGCGAAATTCTGCTCGGCAACCAGGCGTTGTTCGCAGAGCGGTTCATCCCGCTGCCCTCCGGCATTGCCGCGCCTGAGACTGGCGTTACGCGGCTCTGGATGGCGCTTGACCACGTACCGGCCGCTTATTTTGACGCGCGCGATGCCCTGCGTCCCGACGCGCTTGAAGCCGTTGCGGCGCTGCGCGACGCGGGCCTCAGAGTCATCATGCTTACCGGCGATTCGCAGTTGGCCGCCGCTCCCATCGCCAGCCAATTGGGAATCACCGAGCTTGAAGCCGGCCTCGATCCCGCGGGAAAGCTCCGGCGCATTCGCGAGTTGCAGAAGTCCGGCCTGCGCGTGGCCATGGTGGGCGACGGCATCAACGACGCCGGTGCTCTGGCGCAGGCCGATGCGGGCATCGCCATGGGAACCGGCGCGGATCTGGCCCAGGAAGCCGGCGACGTGCTGCTCTTGCGCGCGCGGCCCTCGGCCATTCCGGCGGCGCTCGGCCTGGCGCGGCAAACGCTGCGCATTATGCGCCAGAATCTTGGTTGGGCCATTTTTTACAACCTGCTCGGCATTCCCCTGGCCGCCGGCCTGCTCTATCCGGCGTTCCACATTTTGCTTACGCCCTGGCTGGCCGCGGCGGCCATGGCTCTCAGCTCGGTCTGCGTCCTCGCCAACAGCCTGCGCCTGCGCCGCTGGCAGCCCGCGCAAACGGTCCGCGCAAGTTAAACTTGTTGCAGAGCCTCTGCAGTGCGCATCCTTACCCGCTACATCCTCGGTGAAATTCTCTCCAACACGCTCATCGGGTGCGCGTTGTTCACCTTCATCCTCTTCATGCCGTATCTGTCCAACATTCTGGACATGGTGGTGCGCAACAGCTCCACCTTTACGGATGCGGCAGAGATTATCCTCTTCACACTGCCCAATCTTTTCCGCGTAACCATTCCTATGGCGGTGCTGGTGGGCTTGCTGCTGGGGCTAAGCCGCATGGCGGCCGACAGTGAAATCATTGCTATGCGCGCGTCTGGCATGGGCATTGGCTACTTTGTCCGCGTTGCCTCCATTGTGGCCGTGTCCGGCACTCTTCTCGGCCTGGCCAACTCGCTCTACCTTGCTCCCCGCGCCAACCAGGGCATTCTCGATATGGAGCAGGAGCTTGAAACCTCGCAGGCTTCGTATCAAATCCAGCCGCGCGTTTTCCATGAGGAATTTAAGAACTTCGTTCTGTACGTGCAGAACGTGCGCTCCGGCACGGGCGCGTCCAACTGGGACCAGGTGTTCATGGCCGATGTTACCGATCCCACCGCGCCGCGCATCACCACGGCTGCTTCCGCCACAGTGGTCGGCGATTCAACGCAAGTGCTGCTCATGCGTCTGCGCAACGGCGCGCAGCACGACACGGTGCTCGACCAACCCGACCAGTACAACATCTCCGCGTTCACCTCGACGGACCGTCCACTCGAGCTGGGCGGACAAAACGATGTGCACCTGGGCCGCCGTGACACCGCCATCTACGCCTTGCCGCTCAGGGCATTGATCGAGCATGCCAAGGGGCCGGATGCGCGGCGATTCCAGATTGAACTGAATAACCGCTTTGCCTTCCCCGCCGCCTGCCTGGTGCTCATGCTCGTGGGCGTTCCGCTGGGCGTAACTTCGCGCCGGGGCGGAAAGAGTTCCGGTTTCGTCTACACGGTTCTGCTGGTTTTCCTCTACTACTTTCTCTCCGCCACCGGCACTGCTCTTGGGCGGCAAAACAAGGTTCCCGTGTTTCTTGCCGTATGGTCCGCGAATATTCTGTTTACTGCCGTCGGCATTTTTTTGTTATGGCAGATGGCCAGTGGCGGACGCGTTTTGAGCGCGATTTCGGCGTGGTTCGCGCGGTTTTCCAATGATAGGGATGGCGCAGTCAAAACCAACGGCGTTTCGCTTACGGGCTTCCTCGAACGGTTTCCGGTGCTGCCCAGGCAAAGCAAGCCGCGCAATACATTTCCGCGGATTCTGGACGAATATGTAGTGCGCGAATTCCTCAACACGTTTCTGCTGGTGCTTTCGGGCTTTGTCCTGCTCATGCTTATCTTCACCTTCTTTGACCTGGTTGGAGATATTCTGCGCAATCACATTCCGCTTACCACGGTGGGCGCGTATCTGGTAAATCTCACGCCAGATATGCTCTATAACATCACGCCGCTGGCCGTGCTCATCGCCGTGCTCGTGACTTTTGGCGTGCTCAACCGCAACAGCGAAATCATCGCCATGAAGGCCACCGGCGTCAGCCTTTATCGGCTGGTAATTCCCATCGTCTCCATTGCGGCTGTTCTTTCCATCGGCCTGTTCTTGTTCGATCAGTACTACCTGCCGCAGGCCAACCGCAAGCAGGAGGCGCTGCGCAACATCATCAAAGGCAAGCCCCCGCAAACGGTCTCTCACCCTGAGCACAACTGGATCTTCGGCGAGCCGCGTCCCGGCGAGCCCGGCCGCATCTTCTACTACGAGTTTTACGATCCCGATCGCATGGAGTTTGCCAACCTGTCGGTCTTCGAGTTCGATCCGTCTACGTTTTCGCTTACCCGGCGCATCTTTGCGGCGCGCGTCTACCGCGATAAGCATGACGATGCATGGCAGTTCCAGGGCGGATGGGTGCGCGACATGAACACCGTTGAAACCACCAGCTATCGCGAGTTCAGGCAAACCGAGTTCTCTGAGATTCACGAGGCTCCCGGCTACTTCACCAAAGAGAACCTGCAGTCGCAGGAGATGAACTTCGGCCAGCTCGACTCCTACATCCACGATCTGCAGCAAAGTGGATTCGACACCATGCGTTTGCGTGTGGCGCTGTGGCACAAGCTCGCCTATCCACTCATCGCCATCGTCATGGCGGTGCTTGCTATCCCCTTCGCGCTCTCCATGGGCCGGCGCGGCTCGCTGTCTGCCATCGCCATCGCCATCGGCGTGGCGCTGGCCTACTGGGTTGTCGACAACCTGTTCGGCGCAATGGGAAATGTAAATTACCTGCCCGCCGCAATGGCCGCCTGGTCCTCTGACGCGCTCTTTGCGCTGGTGGGCGGCTATCTGCTTTTGCGTACTCCCACTTAATCCAGGTGTCGCGCCCCCGGCACGCCGCCGGCCTTCAAAACCGGCGTACCGGTACAATAGAAGCATGTTTCGCGATCTGGGTCCGCTCCTCCGCTACATGAAGCGCTATCGATGGGGATACGTTTGGGGCACGCTCTCCTGCGTGCTCACCAACGCCATCTGGGTCCAGTTTCCCACTGTGCTGGGAAGAGCCGTGAACAAGATTGAGCAGGGAACTACGCGGGAGCAGGTGCTGCTTCTCGCCGGTCTGCTCGTCGCCATCTCGCTCGTCAAAGGCGTCTTTCTTTATACGCAGCGCTGGGTTCTCATCGGCATCTCGCGCGACATCGAATTCGACCTGCGCAACGACCTCTTCCGCAAACTGGAGCAGCAGGACTCGGGCTTTTATCAGCGCTATCGTACCGGCGACATTATGGCGCGCATGACCAACGACCTGAATGCCGTCCGCATGCTGCTTGGCCCCGGTCTCATGTACAGCGCCAACACCATCTTCCTAAGCGTGTTCGCGCTGTTCTACATGATTCGCATCAGTCCCTTTCTCACGCTGGTGGCCCTCGCCCCCATGCCTCTGGCCAGCATCCTGGTGCAGTACTTCGGCAGCCGCATTCACACGCGCTTCGAGCGCATTCAGGCCAGCTTCTCCGACATCTCCGCGCAGGCCCAGGAGAATTTTTCCGGAGCACGGCTGGTGCGCGCCTTTGCGCGGGAGGAGTCGCAGATCGGCCTCTTCGAGCGGCTCAATCGCGAGTACATCGGCCGCGCTCTGCGCCTGGTGCAGCTTATGGGCATGCTCTGGCCCACGCTCGAGTTTGTTCTCGGCATCTCCATGATCATTACGCTGCTTGCCGGCGGCCACCTGGTCATTCAGCATCGCATCAACGTTGGCCAATTCGTCGCCTTCAGCACCTATATGATCCTGCTCATCTGGCCCATCATCGCCGTGGGCTGGGTCATCAACATCTTTCAGCGTGGCACCGCCTCGGTAATACGCATCGACGAGCTGCTGCACTCAACGCCCTCTATCGACGACCGTCTCGCCGATCCAACTCTCGCGCCCGATACGGTGCTCAAAGGCGAGATCGAGTTTCGCAATCTCAGCTTCAGCTACGGCGATACGCAGGTGCTCGACGGCATCTCGCTGCACGTTACGGCCGGCTCCAGCCTGGCGATTGTCGGCCCTACCGGCTGCGGCAAGTCCACGCTCGTCAACCTGGTCGCGCGCATCTATGAAGCTCCTGAAGGAACGCTCTTTATCGACGGACGCCCGGTGCGCGATTATCCGCTCGCCGTGCTGCGCCACAACATCGGCATGGTGCCCCAGGAGACGTTTCTATTCAGCGAGACCATCCGCGAGAACATCGCCTTCGGCGTTCCGGGAGAAAGCTCAGAGGAGTTGCTCAAGGCCGCCGACGCCGCGCACATTCGTCAGGAGTTCGAGGAATTTCCCCAGGGCTTCCAGACGATGGTGGGCGAACGCGGCGTAACTCTCTCTGGCGGACAAAAGCAGCGCTCGGCCATTGCCCGCGCCCTGGTGCGGCGTCCCGCAATCCTCATCCTCGACGATGCTTTGGCCAGCGTGGACACATACACTGAGGAGCGCATTCTCGGCGGCCTGCGCAACTATACATCGAGCGCGACCACGATCATCATCTCGCACCGCGTTTCAACCGTGCGCGACGCCGACCAGATCGCCGTTCTCGATCACGGCAGGATCGTGGAGTGGGGCAAGCACGAGGAGTTGCTCGCGCTCGATGGCTACTACGCCAGCCTCTTCCAAAAGCAGCAGCTTGAAGAAGAACTCACCGTCGCCGGCTGATCGGCGAGCGGCTGGCACATCGGATCAAACTGCTTCCAGAACTTGGCCGCATGATCCTGATTCGTAACAGGGCACGAGTTTACTCGCGCCGAAATGGAGCCAAAAACACTGGGCTTCACAGGCTGCGGAAAAACTCATCCTGGCCACCGCATACAGCAGCTTTGTAATAAGGGCACGGCTTCACGGGCTGCGGAAAAACCCTTCCCGGCCACCATATTCTTCAGTTTTGTAATAAGGGCACGGCTTCAGCCGGGCCGATGAACGCGGCAAAAAAGCAATTGGGGCTTCAGCCCCAGCCGAATTCCCCTTCGTACTCAGGGCAAACGCACTTGGATTTCGAATTGCCGACAGGAACAGCTTTGAAAGGGCACGGCTGAACAGGCTGCGGAAAAACTCATCTTGGCTGCCACGTTCAGCAGCTTTGTAATAAGGGCACGGCTTCAGCCGGGCCGTAAATGATTGAAAAAATAGCTCGGGCTTCAGCCCCTGCGGAATTTCCCTTCGCACCAAGGCAACTGCATTGCCTTTTTCCGCAGCCTGTGAAGCCGTGCCCTTTCAAAACAGAATTATCCCGCAATCTGAAATGCGTTTGCCCTGCCTTCGTACTAGTGTGGTGAGTCTGAAGTTCTTGCCATAATTTACAAAGAGCAACCACAGATTCTTCGCTCACCACCCCCGAACTGAAAAGCGTTCGGGGCCCCTTTCGCTCAGATGACAGTGCCTTTTATGATGCGAACTTCAGACTCAGGACACTAGAGCAACTGCATTATCATTTTCCGTAGCCTGTTTAGCCCCTGCAAGGGACTCCGGCAATCCAAGGTGCCATTGATGCAACGGGCTCTAGTCCTCGCGGGCGAACCACTTTTTAATAGGGTTCGCCCGGATGTCTTTGGGCGTCTACATCACGTCGAGGCTAACAGTAGTGGATGCCGTGGTCGTGCCCGAGGTTCCGGTGACGGTAACGGTGTAAGTGCCTGGGGTTGTGGGGGTGGTTGTGATGGGAGTGCAACTGCTTCCGGAACTTCCGCCGCCGCAGGAGAGCACGCCGCAGGTGAGAGCGACGAGAAGCGCCAGCATGACGAACATGGAGCGCCAGCGCCGTCTGGCTGGAATGAACAGGAACAACACGCCTGCCAGTAGCGCGCCACCAGTGGCCTGCCACGGTGGCCGGCTGCCGCCTGAATTCGCGGCACTGCACCCTCCGGAACTGGCGGCGGTCGTTGTGACGGTGAGCGTGGCAGTACCGTTGGCAGTGCCGGTGATGTTGACTGGCGTAGTGGACCCAAAACTAAAAGTGGGCAAAGAGACGGCGTTGGCCGGACTGGTAGCGAGTACAGCGGTCAGAGCTACGCTTCCGGTGAAACCGTTGCTGGGGGTTACGGTGATGTTCGAAGTGTTGCCGCTGGTTGCACCCGCCGTTGGGATGGTCACAGTAGTGCCGGTGATAGCAAAGCCGGGAGGCGGGATGGACGTAACAAAAACGGGGTTTTGGTCCGAACTGGCCCGGTAATACGAGTCGCCGCTGTAAGAGGCAATGACAGTATTAGCGCCTATGGGCAACGAGTTCGCAGGGATTGTAAAACTGGCTGAGCCTGCGGCTAATTGCACGGGAGATGAGGTGTAATTGGTTCCGCTCGATAGTGTGAGTGTGCCGGTCGGCGTAGGATAGCCGCCGCTCGCACCAAGCGTGACGGTCATGCTCAGGCTTTGATTCACCGTGATGGTCGGGTAGGACGGCGTGAAGGTGAACAATGCCATCTCGAAGAGGTCCACCGTGGCCGAACCAATGCCGCTGGTGTAGTTCGAGTCGCCCAGATAGGTGACAGAGATAGTATTGGGGCCGCCTGGCAGTTGGTAAAGGGGGGTAATTGTAACCGATCCGTTGGCGAGTGGTTTACTGCCATTATCGCCATAGCTACCGCTGCCAACGGCGTATAGGATTGATCCTGTCGGGGTTGGGTCGCCGCTGGGTCCGCTCGCAGTAACCGTGAAAGAAAACGGATACGTTACGGTAACGGTCGGCGCAGTAACGGTTATCGTAGGTGTGATTGTGCCGGTGGAGTTCACGGTGACGCTTACGGTGCTCGAAGCCGATCGGTACACAGAATCCCCGTCGTAGCCCGCGGCGATGGAATTGACTCCGAGTGGCAAAGCATTTGCAGGGATGGTTAAGCTGGCAGTTCCGTTAACTAGGTTCACGGTTGGCGAGAACTGCACAGGATTTCCATACTCCAGAGACACAGACCCGGTTGGTGTTGGAAGACCACCAACCGCAGCCAGACTTACGGTGAACTGTAGTGGTTGATCTACGTGGATACTTGTCGACGAAGGTGTCGCAACTAGGGTCGGATCGGCCTTTGCAATGTCGAAGGAGAGTGCCGCCGATGTCGATCCTGCGTAATTACTATCGCCGCCGTAGACGGCCGTAAGGTTGTAATTGCCGGGGAGCAGGCTGGATGTGGAATATGTAGCCGTGCCGCTTGCAGGGGCGGTGGACGTTGCGGCAGTCCCGGCCATTGGCGCAGTTCCAATAGTCGCGGAGCCGTTCATGAAGCTCACTGTGCCTGTGGGCGCTGCTCCAGCGCTATCAGCCGAGAGGGTCGCGCTGAGGGTCATGGGGCTGCCGGGAGAAGCGTAACTGGGTTGAGACGTTGGAGTTCTGAGAGTAGTCACCGCCGGAACAACCGTGAAAGGAACTGCGGCGCTGGTGCTGGTCAGGAAGCTTTTGTCTCCAGGGAAGGCGGCGGCGAGACTGTCGCTGCCCCCCGGAATCGTAGTGGTTTGCAGCTCGGCAATTCCGTTGCTGCCAATTGCCGCTGTGCCCAGCGTCGCGCTGCCGCTCATGAACGTAATGGTGCCGGTGGCCGCGCCGTTGGGATTGCTGAGTGAGGCGGAGTTTCCGTAAGGCTGCGCATCCAGCAGGTAGAGGAACCCGTAGTACGGCGTGGTCGCGGCCTTCCCCGTTGCCGGATCGTAATAGCCAACCACTTTCAAATTAGTCGTGCTGCTTTCAGCTCCCACATTCACTGAGATGGCATTCGAGTCGCTTTGCGCATAAGTTCCGCTGCCGCCATAGTGAGCCGAAACTTGATAACTGCCGCCGGGCAGGGAATCGGTAGTGCCAGATATCGATCCGTTGGTCAGTGTGAAGTCGGCAATACCCTCGCTGTTGGGCTGGGTTGCGGGGCTCAGGGTGTCCACCAGCGCGATATTGCCGGAAGGCGTTCCCGAGCCGCTGGTCACGCTATCGCTTACGGTAACGCTCTGGCCGTGGGTGATATTGATTGCAGCGGTTCCGCCGTTAAGCTCGAGCGACGAAGTGGTTGCGGTAAACCCTACACCGGCCCAGTTGCTCAGCATCTGGCCTGCATTCACGCTGCCCAAACCGCTGGCCATGTCATAGCCTGCGGCAGCGTTGTAGCCATTCATAAAGTAATCGTCCTTGGCATCCTTGCTGCATCCGCCATTGGTGGTAAAGCAGTTGACCGAGTTGTCGCCGGTGGTTACATCGTGGAAGACGGTGGAGTATTTTGATTTGGCCAGTCCGTAGATTGCGTAATTCGCCTGGCCAAGGCGGGAGCCGGTCTTCTGCTTCACCAGCGCCAGCATGCCGGCGAAGGCGGGTGCGGCGGCCGAGGTGCCTCCTACGCCGGTGAGATTGAAGTTGCTGCCCGTGGCGCCCGCCGCGCAATCCGCAACTGGGTTGCGGAATTGATCGACTTCCTGATCGGTGCAGATTCCCCACAGCGCGCCGTAAAGTCCGTTGCCTGCGAGCAACGAAACATCAGGCAGGTTGCGATAGCCTCCCGTGGCAAAACTGCTCTGCCAGCTTGGGGCGGCGTAGACACCGCTGATGCCGCCGCCCCCGGCCAGAATATTGTTACTGTTCGAATTTCCAGTGGTTGCAACGAGGGAGACATTCTCCGCGATGTTTGTGTTGGGAAAAGTCGAGTCGTTCCAGGGTTCCTCGGGAATGTAGCTGAGCGCGCTCCGATGGTTTGCCAGCGTGTTGGTGATGTCGATGTAATTCGTAAAGCTCGAAGGGAAGTTGCTGTACAGAGTGTCGTAGTCCGTCCCGCCCACGGAAATGTTGTAGGGCGTAGAAGCGATACCATTCACAGCCAGACCCTGGCTGGCCCACTGCTCGGTATCGGGGTTATCGCACCCGGCCGAGCCGGCGTCGCCCGACGACACCACGACCGAAATGCCCTGCGCCGCCGCTTGTTCCCAAAGGTTCTGAATGTATAGGTTGCCGGCGGCGCCCTGCGCCGATTCGCAGCCGGAGAAGCTCACATTCAGAATGTCCGCCTGGTTATCGTCAAGCGCGCGCTGGATGGCAAGAAACAGCCCCGATTCGTACTCGGTGTCTTCAGCCGTGTAGAGAATGATGTTGGCGTTCGGAGCCAAGCCTCCTGAGACCTGTGTGTCGAGATATGCCTCAACCGCGTCGCCGTTTTCGCCGGGGTCGTCGCCATCCACCACCACAGTGGTTGCCTTGGCTGCCAGGCCGAAGGTGGCACGATAGTTGGCGTTCTGCGTTATGTCAATATTGGAGTCGCCGGCCACTCCGATGGTCACGCCGGTGCCGTCGTACGCAGTACCGGAGAGATTGGCGTTCAGACTGGTGGGAGTGTTGTAGATGGTGGCTGCGTCCGCGGGGCCGAGATAGATGTAGTAGCCGTTGGTGGTATCCCCCAGTGTGTACGCCGGGGTAATGGTGTGCTTCTGCGCATCGTAAGTGCCGCTCGGGCCCTTGATGTACTGTGCCCTGGGCTTGAAGCTGTTGAGTGAGGCCAGGCCGGCAACAACGGGAGCCAGCGCGCTGGGAATCTGCGGATCGGTGACGTTGGCCCATTGCTGCACACCGTCGATGACAAAACTGTGGATCGAGGTGTGGAACGTGCTTTGTACCTGGCCAACTGAGCCGGAAAACTCGATCGCCATGCGGCTCTTGGCAATCCGGTTTACGGTAAATCCGTGGCCCGTGAGCCAAGTCTGAACAGTCTCGATATCGGCATCGCCGACGCCAAAGCTCTTGCCGAAATCCTCGGGGCTGAGGAAGCGATGGTAGTTTGGCGAGTTCGCGTCCTGCGTCGACTCCAGATAGGTTTCGAGGGCGGCCTCATGCTCGGTGCTGCGCGCTAGCACCAGCAGTAGACGGTTCGCGGGCATTGAGGCGGAAGCGGGTCCCCGGTCGTACTTCGCTTCCGCCAGTGGATGCGTGTTGCCGCGCAGGGCAATCAGAGACGATTCGTCAATCGTGCCGGCGAGGCGCGCCGGCGATGAAGAGTACGCCTGGCCCTGAGCATGTGCGCTCACTGATGTTGAATGCAAAAAAGTTAGAGGAAAAACGAAAGAAAGAACGAACGATAAACGCCAATCGAACCTAGGCATGATCCATCCAATCGAGATCTAAGAGGTATACGTGCCGTCCGTTTCAAGACACGAACAAAACGGCCTCAAAATTCCCAATGAGTGTATCAGGGTATTCGACGATAGAAGGATTATTTTCCTAAAGCTTAACGCGGCGCCACGAAAAGCCGCCAGGACACAACCGACCGAAACCTTGAGGAAACGAACTCGGCGAACAGCCGAATACCGTGCTCGATCGCGGCAGGATTGTGGCACGGGCAAGAAGGCTCGCCCCGAGCGCAATCGAAAAGGATCTGGAATTCAAGCGTTCCAGCTTGACCTGGCTGCCCGCCCCA
>Ga0302319_10004203_pt1 | contig 29712 bp, 26 predicted proteins | sample Bog_T0_2_FD_203319 | JGI IMG/M metagenome (GOLD analysis project Ga0302319, IMG submission 203319) | Peat permafrost microbial communities from Stordalen Mire near Abisko, Sweden - Bog_T0_2 | ecosystem: Environmental > Terrestrial > Soil > Wetlands > Peat | place: Sweden: Abisko, Stordalen Mire... | reverse complement strand
CTCAACGCAAGGCGCAAGAAGCGTCAGGGCACGACTTCAGAGGTTGCGGAAAAACTCAACGCAAGGCGCAAGAAGCGTCAGGGCACGACTTCAGTCGTGCCGATAAATTGCTTAAAAATAAGGAGGGCTTTAGCCCCTGAGGGGTCCGTTGAGCCCTCCCGCCAGAAGCCATTCCGCGCCCGCAGCCTGCTGGAACCCATCGTATTGCAGCCCATTTTTCAGCGGCCGATGACCACGGCTCCCTCCACAAGACAACCCCGCTTTCATCCAGAAAAACAACCGAAGTCGAGTTGGGCATGCCGACGTTTATCCTGTGGACGTCCATGTACATCCCCGAACACGAAGTCCGCGCCGTCCTCACCTACGAGTCGCTCGTTCCCGCCATTCGCCAGGCGCTCATTGACTACTCCGCCGGATTGGTGGAGCAGCCCGCTCGCACCATCCTGCGTGCCGGCAACGCCGAAGGCTTCAAAAACGGCTGGTTTGCCGTCATGCCCGTGATTGCAGGCGACGTAATGGGCGTAAAAACCGTCACCTTCTTTCCCGGCAACGCCGACTTGGGACTGCACACGCACATGGCCATCGTGGAGCTGCTTCGCCGCTCCACCGGTGAGCCGCTGGCCGTGATGGATGGCCGTCTCATCACGGAGATGCGCACCGCCGCCGTGTCCGCCGTCGCGCTGGCCGCGCTGGCCGGGCCGTCAGCCGCCAGCCTTGGCATTCTGGGTTCGGGTGTGCAGGCGCGGTCACATATTCAGGCGTTGGGGTTGGTGTGGCCGGGGCGCAAAGAAATCCGCATCTGGAGCCGGACAGCAGCCAATGCCGAGCGGCTAGCCGAGGAATGCGGCGGCCGCGCTGTCACCATTGAGCAGGCGGCGGCAGCCGATGTTGTGCTCACCGTAACTGCGTCACCCGATCCGGTGCTGAAGGGAAAATGGCTCGCGCCGCACGCGCTGGTGCTGGCCGTGGGGGCTACCGGAGCCACTTTGCGCGAACTGGACGACGAAGCCATGCATTCGAGTTTTGTGGTGGCCGAGTCCCGTTCCTGTGCCGAACGCGAGTCGGGAGACGTCCGGCTTTCCGGCGCGAAGGTCCAGGCCGAGATCGGCGAAATTCTTTCCGGCTCCGTTCCTGCGCCCAGCGGCGGAAGGAGCGTATTCAAGTCCGTGGGTATGGCCATTGAGGACCTGACGGCCGCGCGCCTCGTCTGGCAGGCCCGTCCCAATCACGATGGTACCGTGACTGCGTGACTACGAAATCCGGATGCTGATAGCCTGGGTGCCCCAGGTCCCGTTTTTGGGACCTGGGAAAGCAAACACCGTCGCTACCCTGATGAGCGAATTCCCGCCGCGCGCGTCTCTTGATTCAGGCAACGGGCTACCGGTCCGCGTCAAACCCAGGACAATCGCACGAACATCCTTCGTTTGCATAACCGATTCCCGATCCCGCTCCATGCAGTCAAACCGGTGCTTCTCCTCCCGCAGGGAGGAGCCGACAATAGCCCAGGGAAAGCGAAGCGCACCCCTGGGAAGCCGTTCAAACCGAATTCCTCCGCCCCCCAGGGGCGGAACGAGCCGGGATCATGCTCACCATCCTGGTTCGTGCGATTGCCGTGGCGTCCAACCTGCCGATGAGACACGACGCGCGCCCAGGCAGTACCCTTGAGACAGGCACCCGGTGAGCGCCAATACGATATAGAGGAGCGGCAATGAGAATTGGTAGACGGGCAAGGTATTTAATCGCAGCATCGCCACTCCTGGTGGTTTTTCTGGCGGGCTGCGGAGATTTCTGGCAAGCGCCCAGCAGCACGTCCACTACCAGCTTCTCCCTTTCCAACAGCGGCAACATCGCCGTCACCGCCGGTGCCACCAGCAACAACACTGCCACCATTACCGTGACGCCGGGTAGCTCGTTTACCGGTTCGGTTGCCTTCAGTTGCGCGGTCAGCACCACCCTTACCAGTCCCACCAGCCCGGTAACCTGCAGCCTGTCTCCCACCTCAGTCACCATCAGCGGTACCACGGCCGAGACAGCCACGCTCACCGCGGGCACAACCAACACCACCACCAGCGGAGCATACTCGGTTACGGTCACCGGCGTTTCCGGCACCGTGGCCGGGACCACCACCGTTTGCGTCAGCGTAGGCGCGTCCACGGCAAGCTGCACCGGCTCATCCAGCGGGTCAAGCGGCAACTTCTATGTGCTGAATCAGACCACAAGCCAGATCGTCGCCTTGAGTGTCTCCTCGGGCCAGCTCAATACGATTGGCACCTATAACTTGCCCGCCGGACCCCTTGCCCTGGCCATCGCGCCTAACGGCAATTTCTTGTATGTCAGCACGCTCGGCGGCATTTTCGTGTATACCGTCAGTTCTGACGGAACGCTCACGCTGGGTAATGGCGGCGGAAACATCTCCCCGGACCAGGCCACCACCATGCAGGTGGACGCCACCAATGGCTGGCTGGTGGACGCTGTCCCCGGCCTGCTCTCCGCTGAGGCTGAATTGAACGCGATTGCCATCAACTCCAGCACCGGCATACTGGCAGTTTCAGGCGAAAAGGAGCAACCCTTCCCTCTTCCCGCATCTACCGTAACCCAACTGGCCATCTCGCCCGGTGACTCCAATTCCTGCGCGGATTGCTATGTCTTTGTCGCCATGGGTGCAGGCGGCACCGAGGCGATTCACTTTAATCCCTCCAGCGCAACGCCCTTCGGGGCCACCGGCACCGTCAAAGTGATCAATTCCGCAGGCGCGGACAATGCGGTGGCTGTAGACCCCACCAACCGGTTGCTCTATGTGGGCGAGTCAGACGCCCTATCCGCTGCGACCCAATCCGGAGGCCTCCGCGTCTTCACTATCGCGAACGGCGGACTCACCGAGTTGACCGGCGCCGGCTCGCCCTATTCGAGTCAAGGAACCGGCCCCACTGCCATCCTGCCCACAGCGGACGGCAACTATCTCTATATCGCCAACCAATCGGTCAGCGGCAGCTCAAACGGCAACATCGCCAGCTACTCAGTTTCGGCCACGTCGTTGACCTCCCTCACCACCGTGGCGGCCGGGCCAAGCGGCGCGCTCGCGCTGGCTGAGGACTCGACGCATGGCTATGTGTTTGCGGTGGACTTCGCAGGAGGTCCTGACCTGGAGGTTTACGGCATCAGTTCCGGCACGCTCAGCTCCGTGCTGACCGTCGAAACTGGAAATGACCCCGTCGGAGCCATCGCCGTCGCCGCCGCGCCATAATCCGGCAAAACGCGCAGTGCCCCATCTTCCTTGCGCTCATCCTGCGCCCGGGTGCCCCTCCACCCGCGGGTGCCCCAGGTCCCGTCAGCCGGTTCCTCCACAATGAGCGGGTGCCCCAGGTCCCGGTCAGCCGGTTCCTCCACAATGAGCGGGTGCCCCAGGTCCCGGTCAGCCGGTTCCTCCACAATGAGCGGGTGCCCCAGGTGCCTCGCTTTTGGGCACCTGGGATACCATGCCCCTCGATATCTGGATTTTCGAACCAGCGACTGCGCATCCTGACCACCACCCCTCGCCCCGAATTTGGCCCTCCGGAAGACGGCAATCCCAAGTACAAATACACAGTCAACAACAACACAAATAAACCGCGCAGTTTCAACGCTTTAAGCCAATATCTCGTGCAGTTTCAGCGCGTTTTGCAAAAATGTGTTCAATTCTCTGCAACCCTTACCCTCCAAATGTTCAATTCCCAGCAACCGATTCGCTCCCACGCATTGTCCACAAAGTTAAGGCCTCAAAGAAATGCGAACTTATAAGCAGTCATTTGCCCCTGTTTGTAACTTTGTAGGCAACCTATTCGATCACTCATGCACCCTTATAAGCCAACATTTGCAGGCACCTGATTCCTCATTTCCGCTCGGCGATCCCAGTCTCTGACCCCTGACCCCTGACCCCTGAACCATGACGCCTGATTCTCCAAACCTTCTGCTATCCTCAAAAGGACCGCCACTGGCTGTGCTCACGCAATCTCCAATCCCATTCGTCCCTTCCGTCAGGCGCTTCGGGGCCTCCCTGCCAGCTTTGTTTGTGCTGTGTTTGCTTGCACTTAGCTGCGGCTGTGCGCGCTTTCGCCAGGAACATCACGACACCGTCTACGTCTCCGCTCGCCAGGTTTACCTCCATGACCGGGTCGCCGCCGTCTCCAATCGCGTAGCCGAAGTCGTCAACGGACAGCCCCTTGAAGTCCTCGAGCACGGCCGCCGCTTCCTGAAAGTCAAGACAGAAAAAAACGAGATCGGCTGGATCGAAGAGCGCGCCGTAGTCGACAGCAAAGCCTTCGACGCGTTCGCGACCCTTGCCTCCCAGCACAAGCAGGACCCGATAGTTTCCACCGGCACACTGCGCGACGACCTGTATCTGCATGTGTTGCCAGGGCGCGACACGGAACATTTCTATCTGCTTGCCGGCAACACAAAAATTCAACTCCTGGTGCGCGCTTCGGTTCCCAAGACAGGCGCGCAAGGCTCGGTGCCGGCGCCAGCGGCGACTGCGGCCAAACCGGCTGTGGTAGCAAAGACCCCTGCGCGGACCGCGGCTATGCCGGCTCCAAACGAGCCGGAGCCCGTAGCGATGGAAGATTGGTGGCTGGTCCGAGATGGCGAGGGCCGCACTGGCTGGCTGCTTGCGGGGCGCGTGGATGTGGATGTGCCGGACGAGATTGGCATCTATGCCGAGGGGCAGCGGATTGTGGGCGCTTACGTGTTGACCAAGGTTTCCGACGATGAGGCCACCACTCCGGACCACCAGGTTCCGGAGTATCTCGCCTTGTTGAGCCCGCCCAAATCCGGGCTGCCCTTCGACTTTGACCAGGTGCGCGTCTTCACATGGAGCCTCAAGCGTCATCGTTACGAAACGGCTTACCGGCTGCATCCGATTCAAGGTTTTCTGCCGGTGCGGACGGGACTCCAGCCCGGGCCTGGCGGCAGCACTGTGCCCGTTTTCAGCTTCGAAATTCCCAGCGGTCCGGATGTCGCAATCGACCCCGCAACGGGCATCACCCGTCCTGTGAATCCGCGCACCGTCAATTTCGAGATGCTCGATACGCAGGTGAAGCGCATTGGGCCGGACATGGGGCCAATTCCGGTAGGGCATTTGGAGGGCGAGAAAGCGAAGACGGGCAAGGCGGGAGAGCCGCCCAAGCACAAACATAAGTAGAACGGCTTCGCCCTCGGATCGAACGACGGGCCCTACGCTGTCTGCTCAATCCTCGAAGAATGGCTCAAAGTTTTGTCCGCCATAGAAGATTCCATGAATTGTGGCGACATTCTCCGCAACATCGAAGGCGATCGAGGCACTCCGTCTAAACCCGAAGACCCTCAAACCAGGGCGGATATCGTTTCGCAGCGATCCCCTCGCAGGAAACGTGTTGAGGCTTTCACATTGCCGCACAATCGTCGGTATAGCCGGAAGCAATCTCCGGCGAAGCGACCGACGCAATGTGCATGAAGAGTGCCAAAAGTTGATTCTCGGCTTGCCGCGTAAACACGACCCTGTGCATTACCCCGCTACCCGGGAGGATCGATAGGCGGCCGCAAGCAGCGCGCGCACGTGTTCCGCAGAACGCGCTGTTGATGGGTCGGCCTTCATTTCATCGTAGGCGGCCGCGGCCACGTTCTTCAGCCATTCTTCAAGTGCGCGGTCGTGCATCTGGAGCGCGCGCAGCCCATCGCGAACCACCTCGCTCTCCGATGCGTACGCACCGGAGTCAACTTTACTGCGGACCATCTCCGCCATTTCGTGTGGAAGTGTGATGCTGAGCTGTTTTGTAGAGCGCATTGGTCGACCTCCACGAGAATCAGTAGGATTGAATCCTATTCTACCTAATCTCTGTGTGAAGAGGAAACCGCAACCGCTACCCCCGCCCGCGCAGCGCGTGCTCCACCACGCGCAACATCTCCGCCTCGGGCGCTGCCTTGCCGGTCCAGATCTCGAACTGGCGGGCGCCTTGCTGGACGAACATTTCCATTCCGCCGATGACCGGAATGCCGCGCCGCTTCGCCAGCTTGATGAGGGGCGTTTCGAGCGGGTTATACACCAGGTCGAAAACGAGGTTGGCGTTCAGCTCGCTCGCTGCACTCTCAATTGGAGGGGGCAGCGCCTGTTTATTGCCGGCCATGCCGCACGGCGTGGTATTGATCAGCACGTCAAAACGCTGCTTTGCAAATTGCTCAGGCTTCAGCGCCTTGGCCTTGGCCTTCCGGGCCAGCGCCACCGCGGTATCGTGGGTGCGATTGACGATGAAAACCTCGGCTCCCTGCTCCACCAGGCCAAAGACCGCTGCACGCGCCGCGCCGCCTGCACCGAGCACGGCAATGCGCGCACCCTTCAGCCGCAGGCGCTTTTCGAGCGGCCTGACGACCCCGGCCACATCCGTATTGAAGCCGTACAGCTTGCCATCGGCCCCGGTGCGCAGGGTGTTGCAGGACCCGATGCGTGCCGTGAGCGGGTCCATGTTGGCCAGGTGCGGCAGCACTTCCTGCTTCAGAGGCATGGTGACGGCGACGCCGCTCAGCGGGAGCTCGCGCATCAGGGTCAGCAGGTCGTCCAATACGCGAACTTTCAGCGGTAACAGCACCGCATTTACGCTTTCGCGGCGGAAGGCCGTGTTGTGCATCAGCGGCGAAAGCGAGTGCGCTATGGGGTTGCCGGCGACGCCAAAAATGCGCGTTGCCTGGTCAAGATGCTCTACGCGGTAGAGGTCCAGGAGGGTTCTGGCCGCCACCTGTCCTGGAGCGGTCTCCGCGCCTTCCTGAAAGGCCGCAAACGTGAATGCCGCTCCGGCCCTGGGGCCCAGGATGCGGCTCACAAGGCCCTCCTCGCCCATGGCGATGCCGACTACTTGCGCCGCCAGGGACCGGTCCTCAATCAGGCGCAGAATGGCAAGGTTGTCAACGAGCGATCGTGCTGTCGAAACCACTTTGACGAAGTCCGGCTCAAAAGCTTCGATTCGCGCCGTCAACTGTTGCAATCCCTGCAGGCTCAGGGTGCGCGAAAAATCGTGCGAGCTTACCAGCAGCGCAGCCCCCGCGCCCTGCAAAGCTGACCGGAACCTGGCCAGTTGCGACGGCTTGGTCTCTTCTGCTGACTCGACCTCCAAATCCACGATCGGGCAGCCAGCCTGCGCGGCCTTGGTCAGCAGATCGAGCTCTGAGGTTAAAGACCCCACGAATAGCCCGCCAAACTCCTTGCGCCGGCAGGTGGCAACGGCGGTCACATCCCGGTGCTCGGCGAGAAACTCCTTCAACTTGGGCAGTGCCGCTGCGGGCTTGGCCAGCGAATCGAGTCGAAACTCGAGGAATTTTGAGTCGTGCAGCGCCGCTTCCGCCCGCTCCATCATTTCCGCCGCCGAGGCAGCCTGGATGGCTACGCAAAGCTTGCCCGGGCGCAGCCTTGGAACCGCGGATGCGGGAACGGAATAAGTCGTGCTGGAAGCCGTGTGAGCCATAGCCATCAATTGACGCATCTTAATGAGGTTGGCGGCAGGATGCAACAGGAAGCGATTGCGCTGGCATTCTGACCGCTTCGTGCGGGAACGCGGTCCGCTGTGGCAACCTAGTTATTCGGAGGAATTTTCCCATTATGCCTGTTGAAAACCTTGCTGCCGTTGCAACCGACGAACTTCACGCCTGGGATGCAGGCGGAGCTGCTTCAGCCGAGGCGCTGACCGCCTGGGTGGGAGCCCGGCTGGCGGCGCATGAAGCCGCGCTGACTGCCCTGCTCGCCGTTGAAGGCCCGCGCACGCCGGAAAACTCCCTCAGGCTGTTTGACGCGGCGATTGAGCAGTTGAACCTGGCCGGAGCGCAGGCGGGCATCCTCAACTCAGTCGCAGCTGATAAGGCGGTTCGCGACCAGGCTCAGCTCGAGGCGCAACGCGTGGCCATGGCCGGCAGTGCGCTGAGCCTGAATCGAGAGGTCTACGATGCGCTGGCGGCCATCAGTCTTGAGGGCGCAAGCCCGGCGACGCAGCATTTCCTAGAGAGAACGCTCCTGAGCTACCGCCTCGCCGGTGTGGACAAGGATCAGGCCACGCGCGATCGCTTGCAAGCCCTCCACGAGAAGGCGACCGGGCTGTCGCTCGAGTTCAGCCGCAACATCCAGGAAGGTGGTAAGACGATTGAGGCCACGCCTGAAGAGCTAGACGGACTGCCGGCGGATTATCTCGCACGCCATCCGGTCCAAACGGACGGGGAGGTGGGCGAGGGCCGGATCACACTCACCACCGACCAGCCCGACGTGCAGCCGGTGATGACGTTTGCTTCGAGCGCGGCGCTTCGCGAGCGCATGTTTCAGGCGTACAACACACGCGCCTACCCGGTAAACCAGCAGATCCTTCTCGACCTGCTGGCCACGCGGCAGGAGATCGCTACGGTTCTCGGATTCCGCAGTTGGGCCGACCTGGCCACGGCCGACCAGATGATGGAATCTGCCGCCAACGTGCGAACCTTCCTGGCCAAACTCAACGAGGCAAGCCGCGAAGGCGCCCGCCGCGAACACGAACTGATTCTCGAGTTCGCCCGCAACAGCCAGCCGGAACTCACGGCTATCGACATTACCGGTCGCGGCTATTGGTACGAGCAGTTTCGCCGCTCGGCTTTTGACTTCGACTCGCAGTCCGTGCGCCCCTACTTCCCGTATGCGCAGGTGGAGGCGGGTGTGTTGGAGACGGCGGCGCAGTTGTTCAAGATCGAGTTTCGGCGCTCCGACGCTGCAGGCTGGCACACAGACGTTTCGGTCTTCGAGGTCTTCGACGGCGGCAGGCACGTGGGCCGCTTCTACCTCGACATGCATCCACGCGAGGGCAAGGACAAGTGGTTCTCAGCCGCACCCATCGTCACCGGCGTCAGAGGTGGCGCCCTGCCGGAAGCTGGGCTGATCTGCAACTTTCCGGGCGGTCCGGTCGAATCCAGCACTAGCGAATCGAACCAGCACGCCGATCCCGGCCTGCTGCAGTACTCCGACGTAGTCACCTTCTTCCACGAGTTCGGCCACCTGATGCACGCCATTCTCGGAGGACAGACGGAGTGGATCGGTCTCTCCGGCTTTGCCACCGAGGGCGACTTCATCGAGGTTCCGTCGCAGATGCTCGAAGAGTTCTTCCGCGACGAAAAGCTCCTGCAGGCATTTGCAAAGCACTACGAGACGGGCGAGATTCTCCCCTCAGACACCATCAGGAAGATGAAGCTGGCCGGAGCATTCGGCCGTGCTGACTGGGTTCGCTCGCAGCTTTACTACACGACTCTCTCGCTCGATCTGCATGACCAGGACCCCGCCACGCTTGATCTGGACGCGACCACCAAGCGGCTTTATGAGAGCCTGCAGCCGTGGACCTGGTTTGAAGGCAATCGAATGTACGCCAGCTTTGGGCACCTCACCGGCTACTCGTCGAACTACTACACCTACGCATTCGACAAGGTGATTGCGCTGGACTTTTTTGCCCAGTTCGATCCGGCAAATCTGCTTGGCTGCGACGCCGGGAGCCGCTATCGCAAGACCGTGCTGGAGCAGGGCGGCTCAAAACCCGGCCGGCAGATGGTGCGCGATTTCCTTGGCCGCGATGAGGAGTTTCAGGCGTTTTCAAGCTGGTTGAATGAGGAGTTTGACGGGGAGCTTTTAGGCGCAACGCGATGAACGCGGCCGACTTTCGCCGTATCGCGCTGAGCTTTGAAGGCGCACAAGAAAGCTCCCACATGGGGGCGGCGGATTTTCGCGTCGGCGGCAGAATCTTTGCGACGCTGGCCTCGGAGAAGCAAGGCTACGGCAACTTGATGCTTACGGTGGAGCACCAGGCGGCATTTGTGCAGGAGCAGCCGGACATATTTCTTCCCATTGCGGGCGGATGGGGCAGGATGGGCATGACGCACATCCGTCTTGTCGCGGCCAACGAAGATGTGCTGACCGGCGCCTTGCGCACTGCGTGGAAGTTGCGTGTAGAGAAAAACCAGGAACCGGGCAAAAACAAGCGCGCAACGGCAAAGCGGCCGAATAGAGCAAAGCCCGGCTCCGCGAAGCGTCGTTAACCTGCTTCGGCTGAGCTATCCACAATGCCATCCGCTATGATGGTCCGCGATGGCAAAAACAGAAGACTTCAAAGGCAAGTGGGCGCTGGTCACCGGAGCCAGTGCGGGCATTGGTGCGGCATTGGCGCGGGAACTCGCGAGTCACGGCGCAAACCTTATCCTTACGGCGCGCCGCAAAGACAGGCTTGAGGCGCTGGCAGCCGAGCTCACGGCCGGCGGAACCGAAGTGCGCATCGTGGTTGCGGATCTGAACCATCCAGATGCGCCGCAGCAGATCTACGATGCGACGGAGGGCTCCAGGAGCGCGGGCGTTGTGGTGGATATTTTGGTGAACAATGCCGGCCTTGGACAATTCGGCGAGTTCAAATCCAGCCCCATCGACCAGGAAGTGAGCCAGGTTCGCGTTAACTGCGAGGCCATGGTGCGGCTCACACGATTCTTTGTACCGCGCATGATTACGCGCCGGCGCGGGTGGATCCTGGTGCTGGCATCCACAGCCAGCTTTCAGCCAGTCCCGTACCTTTCAACCTATGCAGCCACCAAGGCGTTCGACCGCTTCTTCGCCCTCGGACTGGCCGCCGAGGTGGCTCGATTCGGCGTGAGGGTGACCGCGCTCTGTCCCGGACCGACCGAGAGCGAGTTCTTTGACGTAGCCCGTGCCGGCGCGTTCAAATCCCGCGGAATGCAACCCGCTCCGGAAGTGGCCCGGCAGGCCATCGAAGCCCTGGCTCGCGGCCAGAGGACTATTGTCCCTTACTTTGGAGGCAAGTTCACGGCGTTCCTCGTTCGTTTCCTGCCGGTCGGGCTCATTACTTACTTTGTCGAGAAAGCCGCGCGCCCGGCCTGAGATAGCGGGTGCCCCTCTCAGCGCCGGCGGGAGTTATGCAAGTTACAACGCGGCGCTGCGCGGCTTTCCTTGCTGCGCCTGATAACTCGCCGCCCTGCCAACACTAACATAAGTAAATCCGTGGTCTAACATCACCTGCGGCTTGTAAAGGTTGCGGCCGTCAATCACGATAGGGAAGCGCACAGCCTGATTAAGCTTGACCAGATCAATCGAAGCAAACTCTTTCCAGTCGGTCAGAATCAGCACCGCGTCAGCGTCTTTGGCTGCCTGGTACACATCGTCGGTATAGCTGAGATTTTTAGTCGGCGGCAGCACCGCTTTGGCGCGTTCCATGGCTGCCGGATCGTAAGCCGTTACCGTGGCGCCCGCCTCTACGAGTCTCTTGATGAGGTCGATCGCGGGTGATTCGCGAATGTCGTCAGTATCGCCTTTAAAGGCCAGGCCGAGGGCTGCGAGTCGCTTGCCGCGCAGGGTCCAAAGTGCCGAGAGCACTTTGTTGAAGAAAACGTCTTTCTGCGTCTCATTGATTTTGCGGACTTCCTCGAGCAACTGAAAATCGACGCCCCTTTGTTGCGCCACCCAGTGGAAAGCGGCCACATCCTTGGGAAAGCAAGAGCCGCCATAACCCAGTCCGGCGCGCAGGAATTTGGGGCCGATGCGACTGTCCAGGCCTATGCCCGCGGCGATGTCCTCGATGTCCGCATCCACGCTCTCTGCCAGGTTGGCGACCGCGTTGATGAACGAGATTTTGAGCGCCAGGAACGCGTTGGATGCGTGCTTGATGATCTCCGCACTTTGCGCCGAGGTGATCAGCAGTCGGGCCGGATGCGCGGCGCTCAGGTCGCCCGGCAAAGCACCGGGTTGGGCGTAGTAGCCGCCTCCCGTCAGCGGTTCATAGATGCGCCGCAGCACATCGGCGGAGCGCTCGTTGACGGCGCCTACGACGATGCGGTCGGGATGAAGGAAGTCGACAATCGCCGTGCCTTCGCGCAGGAACTCGGGGTTGGAGACAACGTCAAAACTGGCCGGGTCAACGCCGTGCCGATGCAGGACCCGACGGATCCACTCGTTGGTGTAAACCGGCACGGTGCTCTTTTCTACAATGACCTTATAGCTGCGGATGGCGCGCGAGATCTCGGAGACAACGGCTTCGACATAAGACAAGTCTGCCGCGCCCGTGTCGCCCTGCGGCGTACCGACGGCGATGAAGATTGCCTCGCTCACATCGACCGCTGTGGCCAGATCCGTGGTGAACTCCACGCCGCGATCTCGATGTTTGGCAAGCAGTTCGGGCAGGTGGTCTTCAAAGATCGGCACTCCACCTTCACGGAGGGTCCTCACCCTTGCTTCGTCGTTGTCTACGCAGGTGACTTGATGACCCATTTCGGCAAAACAAACTGCCGCAACGAGTCCCACATATCCTGACCCGATCACACAGATGGAAACTGGATTTGACATAGGCTTATGCTCTATCCTTCGCTGTTTTCCGGGGAAGTTGGCGGTTCAATGAAATCGTGAATCGAATTGGGAACCGGCAAGCTGCCCGATCCGCGTTTGGGGGTTAATACGAACAAATGCGGGACTATCCAGAGCGTCTGAGACCCATTCCCGGCCCAGGGAAAAGAATTCTTGCGACCCCACGGGCAGGGATACCCGCTCCTAGGCTATCCGGTCCAGGCAGGCCGGGGCAAATCAGAATTTTATGCGGCCTGCTACACGGAGAAGTAACTCTTCATAGGCAGAGAGTACCTTATCCTGCGTAAAGTCCTGCAGATGCCGAAGGCGACTGGCCGCTTCCATCTCACGCAACTGGTTCGGATTCTCCTCAAGGGAATTAAGAATCTCTGCCAGGTCCCGAGGGCCGGTAAAATATCTTGCGCTCTCGCCCGCTACCCATCGATTGAAGCGGTTGTCATGGGCGATGATTGGGTTGCCCGCAGCGAGGGATTCCACCAGAGACGGGTTAGTTCCACCGACCCGGTGACCGTGGATGTAGGCCTTGGCGTGAAAGCGGAGCGCTCGTACAATCTGTCGATCATAGATGGCACCCGCGAATTTAACATTGGGGCTCGCGGCAGCTTTAACCGTTCGTTGGAATTGGTTGCGGAAGTCCGAATAGTTACCAACGACAAGCAATGGGGTCTTCACGTGTGGTGAAGAAAAGGTCTTCACGATCTCGAGAACGAAGTTTTCCGGCTCAGGACGGGCAACCAGAAGATAGTAGCCCTTTGAACTCAATTCATGCGTTGCTAGCGGTTCAGTGGGTGCGGACGTTACCGCCTCGGCGCCGTATGGGATGACAGAAATCTTGCTTGCGGAAGTATGACGCTGGAGATGCGTCGATATCGCGGGATGATCTGCCACCAGATGGTTCGCAAATCGCGCGCCTGCCCATTCGTTGAACAACAACCAGCCGCGCTGAGGTAAAGACCATTTCTCCCGCTTCCACTCTATGCCGTCCATATTGATGACGCTTGGCAGGTGGCGCAGCCTGTACATGAGATTAAAGACAGCCGTGTTGTAGCCGAGAGTAAGTACGATGCCATCCTCAGAGAAGGCGCGCATGGTCGCAGCCCAGTCGAAGACGATTGTCCCCATAGGGGTGCTTGCGGTTGGAATTAGAACCCTATGTACCCCATTCCAGCTATCTTCAACCGGGACTGAGGTTCTATGCGCTTCGCAGTAAACTGTAACTTGATGGTTTCGAGCTGTCAGGAACAGGGAAAGATCTTCAGCAAATGTCTCAAAGCCGCCATGCTTAGCCGGAACACCGCGACTCCCAACGATCATAACGCGCATGTCGTATGCACCAGCCTTCTTGCTATCCTCTCGTGGGCGCCATGTCCCGTGATTTGTAACTAAGGACTACTGGATGTGTCGTTCTTCAACGGAGGGGCAAAATGTGCAGGTGAAGCCGCTTGCGCGACGGTAGATTCCCGGAAGTGGGTGCAATCGAACTCAAGGGTACACCTCAATTGTATTGCACTCGGCCTTATCCCGGCGACTCGTGAGACACATTGCCCCATCGCGATGGAATCGACCGAATGGAGGCATTCAGCGGTGCACATTGGCTGGGAAATCTATCGAGCATCGGCAGGCCAAACAACAGCATACACCTCAGCCTTGCGGTAAGCTGTCAAGACAGCCACAGTGAAGAGCCTCCCTGTCCGCACACGGGAAAACACACTGGCGCATCAGCGTCGATGAGGCCTACCTCGGCCATCCATGGCGCGTCGTTCGTCAGCGCGCGCCCACCACTGCCCGCCTGGCCGCGAGTGCGCTAAACCGATTTTTCTGCACCTGAAACGCTGGACAGAAGGCAAGCATGGCCGATATCGCCCTCGTCAACCCCGTGGGACATGACCACTGGGAGCACCGCAGTTCACTCGTCCGCGTCCTCTGGATAGTTCCGAAGGGCGATGTGTCTTGAGCCATGTCCCTGCTTTGTACAACTCGCGTATTAATATGTTTCTGGAGCCTGCATCGTAAATGCCTTCATCGATCCTCTTTGTCCATCAAGGGTACGAACTCTACGGCTCGGATCGTACCCTGCTCCAGTCTGTCCAGGCAGCGGTGTGCCGCTGGCCTGAGGCGCGGATCACGGTTCTGCTGCCCTCCGACGGCCCTCTGCGGATGGCATTGCTGGCAATCGTGGACGATGTGCGTATTGCGGATCTTTCAGTCCTGCGCAAGAGCAATTTTAGAAGCTTGAATCTGCCCAATGTCGGCGGCTTCCTTAGAAACTTATTGGCCGCACGCCGCATGATCCGCGCTTACGAAGTTACTTACATCAATACTGTCCTGATTCTGGACTATATGCTTGCCGCCAGTACCTTGCGGCGCCCCTGCATTGTGCATGTTCATGAGATACCGGGCGGCCTCGCGGCGGCCTTCCTTTCAGTTCTGCTGTTACTCAGCCATGCCCTCGTAATCTTTAACTCAAGTGCGACGAGGCGCAGCTTCATGCTGCCATTTTGGCAACGAAGGGAGGTTGTGTGGAATGGCGTCGCACAGCCGCCGGAAATGCCGTCGGCCGTGTCGCACTCCAAGCTTCACCTGCTCCTCATTGGGCGATTCAACTCATGGAAAGGGCAGGGTCTTCTGCTTCGCGCAGTGGCCCAGTTGTCTCCGCTGCTGCGAGCCCGCTTGAGCGTCCGCCTGGTGGGGGGCGTCTTTGGAGACCAGGCGCATTTCAGAGACGAACTGGTGCGCACGATCACGGCTCTGGGCCTATCCGAGATCGTCGAAATACTCCCGTTCACACCCGATCCCTATCCGCAATATACGTGGGCCGATGTTATCGTTGTGCCGTCGACAAAGCCCGAACCCTTTGGCCTTGTAGCAATCGAAGCGATGGCGGCGGGGCGCAGCGTGATTGCCGCAAATCACGGAGGCCTTTCTGAGATTGTCGTAGGTGGCGTGACGGGAAGTTTCGTCGTGCCCGGTTCCGTCACATCGTTGGCGGCCGCGATCGCGCGGTCCATCGAAGAACCCGCGCGCATTCATGCAGAGGGGATATCTGGACGAAAGCGCTTTACCGCCGAATTCGAAGAAAGTCGCTATAAGTTGAAGATAGCTCATATCATTGCGGACATGGCCGGACCGGCGGCTACATGATAGTGACTCAGGGTCGATGTAGCGTTGCCATGCGGGCGCAGGCGCAGCCAGTTGCACAGCACGCTATTCACGGAGCGTCCTCCCGTTCCCGGGGGCGTCATTCTTGGGTGTCTTGGCCAATATTCGCTGGCCACTCGCAGGCATTGTTCGCAAGGCCAAGGTGGCGGCTGGCCTCGATGTTATTTTGAACGTTCCCGCTTGAGGCATATGCTACTTTCGGCGTTCCATACCCTGTGCCGATTTGGAACAGTTTATAGCGCGTCGACAGGTTACTTTTGGCGGGTGCTGGAGCCGAATAAAACAGGATTGCACATGATATGATCATCAAGAAATTCCCAGTCCCTTGGTGCAGCGCGAACTGAGCATGAAGGTACTTGTAATGGATCCTCAGGGTATCGCTTTAGACGGGTGCACCTGGTTCAATCAGGGAGATGACTGAAAGTCTTACCCGAGTGAGAATGGAGAAGCCTTGTCCGAGATCGCAGATCGGGAATTTCTTCTATCCGGTGCCGGACCCGTGCCGGATTTGGTGCAGGAAGCGCAGGGCAAATCGAATTGGTTCGCGGTTTATACCACTCCGCGCCACGAAAAGCGCGTAGAACAGCACTTGAGTCAGCGGGATGTTGAGCACTATCTGCCACTTTGTCGTTCGCAGCGCAAATGGAGCGACGGTTCGAGGGTAACCGTGGACCTTCCTCTGTTTCCGGGCTACCTGTTTGTGTGCATTAAGCGTAAGGAGCGCGTACGGGTGCTGGAGGTTCCAGGCGTGCTGGCCATTGTGGGAGGCACGGGTCGCGAGCCGGCGTCGTTGCCGGAAGCTGAAATCAATGCGCTGCGGTCCGGCCTCGATCTCCGTCATGCGGAGCCACATCCCGTATTGACGGGAGGACAACGCGCTCGCATTCGTTGGGGCGCCTTGGCCGGGATGGCGGGGGTTGTTACGCGAATCAAGGGCAGCCTTCGGGTTGTCTTGACCATGGATCTTATAATGCGAAGTGTCGCCGTGGAAGTGGATGCGAGGGAGTTGGAACTGTTGGATCCCGAAGGCCCCGCCGGCGCGGGAGGCTACACAGCTTACCCCGGAATTCGCACGGGGGCGGCTCCAATTGGCTGAAGTTGCAACCCGCTGAAATCAAAACCCTTCGAATGGTCACGACGAGACACGGGTGGCTTCCAACCGCCGGGCAAATCCGATTGTGCGCCAATTGACTGATGCACCCTCGGTTGCTAGCATAGACGGGTTAGCTGCAGGGTTTTCCAGCAAGGCAAATCAGGGCTGAGCGAAGGCCTTGCTTCCACCCTGCGACGGATCGATCCGGTTCAGATGCGTTCACTGTTTTCTGGTGGGAGAAGGTTGTGGACCCCCCCACCCAAGTGAGGGTAGCGAAGCTTTGTTTGAAATTGATTTTCGAAAAGCCGGACGATGAATCATCCGGTTAGTCCACGGGGCCTTCGATCGGACGTTTGCATGGCTTCGCATTCCCCTTCGTGCGGCTTGACGCACCAAGCCCGTTTCCTTGCATTCCGGCGTCATGCGGATCCATAGTTTTCTGCCCGCCTATTTCACGTACGTCCATACAGCCGGCGTATTTTGCGACAACTTCAAGGATTCTGTCCAGGATGCTCTTACGTTTTTCGACTACGGATCAAAGCGGGCCAAAAGGTCGAAGGGTAATCCGTAGCGAGATCTTGCTTCGAACCAGATGATCTCTCCCAATGTGTTGTACGGCAGCCGATCGACGGGTGTCGGGTGCTGTCCATAAAGAGAGCGCCGTGCTGGCCCGCCCCTGGTCTTCGACGGTCGTGTTTGACGGGGTGAGCCTGCACGAGGGATTGACGCCGTATCATAGTGAGTACCAGCCGAACACGGGGGAAGAGAAACCCACTTGACCGAACAGAATGAACATCCAAATGACCAACCGGCAGGTCTCCCCGTACACAGGGAACGTTTCTCCGATTCAGAAGATGAAGTGTCTCTCCGGCAACTGGCGATTGTCCCGTTCAAGCGGAAGCGCACTGTCCTAAGTTGTGCGGCCTTGGGCTTGGCGATCGCCCTCCTGATTATCGTTACGATGACTCCTAGATACAGGGCAACTGCCACCATCGAGCTGAATGAGAACAAGGGCGGCGGAGTCAGCGGGCTATCTGACTTGGCCTCGATGGCAGGGGGCGGCGGAGATGAGCTCAAAGTCAAGATCCAGACCGAAACCGCGGTCATAAAGGACGACTCCATTGCTTTGGCCGTTATGAGCAAACTGGGAATGCTCCGCGTTGGTAAGACAGGCTGGCTGGTCAAAGATCCGGGAACCGTCGTTAGTGTGGATGCCCTGCCGGCCATGCGGCGGGAACAGCTGATTGGAGGTTTCGAGGGCGGCCTGGAAGTTAAAGAGGTAGAGAATTCGCGTCTCATTGCCATTACTTACACAAGCACAGACCCAGTGCTGGCCGCGAAGATTGCCAACCAAATCGTCACAGAGTACAAATCCTATCTCCTCACATCGAATTACAGCTCATCGCAAGAGGTGTCGCAGTGGCTTGCTGGTCAACTGGGTGCTCTCTCTGACAAGGTGACAAAGTCCGAGCAGGATGTGTCGGACTATGAGCGTACCCACAACCTATCTGCGGCGATGCCGGGTCTGGCTACACTCGGAAGCGGATCGGGAACTTCTTCAGCTGGAGTTAGTGGTGGGGGTGGCGGAGGTGGCGGAGGGATCCACTTACCCGAGTTGGATCGTCTGACCGCGCTGAACGAGGAAGTGACCGCGGCAGAAGCCCAGCGCCTTTCGGCGGAAGCGATCTACCGCCTTACTGAAACGCAGAATCCTGAAGTAATAAGCTCGTTGGGCTCCAGCTCTCTTCCCGGCCTCTCCAACTCGACGGTCATTTCCCAGGGGAACGGCTTGCAGATGCTGGTTGCACTGCGAGAGCAGGAAGCAACGGCTAAAGTTGCGTATGCCGATGCTGCGACCAAGTACGGCGCCAAGAACCCGCGCCTGACTGAGATTGAGAATCAATTGAAGTCGCTCGGCGAACAGATTCAAACCGAGATGGGGAAGATCAAGCAGCGAGCGAAGAACGATCTTACCCTGGCGGAGCAGAATGAGAAGGCGTTACAGGCCACCTTTGACGCGCAAAAAGCTATCACCGGCAAGATGAATGACGACGTTGTGCAGCTTGGAATTCTGATGGAGCAGGCGCGCTCCAGCCGGGAACTGTACGATCTTCTGTATGCCAAGTTGCAGGAAGCAAACATTGACTCGGGCAGCAGTGCGGTGAACGTTACCATCGCCGATCCTGCGCGCCCCCCGGGCACTCCCTGGGTTCCGAAGCGAAGGCTGTACTGTGAAGTCGGTTTTCTTGGCGGTCTCCTGTTTGGTATCGGTTTAGCTTACCTGTTGGAAAGCCAGGACGACTCGTTGGCGGACAGCTTCCAAGTGGAAGAGTTGGCACACGTGCCGGTCCTCGGCCTGGTTCCGTTCCACAAAAGGGACGCGAGGGCGCGGACAGAGGGCGGGCTGGCAACAGAATCGAGTCCTTTCCTGACTGACCCGGACGGTTCCACTGCAGAGTCACTGCGCAGTTTGAGGTCGGGGCTTACTCTCTCCGGCGCGGGACGAAGGCTGAAGCTTCTGGCCATTACCAGTGCCCTTGGCGGAGAAGGCAAGTCGTACACGGTTTACAATTTGGGACTTGCTTTCGCGGCGACCGGGATTAAGGTCCTCATCATAGACGCCGACCTTCGGCGGCCACGGCAGGATGCGCTCTTTCGCGTGGAGCGCGGAGCTGGTCTATCGAATCTGCTGGCCGGAATCGGATCGTTCAACGATGTTATCCATCCACATTCCGTGGTGCCGAACATCTTCCTGCTGACTGCCGGCCAGACAACGCCTCTTGCTTCAGAACTGCTGGAGTCGGGCGAGATTGGAAGGATTTTGCAGGCAGCGCGCGAGCAGTTTGACCTGGTGCTGGTGGATAACGCGCCGGTGCTGCCGGTTGCCGACCCGATCCAGGTTGCTTCCCACTGTGATGGGACCATCGGCGTATTGCGCTCCGGTGAAACTTCACGGAAAGCGCTGCGCCGTTTCGTTCAGATTCTTGCCAGGAACCACATCCATCTTCTCGGCATGGTGATTCAGGCAGTGGATATGTCCGCAAGCGAATATCGGAGCGTATATGGATACAACGTGGAGAAATACTACGGTGAAAAGTAGGATGCCTCTGCGACGCTGCACCCTGCTCCTGCTTGGCATTGCCCTGCAGCCGGCGATGGTTGCTGTGCCGGGATTGGCCCAGATGACTGGAGCTGCAGCCTCTCAATCGGCTGGCGGATCAGGCTCAACGTCGTCGGCTGGCAAGTCAGGGATGGCCGGACAAGGCGCAGGCCCCGTGGTGCTTCCCAAGGACTTTTCGCAGATCCGCATTGAACCCGGAGACCTGCTGAGCGTGGATGTCTACGACACGCCCGAGTTCACGAACGCATATCGGGTGGACCCGGCCGGAGATCTGACGCTCCCCTTGTGCGGCAAGGTGAAGGTTCAGGGTCTGACAACGCCGGAGGTGGCGAGGCTTCTTGAGACGACTCTGAAGGAAGATCAGGTGCTCAACCAGCCGCAGGTGAATGTTGACGTGCAGCAATATGCGGGTCAATACGTGACGGTACTCGGCGAGGTGAGTAGCCCGGGCCGAGTGACGGTGATTGCGCCCACGAAGCTCAGCGAAATTGTTGCCCAGGTGGGCGGCTTGACGCCCTTGGCGGGGATGAGCATCAAGATACGTCCAGGGTCAGACGACACAGCACCGGAGGTGGATGCGCCTTACTCCCGCAGTGAGAGCAACCAGCAGACTGGTTCCATTCTGGTGCGACCCGGAGATACCGTCATTGTTCCGCGCGCAGGCATTGTGTATGTGCTGGGCGCGGTGTATCGTCCCGGCGGTTACCTTATGCAGGAAGATGGGAAGTTGAATGTTGCAGAAGCTCTGGCGCTGAGCGGCGGCACGGTTTTGCAAGCCAGGACGAACGGCCTGCGGGTGATTCGACGCAACCCGGATGGAACGGTGCTGGAATTCGCGCTATCCTACGACGGCATCGCGAAGGGTAGCCAGACGCCGCTCCAGCTGCAGGCGCAGGACATCGTTTACGTCCCGATGAGCAAAGTCAAGTCCACATTTGCCGACACGCAGGGCATTCTGTCGACGGTTACTTCGGCTGCCATTTATACGGTTCGCTGATCCAACAGCCCTGCCTTCACTGGCCAAAGGTGAGCCAGCGATGCGCACTTGACCTTTATCTGTGCGATATTCCGGAATCGATCTAGAAGCGGGCATTTCGGGGGTAGGATGGATGCGAAGGGCGCACTCTGGGGGCGATTTCGGAATCGCTTGCTCCGGCGATTCCTGGGAACAGAGGCCTGGGCGCTAACTGACCAGGCGGTCGTGAGCGCCACGAATTTCCTGACCAACGTGATGCTGGCCCGATTCATGGGCCTGCGCGAGTTTGGAATCTTCGTCCTGGCATGGATGTCAGTGCTCTTTGTGAACAGCCTGCAGAGCGCTCTCATTATTTCTCCGATGATGAGCATCGGTCCCAAACAGGAAGAGAAGGAGAGGCCTTCCTACTTTGGCGCCGTGGTCTTCCAGGAATTTGTTCTCGTTGGCGCATGCTTCGTCCTCGTATTTGTTGCTGTCAGAGTGTCGAGCAGCTTCTTCCGCCATGCAGACCTTCAACACCTTGCACTGCCTCTCGCCGTATCGGCATTTGCCTATCAAATGCAGGACTTTGTGCGCCGCTATTTTTTTGCCACGCGCCAAAGTCGCCATGCGGTTGCCAACGATGCCCTCAGTTATCTTCCACAATTGCCCATCCTGTTTCTGCTTCATCGAGCGGGCCACCTCAACAGCGCCGTGGCGCTGTGGGTGATGGCGGGAACCTCGATCGTCGGGCTGGCTGCGGGATGGTTCTGGATGGAGCGGCTCGAGTTTCATTGGGAGAAGATCAAGACGGTCTCGCGCCGTCACTGGAAGGTTTCCCGATGGCTTACGGGTTCGGCATTGATGACCTGGACTTCGAGCAATTTTTTTGTGATCGCGGCTCCACTCTATTACGGCGCCGCTGCAGCCGGTGTCCTGAAAGCTTCGCAGAACCTGATGGGCGTGACTCATGTCTGGTTTCAGGGGTTGGACAATGTGGTTCCGGTGGAGACGGCGCGGCGCCTTCGCCAGGGTGGAGTCCACTCGATGCTCGCCTACACACGGTCGATTCTTGTGAAGTGGGGTGGGTTGACCCTATTATTCGCAATCGTCGTGGCTGTCGCTCCGGGGTTCTGGCTGAGGCTGATGTACGGACCTGAGATGGTTCACTACGGATACATCCTGCGACTGTACGCGTTGCTCTACGTGATCATCTTCATAGGCGGCCCGCTGCGCGCCGGCTTGCAGGCCCTGGAGTTTACTGCGCCCATCTTCTGGTCCTACCTGGTAATGACGGCGTTCGCGTTTTCCTTTGCTGTTCCGATGGCAAAGTGGCTCGGATTGACCGGTACCATGCTCGGGCTTATCGGGACGCAGATCCTATTTCAAGGCATCGTCGCTGCAGCCTTGCTTGTGAAATCAACCCGCATCGCATCCGAAGGGAGACTCATATCGCGACCTCCCGCTGTAATAGAGTGAGGTTCGGAACTTGAAGACCCTCTCAGTGGACGTCGGCCCCGGGATTTCGGACCTGCGGATCGCCGCAGTGTGGGTCTTTGTGGTCCTGAATCTCGCTGTGTTTTCCATGTGCCTGCTCAGCGTCTGGCGTTACGGGTCACTGTTTGCTACCACAGGCGGCGAACCTCTAGCAGTCTATCCCATCTGGAAAGGACTTCACCACCGGCCAATCTACGAATGGCCGCTCGTCTTTCCGTTCGCTCTTGGCCTGTACAACTACCTCTTCTACAGCGCCTATGCGTTGTTTCTTAGGCTGTTCGGCGTCCAGGATGCCGACATCATGATATGGGGACGCCTGCTCACAGTCGCCTTTGCGGTTCTGGGCGCAATAGCACAATGGAAACTCGTACAGAGTCATCTCAAGCTGCGCGGCACGCGAAGCGTTCTGTCATTTTTCTTTGCGTTGAGCCTCTGGCTTTGCACTTCGATGGCCCGCCAGTGGGCCCTGAGCATTCGGACTGACATTGCGGCTGCCGCTCTGGTTATGGTTGCCCTCCTAGTCGTCGCGCGACAGTCACGATTTTCCTTTGCCTATGCGGGCGTGTTGTTCTATCTCGCCTGGTCGTTCAAGCAGTCTGAGGTTCTGGCTCTTGTTGCCGTGTGCCTCTTCCTCCTATTTCAAAAGCGATGGCGCGATCTAACTGTTCTGGCCACGGTATTTGCGGCCCTGGCGGCAGTAACACTCCTCGCCGGGTCCCCACAGTACCGCTATAACATACTGGTGGCTCCACGGCTTATTGCATGGAGTCTCGCCTGGGCTGCCCGCATCGCGCCCAAGGCATTGGCGGCGAATGCATATTGGGTCCTTGCTCCCTTTGCGCTTCTGCGCGCGGCCGACACTCCACGGGTGAACAACACTGTCCGCATGCTCATCACTGTTCTTGCTGTTGCATTGTTGGGCGGGTTGGCCGGCATGACCAAGGTAGGCGCGTGGGACAACTATCTTTTTGAGGCATTCGCCGCGGGATCCACTTTGCTGCAGCTTGCTATCTTTTCAGCGCCGGGACGTCTGGTTGGAGCGCTCGTTCTGTTAGGCTGCGCGCAACCCGCAGTGCAACTGGCAACGGTGCCCACTGGGGCTCATCCTCACACGTTTGGAACGGTGGGTATTGCCAATGCTGCCGAGTACGCGGATGCCGAGACGATGCGTGTGCGAATGGCGCAATTGGAGAAACCGATCTTCACTACGGATGAGTTTCTTTCGCTCCCCTGGTTTTCGACGGACAATGGTGCCACTCCCCTGGTCATCGACTCAAAGTTTCACGAGGCTACGCGGGCTAGTTGCAGCAATGGCTGCGTGGAAGGCATGCTGCAGAGAGGCGAAATTCCGACCGTGATGCTATCTGATGCCGATGTAACTTACCAGCAAAGCTTGAGCCCGAATTATAAGAAGGTCGGCGAGGCTTCCTACTCAGGTACGCGATGGAGCATCTACGTGCTCAATACGCCGATGCCAAGTCCAAGTTCTGCGATAGGGCAATAGGCAGTCTGCGCTGGGAGTCCGTGGTAAAGTGGCTGGGATTGAGTGGTGTAATGCTCGGACACGTTGGAAGGATGAGTCGGTTGCAAGGCGCATTCGTGGTCGCCTTGTTTAAGAGATCAAACCGCAGTACGCGGGAAGTGGGACTGGCGTCGCGCGATTCCGCTGAAACAAAGTGAGGGATGAGTCTTGCGCATTCTAGTCGCCGGTGGTGCCGGATATATCGGAAGCCAAGCCTGCAAGGCGCTCACGCGCGCGGGCCATGTTCCGATCGTGATCGATGACCTCAGCACAGGAAACGATTGGGCGGTTCGCTGGGGCGCGTTGGTGCAGGGAAGCATCGGAGACTACGACCTTGTGTCGCGGGTATTGCGCGTCGAGAAGATCGACGCAGTCATGCATTTTGCAGCCAGTGCGTATGTTGGCGAGTCGATGGCGCAGCCACAAAAGTATTTTCGAAACAACGTTGTCAACACTCTGAGCCTTCTGGATGCAATGCGGGAAGCGGAAGTTAAGCACATCGTCTTCTCTTCGACATGCGCCACATACGGCGATCCTGTGCGTCTCCCAATCGATGAGTCGCATCCGCAAAATCCTGTTAATCCCTACGGCGACTCGAAGCTTTTCATCGAGAAAGTCCTTCGCTGGTACGGCGAAGCCTACGGACTCCGCTGGGCCGCTCTGCGCTACTTTAATGCAGCAGGGGCAGACGTGGAGGGCGACATTGGGGAGGCGCATGATCCCGAGCCTCATCTGATTCCGCTGGTCATCCAGGCGGCGAGGGGCGAACGTCCCGCGGTGAGTATTCTGGGGACAGACTACGCCACTCCCGACGGGACTGCGATTCGCGACTATATTCATGTTGAGGATTTGGCCCAGGCGCACATTTTGGCGATACAGCATCTGGCCGACGGCGGTGAGGTGGGAGCGTTCAACCTTGGTACGGGCAAAGGCTATAGTGTGCGCGAGGTTATTGCTGCGGTCGAGAAGCACTCTGGGCGTAAGGTGCCGGTGGAAGAGACGAATCGGCGCATCGGCGATCCTGAGCGTCTGGTTGCCAGCGCTGAACGTGCGCGCGAGATCCTGGGCTGGCGGCCGATTCACGACCTCGACTCGATTGTCGCGACGGCATGGACCTGGGAGGTGCGCAAATCAAAGCTTGAGGCAGCTCTCCCCCAAGAGGAACGTTAATGCGGATTGTTCACATCCTGCACGGCAAGGTGAATCCAGACACCCTCAATGGTGTGAGCAAGGTTGCCCACTGGATGGCGACTTACCAGTTTCGATTGGGCCACGATGTGGAAGTATGGGGACTAGCCGACTCGCTAAACCTGACGCCACGCCCTCGCGAATACAAGATGCGCTTGTTCAATATCACTCGGCTGCGCGTCGTTCTCGGATCCGAACTCAAGTTTGCGCTCGGTAGCCTCCAACCCGGCACGTGGGTCCATTTTCATTCGGTCTTCTGCCCCGAATTCCCCAGCATTGCGCGCGTGCTACGCAATCGCGGAGTGCGATACGGGGTGACGCCGCATGGGGGGTATTCGCCGGGAGTGATGCGCAAGAATCGCTTGAAGAAGTGGCTGTATGTGGCCATGCGCGAGCGGCGATACCTGACCGACGCAAGCTGGATGCAAGCCATTGGCCGCAGCGAAATCAACGACATTCTCGCCATCGCGCCCAAGGCCAATGTTGGATTGATCCCGAACGGCCAGGTGCTGGACTTACTTAAGGGGATCGAGGTGCCGCGGATGGAGTCGGACCATCCGGTTATCGGCTACTGCGGGCGGTTGACAATTCGCCAAAAGGGGTTGGATTATTTGCTGCCTGGTTTTTCCACTTACAAAGTGAACGGTGGCCACGGACAGTTATGGTTGATTGGGGATGACGTGGATCGTCCCGCGGTTGAACGCATGGCTGCAGAGGGTGGCTTTCAAGACCATGTGAAGTTCTTTGGTGCAATGACCGGCTCGGCGAAGCTCGAGGTCTTGGCTAACATTGATGTCTTCGTTCATAGTTCTCGGTGGGAAGGATTGCCCGCGGCCTGCCTGGAAGCGGCGTCGCTGGGGAAGCCGCTGCTGGTGAGTCGTGAGACCAATCTTGCCGACTACGTCGAACGAAGCGGAGCTGGCCTGGTTTTGGACGAGACGTCATCGGCAGGCGTGACCCGTGCGCTGGAGCGCGTCCAACAGCTCTATGAGGGCAACCAACTAGGACCCATGGGCGAGAAAGCGCGCTTGCTCGTTGAGAAGGAATTCAGCTGGGAGGAAAATGCAAGGAGCTTCGTTGCAGCCATAGCAGCCACCGAATCCCGTGAGGAAATCGAAGGTGCTGATGCCCACCGCGTTAAAGTGATACCGCTCCCCAAGAAAACGAAAGCTCATCTTCGCTAGATATTGGATAAGCTTGATGACCTTCGATGACTTCAGTTTGATGACAAGCACAGATATTCTCATCCTGTGAGGGGGAGACGACATGAGTCCCGAAACCATTTATGAGGATGGTACATATCTCGCCAAGAACCGCACTTGGCACGAGGAGGACTCAGCATGGAAAGCCACGCACGTGCGCAGAATACTGGAAAGAAACAATATTGTTCCATCGACGTTATGCGAAGTCGGATGTGGTGCGGGAGAGATATTAAAGTGCTTGGCCGACAAGTACGGGCCAAACGTCCTTTTCTCCGGATATGAGGTCTCCCCGCAGGCTTTCGCGATCTGCAAAAAGAAGGAGGCGCAGAATCTTCACTACTTTCTCAAGAACTTGCTTGATGAAGACGGATCCTTCTTCGACGTAGTTATGGCTCTTGATGTATTCGAGCATGTTGAGAATTACATTGCGTTTCTTCGCGAATTGCGGGCAAAGGGGAAATACAAGGTGTTTCATATCCCTCTCGATTTATCCGTCCAAACAGTCTTACGCGGTTCGCCGATTAGCGCGGTCAGGGAACGATATGGGCATATCCACTACTTTACGAAGGACATGGCACTTGCCGCCTTGAAGGCTGCGGGATATGAGGTGACAGACTATTTCTATACCGCGGGCAATCTGGAACTGCCGAATCTTGACCGGAAAAAGAGGCTGATGAAACTCCCCAGGAGGCTGTTTTTCGCACTGCACCAGGATCTTGCGGTAAGAATACTAGGAGGATTCTCGCTTCTGGTGTTGGCGAAATAGGCTGTTGGGGTCTTGCAGTCGGGGGTAAGAGACAACATGCGTGGTCATGAACAATGCACAGTTATACGGTGTTAACGCGACCAGAATCTATGAGCCGGTGTGGCCATAAAATCTGAAGCAGACCAAGTAACTGAGCTTTCACGACACCGCCGGATGACGCTGGGATATGACGAGAAGTTCGATTTCCGGCCATCTGCAGAGGCAAGATTTCAGCCGTCCGCCGAATTAGCCTTGGGTCTGATCGATGAAATCTGCGGGAATGCGATCGAACGTTAATGTGGCTATGAATATCTTGCATGGACTAACAGATCGACTTTTCGCTGCTCCTCCCAACCGGCACACGAGGCATTCGCATTGAGAAAGTTCGAATGGTCGGCCAAACCGTTTGGCGAATTCTTTGGAGCACTGACTGATGCACTTGATAGCGTAGGCGTGCATTACTGCATTCTTCGGAATTATGAGGGTTTCCCCGCTAACAACCTCGGTAATGACATCGATTTCCTTATTTCTCGATCCGATTTGCAGCGCGCGATGTGCGCACTTCGATCCGTCGAGGCCGCTCAGATCATCGGGTATCTCGAACGCGCTTCTGTGGCCTCAGTTTATTTGGAAGGTATCTCCCACCCTCCGGAACTTCGCGCCTTAGAGGTTGATTTTGACTTGAATTTGGCGTGGAAAGGACTGTCGTTTCTGACAACAGACTCTGTCTTCCAAGCGGCGATCCGGCGCACCGCCGGCAGCCTCACTTTTTGGGTGCCATCTCCGATTCACGAAGCGATTATGTCCTTCTTCACGAGTTTTCTCATCGGAGGCTGCCTGAAGGAGAAGTACTTCGCCCAGGTGCAGCGAACGTTCGCGAGCGAAAGGTCCGGAGTCATAGCCGCCTTGCTGCCGCAATTTGGCTTGAAGACCACAACCCACCTTGTGGACGCGGTTATTGGCGGAGACCGCAGGAAGGTGCTGGGCTGCGTTAGATCGCTACGCATTTCACTTGCCCTCCGGAGCCTGCTGCGACAACCGATTCGTAGTGTTCTAGCTGTGGTCAACCATTACGCAAACGAATTCGCAATTCGCCTTTCACCGAAGACCCTCGAAACGGTCTGCCTCCTGAGTCCCGAGGGTGGCGCCAGAACGGCCATCATCGAAGCCCTGATGCCAATGTTGCGATCTTGCGCGGGGGTGGTTGAGAAGCGCCGTCCGCAGCCCTGGTTGCATTTCGAGCGCATATCAACAGGGACAACCACGAATGCAGAGCCCCGCGCGACGGCTCAACCGGGTTCGCTGGTCTCAATGGCGAAGGTGGTGTCATGGCTGCTAAGCGATTGGTTAAGCCAACTGTGGGGGAAGAAGAATCTTACGCTGCGCATCTGGGACACCTGCAGCTATGACCTGGTAGTCGACCCTGATAGATACCGATATGGTGGTCCCGAGTGGTTTGCACGACTCGTCAGCAAACTCTTTCCGTCGCCAGATCTCTGGATATTCCTGGACCCGGTCGCAGAGGGCGCGCAATCGAAGAGCCGGCAAGTTCTGCCGGCGGAGATACTCAGCCAACTTGAAGCCTACCGCGCATTCATTCAGGCTCAAAAGAAGTACGTCATCCTGGACGCCAGCCAACCGGCCGACGGGGTGACGGAAAGAGCGTACGCCGCTATCATCGGTACACTTGGTGAGCGTGCGGACCGAAAGCTCAAAGACCGTTTCAAGCAAAGGAAACCTCCAAACTGAAAATCGTGATTCTTGGTCCCGATGGAGCCGGTAAGAGCTCGATCATTAGTGGATTAATGGGTAGATTGGTATGCGGAGAGCGCACGGTAAAGATGCGCCACCTGAAGCCGCGATACATTGCGCGGCTTCGCGGCCAACCAGATGCCATTGTCGTCGATCCGCATGGCAAACCGCCGCGAGGAGCATTCCTTTCTCTCGTCAAGATAGGAGTTTGGGTCGTCGAGGAGTGGTATGCCAATCTGTTTTATGAAAAGAAGGAGATGTTACTTATTTGCGACCGCTACTATCATGACCTGTTAGTTGATCCGAAACGGTATCGCTTCGGGGCCCCGTTATGGACGGCTAGATTAGTCGGCAAACTGATGCCACAGCCCGAGCTTTGGATCCTGTTGGATGCTCCAGCCGAAGTCTTGCAGGCGCGCAAACAAGAGGTTCCTCGGGAGGAAACTGCGCGACAATGTCGCGCGTACCTGGATTTCATTCGCACGCAGAGAAAGCATGTGGTTGTTGATGCTGCGCAATCTCTGGACAAAGTAATCGCGGATGTCGAGTACGCCATCAACGAAGCACTGACCAAAGAGGAACGCAATCGTGGATGAGGTGAACCGCCTCTACGAAGCAAAGGACCGGACCGTCGGAACGCATATTGCACTGCGCTGGAAGGGGCGCCTGCGTTATACCGTTCCACGCGAAGCCGCCGGGCAGCAGGCATGTTGGCAGGTCTTTCGGCCCGGTGTTTTGGGAATCGCTCTACGTGCAATGGCGCGTTTGCCAGGTTTCTTAGGCTCCATTCGCTGCACAGAGAGTGGTCGATTGAAATTCATCAGAGAGGCGATCGGGAAAGAGGCGGGTCTATCCTGTTGCCGAACGGGGGCCGCCGGGCCTTGGTCAAAAGACACGATTCTGCTTTTAGACAACAGGAAGGTCAAGCCACTGTATCTTGTGAAAGCGGGTGCAGGAGAAGAGGTAGACGCCCTGCTCCGCAATGAAGCTGATTGGTTGTTAGCTCTGCGGAATCAGCCGTCACTCGTTAAGCACATTCCCGAATATGTCGCTCATCGCTCTGGGGTGGATCTTTGTTTTGTTGCACAATCCGCGGTGTCTGGCAATCTCGATTTTA
>Ga0302319_10004202_pt1 | contig 29714 bp, 18 predicted proteins | sample Bog_T0_2_FD_203319 | JGI IMG/M metagenome (GOLD analysis project Ga0302319, IMG submission 203319) | Peat permafrost microbial communities from Stordalen Mire near Abisko, Sweden - Bog_T0_2 | ecosystem: Environmental > Terrestrial > Soil > Wetlands > Peat | place: Sweden: Abisko, Stordalen Mire... | reverse complement strand
ACTCCTGTTTTCAGAGATTATCCTGATTACGGGGTGTTATGTAGTTGCGCTCTTTTTTCTGGGGTACGACCCCTCCGTTTACCTTTTTGAAGATCAGAGCTACTGGAAACTGGTAGTCGTGGTGGGCACCATTCTGCTGGGCCTTTATTTTCAGGATCTCTATGGCGATCTGCGGATTACCTCCAATGTCTTGTTGGTGCAGCAAGTCTGCCTGTCGGTTGGCTTAGCCCTGCTCATTTCGGCGTTTATTGGCTATATCGATCGCAACGCCATGATGGGTCGTTCCATCATGATGCTCGGCAGTATGGGCGTGGTCTTGTTGCTGCCCTTGTGGCGGGTGTTTTTCTGGCGCTATGTGATTTCGGCGTTGCGCTCGGAGCGCGTGCTGCTGTTGGGCAACTCGAGTATCTTGAGCGAAGTGATCACCGCGGTGCTAACGCGGCCCGAGTTCGGCTATAAGCTGGTGGGCTATCTGTGCGAAGACCAGCCCTGCGATTTCCCGATCCCGTGCCTGGGCACGCTGGCCGATGTGCGTGCCGTCTGTGAGCAGCAACGGCCCACCCGCGTGGTGGTTGGAATGGCCGAGCGGCGCAACCGCTTGCCCGTCCACGACCTGCTCGAAGTGCGCTTTGGCGGAGTGATTGTCGAGGATGCGGCCGATACCTATGAAATGGCTTTGCACCGCGTGTGCAGCAGCAAGATTCAGCCGTCGCAATTGATTTTTTCGAGCATGTTGGGGCCGCGGCGCAGTGCGGTGGCGCTACAGACTTTTTATTCGTTGGCCATCAGCCTGATTGGCTTGATTGTCACCTCTCCTCTGCTGCTTTTGACGGCTCTGGCGGTGAAATTGACTTCCAAAGGGCCTATGCTCTACCGGCAGCGCAGAGTTGGTTTAACCGGGCGGCTGTTTACAGTGTATAAGTTCCGCTCGATGTACGCCGATGCAGAGGCCATTACGGGTGCGGTATGGGCCTCGAAAGGCGATCCGCGGATTACACCCTTAGGCAAGTGGCTGCGAAGGCTGCGCATTGATGAATTGCCGCAATTTTGGAATGTTCTGAAGGGCGATATGTCGATCGTGGGGCCGCGGCCCGAACGGCCCGAATTCGTGGATATGCTGGCACAACAGATTCCGTACTACCGTCAGAGGCTGGCGGTTAAGCCTGGGATCACAGGCTGGGCTCAGATTAACCACAAATACGGAGATACGGTGCTCGATGCCATGATCAAGCTAGAGTATGACTTGTATTACATCAAGCATGTGGCGCCAGCCTTGGATTTTTACATCATCTTCCATACGCTGAAGGTGATGCTGTTGAGTAAGGGCTCGCAGTAGGCTTTTTACTGGAACCCGTCGAAGCGCAGTGAAGATTCAGAGCCGTAGCGGTGATAGCCGGAGAAACTCATTTCGTTCCACTCGCGGCGTTTAGAATCGGCGTACTCAACGGAATAAGCGGCGGCCGTCGGCAAAAGCCAGGACTTTCCGTTCAAATCGACAGCGCCTAAGGTTACGTCCCAAGTGATTTCTGAAATACGCGTTTCCGCCGGTATGGCGATTGATTTTCGGGCTATTTTGAGAATCTCGCCCGAGGCAACAGAAATCCAAACGTCGGTAGTGAAGGGAACACGATAATGGTCCGAACCCACTTCCAGTTCCCAAGGGCTCTCTTCTTCCGAAACGTTAAAACGGTAAATAGCAGTGGGATTTTGCCCCAGCGTTTCGAAAGCCACGAAAGTAACCGGTTGCGTCTCCAATAATCGACCCGTTTGTTGCAGCAGCGTGCCAAACTCGCCTTCCGACCAAGCGCCGGCGATGGACGCGATATCCGGACGGGTACGGGCATTTTGGCGGATGTCGTAATAACGCTCTACGCCGTTTTCGAATGATAAGTTGGCCGAGACGTGATCCACCGAATGAGTCTTGGAACCGTGCAGATCGCCTTTATAGCGCTGGATTTCTTCTGCACAGACAAACGATTTAAGATTTGCGTATAGATCGTCGTTCGCCAGGCGCGCCTTTTCGAGAAGTTGAGTTTGCGATTTAGGAGTGGTGATGTCGGGTACATTGTCCGGTTTGGGAATGGAATCCGCGCCAGGCGCAGCCGCAGCAGCTAAGGCAGAAAGGAATAGCCAAAAAGTCGCACGAAAAGACATAGTAAACTTCTCCGCGACGGGTCAGGCGCAACACCTTAGCTAGTTGTTTATACGGCCTTGCCGGTATTTTTGCTCAGTTGCCCGTCATAATTGTCATCGGCGCAATGACGGAAGGGCTTGAGCGGATTTAATGAAACCATTTACGGATGGGTGGCTTGGCGGAATTGTGCGACCGCTTTTTCGTGCTCGCCGAGCGTGGCGCTGAAATAGTGGCCGCCTGAGCCGTCGGCGCGCGCGACGAAATACAGGAAGGTGTCCGCCGCGGGATATAGCGCGGCCTTCAACGACGGTGCGCCGGGATTGGCTATAGGCCCTGGCGGCAACCCGCTGTGGGCATAGGTGTTGTAGGGGTTCGTGCTGGCCAGGTCGGATTTGTGAATGACTCCGGTGTAGCGGTTGTCGAGCAGCGCCGCGTAGACGGTGGTTGGGTCGCATTGCAGCGGCATATTGAGGCGCAGGCGGTTGTTGAATACGCCCGCCACCAGCGGCCGTTCCGAGGCCAAACCGGTTTCCTTTTCGACCAGCGAAGCCAGCGTGACGACGCGGTGCAACTCGACGCCCGGTAAGATGTCTGATTTGAGCGCGCGCCATTGCTTGCGGAACTCGTTGGTCATCATGCGGCAAAGTTGTTGGGCGCTGGTGGTATGCGTGATTTCGTAGCTCGAAGGGAAAAGATATCCCTCTAGATCGGGTGCGGCGGGATCGAGATCGCGGACCTCGGCCGGGTCGGCGGCAGCCTTCAGGAAATCGTCTGCTTTGATGATGCCGACTCCATCGACAATGGCGGCGATGTCAAATTTGTTGCTACCTTCCGGGATGGTGACGATTTGAAAATAGACTTGGCCGCGGCTGATCTTATCGAAAATTTCAAAAGGTGTTTGCAGGGGGCCAAAGCGATATTCGCCGGCTTGCAGTTTGGCGCGGCGGTGGAGCAGCCGGGCGGCCAGAAACGTCCAGGGGGAGCGAATCAAGCCTTGGCTGGCGAGCGTGGCGGCAATGGCTTGACTCGACATGCCATGTTCAATTTCAACGAAAGTTTCTTCTTGTGGTGCGCGGAACGGACCCAAATACCAGAAGCTGCCCGCGCCCAGCGCGCCCAAAATAAGAAATATAAAACTACCAGTGAACCAGGGCTTTACGCGGCTAGCCAATGAATTCTCCATTTTGATTTTGTAAGAAGCCAAGATAACTTTCTAAAATTAAAACGGCGGACATGCGATCAACCGCCTGCCGGCTTTGTTCGAGGGATGCGCCGCCTTCGCGCATGAGCCTTTCGGCCTCTTTAGAAGTGAGGCGCTCATCCCAATAAACCACCGGCAGTTTCAAGCGGCCGGCCAGCCGCTCGGCGAACTCGCGGGTATATTCGCTTTGGCGGCTTTCCGCGCCGCTCATGTGCAGAGGCTCGCCGACCAACAAGGTGTCAACATGGCGTGTTAGGACGATTTGCTCAAGCGCGGCCAAATCGTCGCGAATGCGCGTGCGAACCAGTGTTTCCAGGCCTTGCGCCGTCAACCCCAGTTCGTCGCTCACGGCCAGTCCAATACGTTTCTTGCCTACATCGAGCGCGAGCACGCGGCCGGTTGTTCGATTGGGAATTGTTGCCGCCAATTCGGATTATAGAAGGTGCGAAACTGATAGCTGAGCACGCGGATACTGTCCTTGGCTTTAACAGTGTTAGGCACCCCACTTCGAACTTCAGATAAAGCAGTCAGCCTGGCTCTTTCGGTGATTGCGTTAGCGGCGGCGATTGCGCTGTTGTACTTTGGCAAGGATTTTTTCATCACGATTATCATTGCGGCGGTGTTTGCTTTTATTCTGGACCCGCTGGTAATTCTGGTCATGAAGCTACGGGTACCGCGCGGAGGCGCATCGGGCATTGTGATTGTGGTTGCATTGGTAGCGGTGTATTTGTTGAGCCTGGTTTTGTGGATGCAATTAGTCACCTTGAGCGACGATTTGCCGACGTACAGTTCACGCGTGGCCGAGTTGGTGGACAAGGCCAACGATAAGTTAGACGAGTTTGAGAAGAAGACGATGGATCTGCTGGTGCCGGGAACGCTGCGGCGGCAGGAGCAGCAGATTCAGCGGAAGCCACTGGAAGCGCTGAAGGCGCGGCGGCGCAGAGCGGGTATTCCCGTACCGACGCCCGTGCAGCCGGCCGAACCGGTGATTCAGGAAGTGCGCATACATAACGATTCGAAGCCGCTCATTACCACGGTCTACCTTTACGCAGCGCAATATTTCCATATTCTGGTTATGGCGTCGTTCGTGCCGTTTCTGGTTTATTTCATGCTGAGCTGGCGCGACCACATCAGCCGGACTTTTCAGCGCTTGTTTCAAGGCGAAGCGCGTTATGTGGTGGACAGGAGCTGGTCGGGCATCGGGGAATCGACGCGCGGCTACGTGCTGGGGAATTTTCTTTTGTGGGTGTTTGTGAGCAGCGCGAGCGCGATCGCGTTCTTTATCTTGCAAGTACCTTACTGGCCGTTGGTCGGGCCGGTGAGCGCCTTCTTGAGTTTGGTGCCTTATGTGGGTCTGCCCCTGGCGATCGTGCCGCCGCTATTGGCGGCGCTGGCGCTTCCCGTGAAGTTCAAAGTGGTGGTGCTCATAGTAACCATTACTGCCGTTCTGCACCTGATTGCGATGAACTTCCTATACGCGAAAATCATTGGACGGCGTGTGAAGTTGAATCCGTTCATCGTAACGGTAGCGCTGATGTTTTGGGGCATGCTTTGGGGCGGCATAGGTTTGCTGCTAGCGGTTCCGGTAACGGCGGGCATCAAGGCGGTGTGCGATAACGTGGAGTCGCTGCAGGATTACGGCAGGTTGTTGGGGGATGACGATTAGCTTCTTATTGGGTGAAGGCCACTAAATAGTCGCCCAAGGGTTGATCGCCGGCGGGCTGATGAGATCCGGCGGCTACCACGAGGTACTGCTTGCCGTTGGGTCCTCGAAACGTCATTGGCGTGGCGCGCGCGCTCGTTGGAAGATCGCCGCGCCAGAGTTGTTTGCCGGTTGCGACGTCAAAGGCGTAAATGGCCGGATCGAGCGTGCCGGCGACGAAGACCAGGCCGCCCGCAGTTACAATGGGACCGCCCAACGAGATGGAGCCGAATTGTGCCGGCAGCTTGGTTGAAAGCTTGCCGAGCGGTACTTCCCACTTCTTGTCGCCGGTTCGCGTATCGATCGCGATGAGCGTACCCCACGGCGGCGCGGTGCAGGGTATATGTTTTGGACTCAGCAGAAAACGGCGCATCATGCCGTAAGGCGTGCCGCGTTGTCGGGCGAATTCCCAATCGCCATCTATGCTGCGGCCGCGCGATTCCAAGAGCGCATTGAAATCCTCGCGCTTGATCAAACGAACTTCGGCGGCCAGGTGATTAGACGGCAGAATAAGTAAGCCGCTGGCAGGATCAAAGGCGAAACCGCCCCAATTCATTCCGCCGATATTGCCAGGCACGATCAATGTGCCTGCCAATGAGGGCGGCGTGAAGATGCCGCCGGTTCGGAGTTTGCTAATTTCCGCCTGGCATGCTTTACGGTCTGCCTCGTCGATTCCCCAAGCGTCGTCGATGGTCATTTTCTGAATCGTCACGGCGACAGGTTTGAGCGGGAAAGGTTGTGTGGCGGCGGTAGTTTCACCCGGAACGTCGCTCTGCGGTGCGGGGCGTTCTTCGACGCCGAATACAGGTTGGCCGGTTTCGCGGTTGAGAATGAAAACGTTGCCGGTTTTTGAACCGATGGCAATTTCCGGTACTACGCGCCCGCCGCTAGCCACGTCAAAGAGCAAAGGCGAGGTAGCCACATCGTAGTCCCACAGGTCGTGATGAACGGTTTGGAAATGCCAGACTCGCTCACCGGTGTCAGCGCGCAGGGCGACAACTGAATTGGCGAAAAGGTTATCGCCCAGCCGTTCGCCGCCGTAATAATCGGGGCTGGCGCTGCCGGTAGGTACGAAGACCAGATTGCGAGCAGGATCGACGGCGATAGTGGACCAGGCATTGGCCGCGCCGGTTTTCGCCGCGCTGCCGTTCTGCCACGTGTCAGCTCCTAATTCATGCGCGCCTTGCGGAATTGGATCCCACTTCCACTTGAGCTTGCCACTTACGGTGTCGAAGGCGCGCACTTCGCCGCTCGGCTGATCGGTCGCGCCGTTATCGGCAATGGCGGAACCGATGACGATCAGGTTGCCGATTATGGCCGGCGCCGACGTTTCTTCATAATCCGCGAAATGATTTGGCTTGGGCGCGATACGCAGTCCCTGGCGTAAATCGACCACGCCGTTGTCGCCGAAATCGGTGCATGGCTTGCCGGTTTCGGCGTCCAGCGCAATCAAGCGCGCGTCAATCGTCGCCATATAGATGCGCCGTTTGTGGCCTGCGGTCTTCCATGTTGCGACGCCGCGGGTGGCGTAGTCGCCAAAACCGGCGTCTTTCGGCACATGCGAATCGTAGGCCCATTTCTGAGTGCCGCTCACCGGATCTATAGCGATGGCTCGGCCGAGCGGAGTTGCTAAGAAAAGTGTTTCATCTACGTAGAGCGGGGTTGCTTCAAAGGCTGCCGGTTTGCCGTCCACTGGTTTGTAAGCATCACCCGTGCGAAACGTCCAGGCGATCTTCAATTTGCCTACGTTCTCGCGATTGATGGCGTCCAGCGGCGAGTATCTTTGTCCGCCGGGATCATGGCCGTAGCTTGTCCATTCGTCTTTGTCCGCCGCGAATATCAGGGCGCAAGCTGCGAAGGCAAATAGTAGTGGCTGCCGAATTCTCATGAATGTAGTTTGCGCTGGATTTGTGCAAACCGGAAGCGATCTGGGACAAGCGGGACTTGACGCGTGATGAGCGCGATTAAACGAGTTCGAGATCCTCGAGCGAACCGCTTTTGTAACGCCTGCTCCACGTCAATTCGGTACCGTCTTTCAAACGCATCTTACGATCGCCGTGCGAGGAGGGACGCACCTCGGCAATTCGCTCCACGTTGACGATTTCCGAGCGGCTGATTCTTCTGAAATTGACGGGGTCGAGTTTCACACCCAACGAATCCAGGCTGGAACGCAGAATGTAGGTACGCGGTCCGCTATGAATGCAGGCGTAATTGCGTGCGGCCTCAATCCAATCGATGCGGTGGACTTCCAGGAAAATCGAGCGATCATTGTCCTGTATGAGCAGGCGGCGCGCGTACTGCGTACCCTTCTTGAGGCTTGCCAGCAACTGATCCATTCTGCCTGCCGGCTCCCCCAGGCTTCGTAAGCGGCGGAGCGTAGCGCTAAAACGGCTTGGTTCAACCGGCTTCAACAAATAATCCATGGCATGGACTTCAAATGCCTTCAACGCGAAATCGTCATAAGCCGTAACGAAAACGATGCGCGGGCACTGGTCGGGGAGCAATGCGGAGACGACCTCGAAGCCGCTCGCGTCGGGAAGTTGGATATCGAGAAACACCACATCGGGGCAGGTACGACGAAGCAGATCAATCGCTTCGGCGGCGGTTCCGGCTTCGCCGGCAGGCGTGAAACCGCGCTCACTGGATAGCAAATGGAGAAGCTTACGCCTGGCTGGTGGTTCGTCGTCCACCACAGCGGCGCGAATCACTGCGCTGCCTCACGAAAAGGAATTCTCAGTTCGGCAACTGCGCCGCCGCCGTCGGCATTGTGCAACAAGAGGCTGGTGTTTCCGTTGTAAAGGCGGCGAAGCCGTTCACGTGTGTTAGGAAGGCCGATGCCATTGGTAGCGGTGATGCCATAGGCTGCTGAAACGCCTGCGCCATGGTCGCGAACCGATAGGAGAAGTGTCCCGTCTTTGACATGCGCTTTTACCGACACGTTCGCCTTGAAGCCAACCGGGTCCATTCCATGCTTGATGGCATTCTCCACTAAAGGCTGCAGGATGAGCCGCGGGACAAGGGCTCCCTTGACACCGTCCGCGATTTCGATGGAAATCTTCAGCCGGTCTTCCAGGCGCGCTTCCATGATTCGCGTGTAGAGCTTGACCAGTTCGACTTCTTCGCCGAGCGAAATTTCCTGCCGCTGGTCCCGTTTTAGCAAATGCCGCAGAAGATCGCTGAGCCGCCCAATCATTTCGTCGGCGGTGCGCGGGCTTTCATAAACGGCGGCTGAGATGGCGTTCAGCGCATTGAATAGAAAATGCGGCTCCAGTTGCAAGCGGAGGTTCTCCAGTTGCGCCTCGCGCAAAGTCGTCTCGAGCCGCGCCTGGGCCAACTCCCGTTCACGTGCAAAACGAAGCTCATGCAGCAGATAAATGCAGCCGACTCCCACACAGTAGAAAATGAAAAACTGCGAAAATTCCATCGGGTAGCGTGCTTGCATGTGACCGTAATTGTATTCGCCGAGGCCGAGACGCGGAAACAGCCAAAGGCGCTGCGCCCAAATCAGCGTGGTCTCCGTGATGGATAGCACCACTACCGCGGCGAGATGCACCAGTACATTGCGCTTCCAGACACCCGAGACCAGCGGAAAGCGGATGGCAACCGAGTAGATAATCGGGAACAACACGATTGCGCCGGCGATTCCGGTAAACTCCCAGAGGAATGGAATTAACGGATTGATGTCTTCGCCATTGGCGACAAAATCGAGATATTTGTAAAAGAAGAAGCTGACTAACAGCACGCCGAAAATACCCAGCACCACGCCCCAATTCATTTGGCGCAGCGGGATATATTGCCGGGGACTCGTCACCAACCCATTATGCCGAAAAGAAAGCCGCTGAAGCGCCGGCGGGTACCGGATCGGACGTCCAGGAGCAGTGACACTTGCCAATGAAATGATTTGCGGGGTGCGTTTGGTAGAGTTTAGCAATGCAAAAAGTCAAGCGATGGGCGGGCCTGTTTCTAGTGTGTTTTTCGGCCGTCTTGCGCGCGCAAGTGGCGGATACGATTCTCGTGAACGGCAAGATTATCACGGTTGATGCTGCCGATTCGCTGGCTGAAGCAGTGGCGATCAAAAGCGGCAAGATTCTTGAGGTGGGAACCAAGAATCGTGTTATGACGCATGCGGGGCCGAGTACGCAGATTATCGACTTGCATGGGCACACGGCAACGCCCGGGCTGATTGACTCGCATTTGCATTTTGCCGAGGTTGATACCGTTTATTCGATTGACCTGAGTAAGGTCCACAATATAGCGGATGTGCAGCAATTGGTGAAAGAACGAGCGTCGAAAGCGAAGCCTGGCGATTGGATTTTGGGACAGGGATGGGATGAAGGCAAGTTAGCCGAGCATCGTTATATCCATGCCGCAGATCTGGATGTTGCAGCGCCGCATAATCCCGTGTGGCTGATTCACACGACAGGCCACTATGGAGTCGGCAACAGCATGGCGCTCCAGATGGCGCACATCGCAGCGGACTCGAAAAGTCCAACTGCCGGCACGATCGATAAAGATGCGCAGGGCCAACCTACGGGAGTTTTGAAAGAGCAAGCGGCGATGAGCCTTTTGACAAAGCTGATTCCGCCTTATTCGCACGGGCAGATGCGCGATGGTTATTTGACGACCATGGCCGCATTGAATAAGGAAGGGATCACCGGAGTGAAAGATCCGGGCATGTCCGCCGAGAACTGGGCCATTTACAGTGAGCTGCGAGACCAGCATAAGTTGACCATTCACCTCTTCGCTTTGTGGCGCGGAGGAACGACCTTGGCAGACACACAAAAGGCCGTGGATCGCATTCTGGCTCTGCCGAGACCTACCGCGGAAAAAATCGGACCGAATGACGATGACGTGTTGATTTCGGGAGGCGTTAAGCTTTTTATGGATGGTAGCGGCGGAGCGCGCACCGCCTGGATGCATGAAGACTGGAACAAGAACTTCACTGAGACCGACACAGGGAACCGCGGCTATCCGCTGACCGATCCGGAAGTTTACCGGCAGCAAGTGAAGTTGATCCATGACGCCGGCATACATGTGGGCACGCATGCGATTGGAGACCGGGCGATTGATTGGGTGGTGGATACGTATGCGGAGGTGCTGAAAGAGAAGCCGGTGAAGGACATGCGGCACAGCATTATTCATGCGAACATTCCAAGCGATCATGCAATTGAAACCATGGCGCGGTTGCAGCGCGATTACGAGGCAGGATACCCGGAAGCGCAGGCTGAATTCTTATATTGGATTGGCGATACCTATGCGGGCAATTTCGGGCCGGAACGCTGCCTGCGCGAGATGCCTTTCAAGACCTACCTGGCGAAAGGAGTGATGTGGGCAGGTGGTTCGGACTATCCAGTTACTCCTTTTCCCGCACGCTTGGGCATTTGGGCTTCCATGGTTCGTGAAACGCTCAACGGAACCTATGGGAAGCAGCCCTTCGGGACTGCGGAAGCGGTGGGTATTCATGATGCGCTGCGGTCATACACGATCTGGGGCGCCCATCAGTTGTTTCTGGAACAGCGCATTGGCTCAATTGAAGCCGGGAAGGACGCCGATATCGCGGTATGGGATCGCGATCCTTATACAATTCCCGCCGCGCAGGCGAAAGATATGAAGTGCAAGATGACGTTGTTTCAGGGACAGGTGGTTTACCGGGAGGATTGATCACATGCGATTCGGTTTACGCTCTATCTGGCGCAGTAAATTGTTTGCCGTTGTCGCGATCCTTGCGTTCGCTTTTGGCATTGGGGCAACAGCGACGGTTTTTAGCGTGGTTGATGGCGTGCTATTGAGGCCAGCCACTTTCCCCGACGCGAACTCAGTTGTGACGATCGAAGCGTCAGAAGACAAGCGGGATTGGGGCGGGTTGGCACCAGGGGTTTACGACCGGATGCGTTCCATGGGCGATCTCTTTTCACAAGTGGCCGGCTCGCGCATGGCCATTTTCACGGTGATGCATGTTCCTTCACCGGATCAAGTCTTCGGGCTTTCAGTGTCCGGAAACTATTTCGGTCTGGTGGGCGTTCAGCCTTGGGGGGGGCGGATCATTTTGCCTGAAGACGATCGGGCCGGGGCACCAGGCGTCGTCTTGCTCAGCTATCAAGCCTGGCAGCAGATCTTTGCCGGCGATCCCAACGCTATTGGCAAGCTGACGGAGATCGATGGGGAGCAGCATAGAGTCATTGGAATTATGCCGTCTGACTTTATGGTGCCTGGCTCGAAAGGCGCTATCTGGACCGCGCTCCGGCTCACGCCGGCGGACCTCGCCGCCGACAATGCGCGCACGGTGCAGGTGACGGCACGGCTGCGGTCTGGAGTAAGTGTGGCAAGAGCGCAGAGCGGGCTAAGTCTCTTGCAACCGTCTTTTCCGAAAATTCGATTGCGTGTTGCCGAGTGGCATGAGGAAACGGATCGCACTTACAAGCTGATCCTCTGGCTTGCCATGGGCATGGTGGGAGGGTTGCTGGTGATTGCCTGCGCCAACCTTGCAAGTCTTTTGATGGCGCGCGCAGTCGCGCGGCGGCGCGACTACGCCATTCGTCTTGCTACCGGCGCGAGCCGTTCGCAATTGATCAATCAGGTGCTGCTGGAAGTTTGCATCTTAGCGTTTGCCTCGCTGCTTATCGCTTGTCCGGCGACTTCGCTGGCGTTGCACTTGATCCGCGACTATCTTGCCAGCACACGAGCGGGCATACCGAGTATCGCGCGGGTGCAACTGAACGGTTACAGTCTGCTTTTCAGTTTTGGCGTGGCTTTTGTAGCGGCTTTGGTGTGCGGCCTGATCCCGGCATTTTCGGCAACATCGATCGATTTGGCTACGGCACTGCGAGACACGGCCACGCAAACTACCGGCGGAAGGCCAGTTCGGCGCTTTTTGTACTCACTGATCGCGGTAGAGGCAGGGCTTTCGATGCTTTTGCTACTGACCTCGGGATTGCTGGTCCGAAGTCTGGTGAGGCTGGTGACAGACGACCATGGTCTGAAGCCCGACCACGTTCTCACGCTCAGACTTCCTACCGGTTCGTGGCAGAGACTCTCGGTAAAACAGACGCCAGACGACAGGCAGAAACGCATCAATCGCTATCTGGAAATGCTTCACGAGGCGCAAGCCGTGCGCGGCGTGCAGGCTGCGGCGCTATCGAGCAGTTTGCCGCTTTCGCACACCACAGTGACTACCCGCGTGACTGCCCCGAATGCCAGCGCGACCGCCGACAGGCAGCAGATCTATCCCATCAGCCAAGCGGTCACCAGCGATTATTTTCGCGTCATGGGGATCGCGGTTCTTTCCGGCCGGACATTTGACAGACGCGATGCGGCATCCAAACTGCCGCTGGCGCTGGTGAACCAGGCGTTTGTCCGTACGTACTTCGCCGGGCAAAATCCCACCGGCCAGTTTCTGTACGAAGTTGACAGTAAAGAGCGCAGGCAAATCATCGGCGTAGTCGAAGATTCGCCGCATCTTGACTTTGCGGAAACAATTGCGCCTGAAGTCTATCTCGATTTCGACCAAACTCTGCTGGTGCCATTTTTGACGGGGATGGTGGTGAGAACGCAGGGGGAGCCGCAGGCAGTGGCTAAGATTCTCGCCACGACACTTGCGCTCCAGAATACAGATCAAGCCGTGGTGCAAGTGCGCACGCTGCGCAGTTTGATTGATGAAAACATATGGCAACCGCGCTTCTCAGCATGGCTCTTCTCGGCGTTTGCGCTTCTCGCGCTGAGTCTGGCGGGCATCGGAATTTATGGAGTGGTGGCGTACGTCACCGCGTCGCAACGCCGGGACTTCGGAATCCGGACGGCTCTGGGCGCGAGTCCGGGGAGGCTCTTTCGTCTGGCGGCACGGCAGAGCCTCAGTCCGGTACTGTTGGGTGCGGGCGTGGGGGCGCTCGGTTCGTATTGGACGAGCCAGTGGATTTCGGCGCTGCTCTATAAAACGAGCCCATCGGATGCCGGCACTATTTTGGGAAGCGCGGCCATTCTCGTCTTCTTCGCTTTCGCCGCAACCGCCTTGCCGGCAATGCGGGCAGCGCGTGTGGACCCGGCTGTTACGTTGCGGAGCGAGTGATCCTTACAAAACTGTTAATTTCATAACTTAGCGGGCGTGGCTCGTTTATCGAGGCTACCAGCACGGTTGTAACGCAGTTTCTTGCAACTTATTCTCCGAAATCGGCAACACATTTCTCTTTTGCCGCATCAACTACCGAGACTAGAGTCATGGCCAAGAAGAAACCGTCCAAACATCCGAAAAAGGATAAGAAGCCGAGTAAGCCGGTTGATCCGGTTGTAACCGCGAAGCCATCCGCTGCGGGCGACCCGGTATTTGCGCAGCCGAAACCATCGCCCGATCCTTCGGGTTTCGTAAATCCGGTTACCGATCAGAAACTGCAGGGCTTGAATACGCTGGGACAAGTGCCTGAACCCGCCGGCGGCGCGGTAGAGCCGGCGCTGACGCTGGCGCAAGTCTATGGAAGCGCGGGCGCTGCCAAGACGCAAGCGATCACCCAAGCAGGGCAGATCGTTTTCCATTCCGTGGGCGATACCGGAAGCGTAAGCGGCCCTACCACGCAATCGCTGGTGGCGGACAAAATGGTTACCGATTTCACGGAAGCAAACGCGGCCGATGTACCGTCGTTCTTCTTTCACTTGGGAGATGTGGTCTACTACTTCGGCGAGTCTACTTATTATTACGACCAATTTTTCGAACCTTACCGCGATTATCCTGCGCCAATTGTCGCGATTCCCGGTAATCATGACGGCGTGGTTTACGCGAGCGATCCGGCGCCGACACTCGATGCATTCTTGCGGAACTTTTGCGCATCGAGTGCCGCGCAGTCGCCCGATGCCGGCGGCTTGCTGCGCACCACCATGATTCAGCCCGGCGTTTACTTCACCTTGGACGCCCCTTTGGTGCGCATATTCGGGCTCTATAGCAATGTTTTGGAAGATCCGGGCGTGATTTCGGATGAGAACGGAACGAATACCATCTTGGATGGCCGCCAAATCGCATTTCTGACAGCCGCGCTGAAACGCGCCCAAACCGATAATTTCACTGGAGCGCTAATTATTGCGGTCCATCACCCACCGTTTACCGGCGGGACTGCCCACGGGGGCAGCCCACTAATGTTGGCGGATATCGATAGCGCCTGCCAAGCGGCCGGCGTCTGGCCACATGCCGTATTCTCGGGCCATGCGCATAATTATCAGCGCTTCACGCGCCTAATAAACAATTACCAAATCCCTTTCATTGTGGCGGGGTGCGGCGGCCACTCGCCTCTTTCTAAAATGCGCGACACTTACCGTACTCCCTACCAGATCGACGATACGCTCACGCTCGAAAGCTACGATGACACTGATTACGGGTATCTTCGCGTGATAGTAACTACCGAGACAATGCGGGTTGAATACCATCCGCAAAGCGACGGCGGTACGACCAAGACGCCGGACGATGACGTAACAATCGACTTGGCAACGCGCACAATCAGTTAAGTTTTCTATTGGAAGAGGGCACCTAATTGACGTTGAGGTGCAAGCGGTCGATTTCGGCGAGCAGTTCGTCCACCCTGATAGGTTTCGTCAGGTAGCCATCCATGCCCGCTGATAAACAGCGTTCGCGGTCGCCGGACATGGCATGTGCGGTGAGGGCAATAATTGGCAAGCGTTGTCCATCCGGCTCTCTGTTGCGAATCTCGGCGGTGGCTTCGAAGCCATCCATCTCGGGCATCTGGATATCCATTAGAATCAAATCGAAGGTCTGTTGCTCATAAGCCAGCAAGGCTTCCCGGCCATTCGCGGCGACGGTTACCGCGTGACTTTGTTTTTCGAGTATGCGGCACGCCAGTTTCTGGTTGACGAGGTTGTCCTCGGCGAGCAGAATCCTTAAGCCCGAGACGTTGACCGGCAAATTATGGCGAGTGATCAACTGCGTCGGCACATTTGCTTCCGGCGTCAGCCCTAGGGCCAGGCTCATGGCGTCGGCCAGTTGGACCCGCGAAACAGGCTTAGTCAGGTACGCTAGAATGCTGAGTTCGCGGCAGCGGAGGGCGTCGCCTCTTTCGCCGGCGGAAGTTAGCATCAATATCCTGGTGTCTGCTATTGCTTCCACTTTTCGAATCTGTTCAACCAAGGTGAACCCATCTACCAGCGGCATGTGACAATCGAGCAGAAGCAGCTGAAACGCGGCGTCTGTCCGGGCCGCAGCCCGCAGCTGCTCGATGGCTTCCGCTGCGCTGGAAGCAGTGACTGGCATCATGCCCTCGCCTTCGGTGATTTGGGTCAGAATCCGGCGATTGGCGGCATTGTCGTCTACGATGAGAACCCTCACGCCATCGAGTGAGAAGTTGCGCGGCCGCGCGGGAAGATCCACCTGCGGAGCAACGGCGGCTTCCAGCGTGAAATAGAAGCAGCTGCCGACGCCGCTTTGGCTTTCCATCCAAATCCGTCCGCCCATCATTTGCACGAGCTTGGTTGAAATGGTCAGACCTAAGCCGGTTCCGCCAAAGTTCCGCGTCGTGGCGGAATTAGCTTGGGAAAACGCTTCAAAGATGGACTCCTGTTTATCCAACGGGATGCCAATGCCGGTATCGCGAACCGAGAAGTTCAGCCGCGCGCGGCCGTTTTCGAGGCTTTCCAGCCCGACGCGCAACTCCACTTCGCCCGCAAGGGTGAACTTAACGGCATTTCCTACCAGGTTGATGATGATTTGGCTGAGCCGCGTCGGGTCGGCCACAATTGCATCCGGCACGCTTGGATCAACTTGATAGAGCAGCTCCAAGCCTTTCTCCTCTGCGCGAAATGCCAGCGGCTTCATAGTCCTGGCGATGCTATCGCGCAGGCAAAAGGGAATGAGATCCAGTTCGAACTTGCCCGACTCGATCTTGGAGAAATCGAGAATATCGTTAATGACCGTCAACAGGGCGCCCGCGGAGGATTTGACCGTCTCAATTAATTCCCGCTGTTCTTTGCTCAGGTCGGTGTCGAGGGCAAGGGCAGTCATGCCTAAAACACCGTTCATGGGGGTGCGAATTTCGTGACTCATGTTGGCCAGAAACTCGCTTTTGGCGCGGTTGGCGGCCTGCGCCTGGTTCTTGAGCAACGCTTCCTGGGCGAGCTGCGTTTGAATGGTCGCGGTTTGTTCCCCCACGCGGCGTCTGAGGGCGACAATCCAGGAAATGCCAACGAGCACGATCATGCCCGTCAACCCAAAGGCATAAAGAACATGTTGGAGGGTCCACCATGACGACCGTTGGATGACGACGATATCAGCCGACGAGCGCAGCAATATCTGGAACGATTTGGGTACTCGAAAATGACGAGTTGCCTGGGTTTGGGGAATAATGCAAATTCCAGTCAGCCGAAGGCGGCTACCGGGGCGCAAATCTTCTAGCGCCGGTCCCATTTCCTCTTGCGGCAAGACGGCGGAGAAAACAGAACCGCCCGCATTCAGCAATAACGTTTCCATATCCGCCGACTTCTGTTGTTCAATCAGACGAGCGTCAATTCGCACCAGATCGTCGTCGAAATCGCCGGACAAGGCATCTTTGGGATGAATAGACCGCGCCGCCGGCAGCGCCGCCGTTCCTATTCGGCGGAAGATGGCGTCTTGAATCGTTTGCTTAAAATCGCCGAGCACCGGGAAGCCGACTGTGTCCACTTCATCACCCGGTTTGAGCGTGGTCGGCTGGCTGCTTAGTACGCTCAAGCTCTGGGTACCATCGGTAATAAAGACCGTCTGGCCCCAGCGGGCAGAAACCACTCCGCGGATGCGGGCTCGGTGATCGGGACTCGCGTCCGGGTTGTATTTGAACACGCTGCCCAGACTTCTGACCGGCAGTGCGAACGGATCAGCCGGCGAAGGATCCACAACCTCGACGTAATCCAAATTCGGCGTGTAAACATTAACCCCGATAATTTGTTTCCGCTGATTGAAAACCGGACCGCTGGTGCCCCGCACGCGAACGTTGGCATCGATCAGTCGGCTATAGGAATAAGGTGGCTTTTTCGGGTCGGTCGTCGATACTTCAATTTGCAGGTTTCCCGACGCCAAGGTAAGCACCAGCATCCCGTCCCTCGTCGCTACGGCTCTGACGGTTCCATCGACGGCGATCCATTGCCCGTCCTCTACTCCCGTCGAAAGCCGGTCCAAGCTTACTTGTCTTGCCGGTGGAACCGGACCTTCTCCCAGAACGCGAACCACGCTGCGATCCACAATCGGTGCGAACTCGCCGGCCCCTGTCACGCCCTCTATATCGAGCAACGACCCGGTATGAGTGGCCGCGGTTAATGGCGTGTCATCTTTGGCCTCCACGTAGATCGTTGATTCTCCGTCGTGAACAAAGAAACCGTGCCAGCCGGTAAAGCAGATTACGCAGACAGCCCGCAGGTGAACCGGGTACTGGCGACTAGATTCCACGGGCGTGAGGTTGTGAACTTGCTTGGCAGTGGTTAATGTGGCGAGGCTTTGCTCGTGCTCCGGCAGGCTCGCGCTCGAAGCGAAGGATAGGCAGAGCAATATCGATAGCGCATACTTGGCGACAGAACCCAATCCGAATTATCCTCCTTAGTTCTATCGTCAGACCGACATAGTTACTTTATCCATTCACTCGGCAAAATGCTTTGGGCTGAGGTAAGCTGTCTGAAGGCGATTCAGCCTGTTCTGCGTCAGAACAACACAAACTTGGCCGCTAAGAGGCCGGAATGGATAGTTTTTCGGTGATCCTCTATGCGCTTATCGGCATTTTTGTTGGTTGCTCTAACGGGCGGGGCGTTTCTGGAAGCACAAGGGCTGCGTAGTCAAGACTTGTATCGCATGCGCTCGGTCGGGGACGTTCGGTTTTCGCCGGACCAGCGGCGCATAGCCTACACAATATCGATGAACGACAAACCTGGCGGCCCGTACTCGCAAGTGTGGATCATGGATGTAGCAACGCAGAAGGCGGTCCGCATCGGTGGCGAAAAAGACGCCGCATCACACCCGAGGTGGTCGCCCAATGGCAAAATGGTCGCGTTCATGGGCGGGCAGGACTCGCAGCACGGACTTAACTATGTGCAGGCGGACGGCTCCGGGCTGACATTCCTGGCGGCAGTGACCGGCACAAATTCCCCTTTGCCTGGCCAAGGCGCCGAGTTCACTTGGTCGCCCGACAGCAAGGCGATCGCCTACGTTTCGTCCAGTCCAGGACCCGAGACCCAAGCGGCGACCGGCGATCCCATGGTTATTACGCGCTATTTATACAAGCCCACCGCCAGCGAGGGCATGACGCACTTCAACGACAATAAGCGGCTGCACCTTTATTCCGTCGACATCGCAACCAAACAATTGCATCAACTGACGACGGGCACATATGACGAGCACTCGGTGGATTGGTCGCCGGATGGCGCCGAGATTCTGTTCGCTTCCAATCGTGAGCCGAATTCCGATGAGTTCTTCAACTACGATGTATTCGCGTTGAAGGTAGCGGATGGAAGCATTCGGCGGATTACCGCAACGGAAAGCACTGAATATGCTCCCCAGTGGTCGCCGGATGGGAAGACCATCGCATTCCTGGGAACCACCCGCGGGCTCACCGACCGCGAGACAACCATGGAGGATACCCATGCCTGGCTGATGGATTCGGACGGTTCACATCGCCGCGAAATTGGCGCCTCCGTTGATAACCGCCAGCACTCGCTCGCGTGGGCACAGGACGGATCGGCCGTCTACGTTACATGCCAGGAGCGCGGGAGCATTCATCTGGTGCGTTTGCCGGTTACCGGCGACCGCCCCGCGATTTTGATCGGCGGCGTGGGAGCCGTGGGTGCTTACTCGGCGGGTAAGAACGGTGCGCTGGCTTATGCGCTAACAACCACCAACGATTTGGCCGAGCTGTATCTCAAAACCGGCACCGGAAGCCGTCAATTGACTTCCCTCAATTCCGAGGTCTTGGCAGGCAAGACCATCGCTCAGGTCGAAGCATTCACCTTTGTGAGCAACGATAACAAGTTTCAAGTGGAAGCTTTTCTCACTAAGCCGATTGGCATGACGGAGGGCGGCAAGTATCCGCTCATCGTCAATATCCACGGCGGTCCACATGGACAGAATGGTCCTGCTTTCAACTTCAAGAATCAAGCCTATGCCGCGCTCGGCTGGGCGGTTTTGCAAGTCAATTACCGGGGCTCGACCGGCTACGGACAGAAATTTGCCGACGCTGTTTTCGGAGATCAGGACGGCAACGAAGGGCAGGATGTTTTGTACGGCGTGAGTGCTGCCGTGCGGCGCTATCTGTGGATTGACCGTGAGCGCATGGGAATCGAAGGGGTCAGCTATGGAGGTCAGTTGAGTGATTGGCTCATTACCCAGACAAACGAATTCAAGGCCGCTATTCCCACCGCCGGTATCTCAAACCTCATCAGTTATAACTACATGACTTATTACAACCAGTATGAGGAAATGGAATTTGGGCAGTTTTTCCATCAAGGGCGATTGATGGACGACGCGTGGGAGCGCTCTGCCCTTAAGCATGTGGCCAGCGCCCATACGCCCACCATGCTGGTGCACGGCGAGAACGACCCCGATGTGCCGATTGCCGAGGCGGAACAATACTTTGTCGCTTTGAAGGACGTAGGAGTGGATACGATTTTTGTGCGCTATCCGCGCGAGGGGCACGGATTGCACGAAACCAAGCACATTATCGACTGGATCGACCGCTCGGTCGCCTGGTATCAAAGACACTTTCCCAAGCCAGGAAGCGAAACCCAGACGAACGTGCAGCCATGAGCCGTGTATACTTGGCTTGGCTTACGTAATCTTGCTGAGCCGTCCGTGCGCCGCTACTTAAGGCCGGCGTCCGAATTCTCCCTGCTCACTTAAGGTGCCGGCTGTCGAGCGCCCCACCCATACGGAGTTTATATGTCATTCAAAACTGGCGATCGCGCGCGTGCGCACAAAGTTAGCAGGAAGCGGCGCGTTCACCGTACGCTCATCCGACTTCTTCGCCGGGTGTCTTCACCGGCTCAGGATGTCCGCGAGGAAGTTGCTATTCTGCCCGTCAAGCAGTCTTTCTGACGATCCAGGTTGTCATGGCGCGCTGGCTCTGAACGACCGTCGTCCTGATTGGATCGATTTGCTGGGCTTCGAGCTCTTTGCCGAGGTTCGCGAGCAGAGCCTCGTCCACCAGATAGCGCTCCGAACCGTCAGGCAGCAGGAAGTGGCGTCCAGCTAAATGCTTGATTTGTTTTTCCACGCCAATAGATGAGGCCAAGCGGCAAAACAGCAGTCCGGCCGGTTTCAAGATGCGCCACGAGTTGTTGATCATGGCGCGAAAGTGCTGGTCGTCACGAGCGAAATGGAGCACGGCGCTGCTGATTATGAAATCGAAATAAGCGTCGGCGTAGGGCATCGCTTCAACCGTTCCAAGTTCAAAGTTGGTTGCCGGCAAGGTCGGCGCAAGATCGGCGGCGAGGCGGCGCACCTCGGCAATGGCTTCCGAATCTCGGTCCAGCCCAAATACCTCGTAGCCTTGGCGTAGTAAATAGATCAAGTTGCGGCCGCCGCCGCAGCCGGCATCCAAAATTCGCATCCCAGGCCCGATTCGGCCCCGCAGGATCTGGTCAAAGAGGTAGATGTCGATTTGGCCGAATTGTTCTTGTAGATTGAGCATCTTTAGATGAGCTTACGTAAATGTAACTTTTTTCCTCCAGCCATGTCTTCACTGTGAGGGATCACCGTGCTAACAGATCCGGAGGGACTGCGTTCACACCCCGGTACGTCGGACCGAATCAACGAGGCTCTGCTTTCGGCTGTCAATCCCTCTATGTCCGAATTCGAACGGGAAGCAGCTGTAAAGAAGTGGTCGACAGCGGTGGATGAGCTTCCTGACTCCGAGCACAGGGCCGCGTTCGCGGAGGCCGCGTCGACGTACGCTGCCATATCGTGCAGTACAGCCTCCGAACTTCTACGAAGAGCGGCCCACGAAAAGATGACTCAACTCAAATAATCGGCCGGGGCCGGCGCCTGGCCCGCGCAATATTTGGAAACACATAACAGCGGTCTGGACTCTTCTCTACTAGTGACAGACTGGCGGGCGTTTCTAGGAGCAACTTATTTAGAGGATCACGTAGTATTTCGTGTCTGGGCGCCAGAGGCGCAAACCATGACTGTGTCTATTAACGCAGGACAGAAATCCGAGATGACAAAAAGTGCGGAGGGCTATTTTAGCTGCGATATCTCGCATCTCGCGCCTGGAGAGAAGTACGAGTTTTACGTCGATGGCGCCGGGCCTTTGCCCGACCCGGCGTCGCGGTATCAGCCGGAAGGTGTGCATGGGCCGTCGGAGATTATCGACCCCAATGCCTATCAATGGCGTGATGCGGATTGGCTTGGGATAGCCCGGGAAGATCTCATTTTTTATGAGTTGCACATCGCGGCCTTTACTCCTGAAGGAACGTTTCGCTCAGCAGCCGAAAAACTCCCCTACTTGCACGATCTCGGCATTACTGCCGTCGAATTGATGCCTTTAGCCGATTTTCCCGGGAACCGGAATTGGGGCTACGATGGCGTGTTTCCCTTTGCGCCGGCACACTGCTATGGCAAACCGGACGACCTTCGCTACTTCGTGGATGAAGCGCACCAATTGGGTATGGCTGTTTTCGTCGATGCTGTTTATAACCATTTCGGACCCGATGGCGCCTACCAGAGCTTCTACAGCAAGCACTACTTGACGAAGCGTCATCAAACGCCCTGGGGAGATGCCATCAATTTCGATGGACCGCTGAGCAACTGTGTTCGCGCCTATTTTGTGGAAAACGCTCTGCGTTGGATTTACGAATATCATGTCGATGGCTTGCGTCTCGATGCCACGCACGCCATCAAAGACGATAGTCCGCGGCACATCCTGGCGGAGTTGGCGGCGGCGGTAAGCGGCGCTTCGTCTAACTTGGGCCGTTGCGTCTACGTCATTGCGGAAGACGCCCGGAACCTCGCTCAGCAGATCGAGCCCACATGCAAAGGTGGGATGGGCTTGGCCGGAGTGTGGGCTGATGACTTTCACCACCAGATGAGACGGTTCCTGGCCGGCGACAATGACGGATATTTTGAGGAATTCGAGGGAACGGTCCCGTCTATCGCCAAGACGGTCAGGCGCGGATGGCAGCGCGGTAGCGATCCGGCTGGTATTGAATATTTTAAGTTCGTGTACTGTATTCAGAATCACGATCAAATCGGGAACCGGGCGCTAGGGGATCGATTGAATCAGGCTCTGGACCCGGCCGCTTATCGGGCGGCGAGCACCCTGTTACTTTTGTTGCCGCAGACGCCATTGCTCTTTATGGGCCAAGAGTGGGCCGCGTCCACGCCATTTCAATATTTCACCGATCACCATGACGATTTGGGAGTTCTCATAAGCGAGGGGCGTCGCCGCGAGTTCGCACATTTTTCGGCGTTTGGGAACGCCGACATCCCTGATCCGCAAGCGCTCAGCACCTTCACGGCAAGCCGTTTGAAGTGGAGCGAACTGGCGATCGAGCCCCATGCGGCGGTACTCCGACTGTATAAGAGTCTGTTGAAACTCCGGCGCGGGGAACCCGCTCTTCGCTCTGGCGGGGCTTCGCCAGAACTGAGAATCGAAGCGCGCGATGATGACACTCTTCTCTTGCACCGTACCTCGTCTCATGCCAGCCTCGGACTGATGGCCGTGATTCGTCTGCACGGAGGGGGGTGGGTGGATCTAAGTGACCAATCTTTCAACCCGGCTCCTCTTTGGAACTCGGAGGACTTGGAATTCGCGCCTGACAGTCAGCCGATGCAGGTTCGACCCGACGAATCGCGCCTTGCATTCCAGCGCGCCGGAGCAATCATATTCCGTAGTGTCGAGAAGGCAGATCTATGATTGCTCCATACCCCACAAAGCCGCCGCTATCCACCTATCGCCTCCAGTTCAATAAAGATTTCACCTTGTACGAGGCGGCGGCCTTGGTGCCATTTCTGTGCGATCTGGGAATTACCGACGTTTACGCATCGCCCTTATTGAAGGTGCCGCCGGGCAGCATGCACGGATACGACACTTGCGATCACTCTCAAATCACTCCCGAAATCGGCGGTGCGGAGGGCTTAGAGAGGCTGTCCGCACAGCTTCGGTCGCGGGGTATGGGTCTGATTCTGGATTTCGTGCCAAATCACATGGGCATCAATGAACGCGAAAATGCCTGGTGGCGCGATGTGTTGGAGAACGGCCCATCCTCACACTACGCGCATTTCTTTGATATCGACTGGACTCCCCTCAAAATGGAGTTGCGGGAAAAAGTTTTGCTTCCTGTTCTGGGTGAACAATATGGAACAGCGCTTGATAGCGGCAAACTGCAGATTGCTCTTTCTGAGAGCGGAGCTCTTAGCTTACGGTATTACGATAGAGATCTGCCTCTCAATCCGCGTCAACTCGGCGTTTTATTGCGGCACAATCTGGACAAGCTCAAGGCAGAATACGCCGAAGAGAGCGCCGAACTCACTGAGTTCCAGAGCATTCTGTTTCATTTGGAGCATCTGCCTTCCACCACCGACACGGATATGAATTCAGTGAGTGATCGCAGCCGCGAGAAGGAGGTCGCGAAACGACGGCTGGCAGGTTTGCTGAGCGAATCCCCCGGCATCAATAGGCACGTAGCGGCCAATATCAAGGAGTTCAATGGTATTCCGGGACAGCCGGCCACCTTTGATTTGCTCCATAATCTGCTCGAAAAACAACCGTATCGGCTCTCTTCCTGGCGGACCGCCACCCACGAAATTAACTATCGGAGGTTTTTCGATATTAACGAGCTCGCCGCCATACGTATGGAAGATCCGGAAGTATTCGAGGCTACCCATGCTCTTATCCTACGGTTGATCAGTGAAGGCACGATTACGGGTTTGAGGCTTGACCATGTCGATGGCCTGTTCGACCCGCGCGCCTATTTCGACCGGATCCACCAATCCGTGGGAGACAGCAAGCATATTTATCTGACCGTGGAGAAGATTCTCAGCGAAGGAGAGAAACTCCCTGAGGACTGGGCGGTTCATGGCACTACCGGATACGATTTTCTAAACACGCTCAATGCCCTTTATGTGGATAAGACGGCAAAGCTCGAGTTTGAGCGGATTTATGGCAGAATCACCGGAAACAGAAAATCGTTCGAGGAAGTCATATACACCAGCAAGAAGTTGATCATTGAAACATCGATGGCGAGTGAGATGCACGTGTTGGCGCATGAGTTGAACCGCATTTCCGAGAGCGTCCGTCACTATCGCGATTTCACTCTCCTGAGTTTGCATGAGGCCTTGACCGAGGTAGTCTCGTGCTTTCCGGTTTATCGCACCTATGTAAGTGGAAATAGTTGCAGTGAGTTCGACAAGCACAATATAGACGCCGCGGTTCTTGACGCGATCCGGCGCAACCCCGCGAAAGAAACCTCGATTTTTCGCTTTATTCGCAAAATTCTTCTACCCACGACCCGCGCCAGCGTCTCGTCGGAGGAAAGCGCGCGCAGGCTGCGCTTCGCGATGAAAGTGCAACAGTACACCGGGCCGGTAGAGGCTAAAGGTGTGGAGGATACGGCGTTTTATCGCTATGCTCCCTTGCTTTCTTTGAGCGAAGTTGGCGGAAGCCCCACGCGCTTTGGCCTGACAACAGAGCAGTTTCACGAGGCAAATCAGGAACGTTGCCTGCATCACCCGCTTGCTATGTCCGCCACCTCCACTCACGACACCAAAAGAGGTGAGGACGCCCGGGCGCGTATAAATGTCTTATCGGAAGTTCCTAAGCTGTGGGATCGAAAAGTTCGCCAGTGGATGCGGATCAACGCTTCGGCTCGAAACCAGGTGCAGGGCGAACCCGCTCCTGACCGTTCAGATGAATATCTTTACTACCAGACGCTGCTGGGCGCTTGGCCGCCCGGGCAAACGAGTGCCGGCCCTGAGTTCATTTCACGCATGGGTCAATACTTGGCCAAAGCAGCGAAAGAGAAGAAGCTTCACACCAGCTGGATCACACCTTCCCCGCTTTATGATTCGGCCCTGGCGGAATTCGTCGAGCGCTCCTTGACCGGTTCACGCGCGGCTTCATTCCTCGCGGAGTTCCTGCCGTTTCAGCAGCGATTGGCCGAGCTTGGCATGATGAATTCCCTGTCGCAATTGACATTAAAGATCGCTTCGCCGGGTGTGCCTGACTTCTTTCAGGGGAGTGAAGTGTGGGATCTGAATCTGGTTGACCCCGACAATCGCCGCCCGGTCGATTTCTCAGCCCATCAGGAGATGCTTGCCGAAATCAATCTTAAGCTGAACAATAAAGCGCCTTGTTGCGCCAAATTGGCCGTCGCCGAAGAGCTACTGGCGAATTGGGCCGACGGAGGAATTAAGCTTTGGATCACCTCACAAGGCCTGCTCTTGAGAAGGCGAAAAGAAGAATTGTTCCTCCAAGGCGAGTATATTCCGCTGGCTGCATCCGGCGCCGGCGCGGATAAGGTGGTAGCCTTTGCGCGTAAGCATCGCGATGACGTCATCGTAGCTGTCGCACCCCGTCTGATCACTGGTTTAACCGGCTTTGATGAGGGCTTGCCGTTAGCGGAGCTTTGGGGAGGGACAGAACTCCATCTCGGAGGGATGGAGGTGCAGACATTGCAAAACACTTACACCGGACAAACTTTGCAAGTGAGTCCACATGGCAGAGTGGCGCTCAAGGACCTTTTTAGAAAATTTCCGGTGGCCCTCTTAACTCCGAGCGACAACTCATGAAACTTCCTGGAAGTGCGCAAGATCCGCTTTGGTTCAAGGACGCCATCATCTATGAATTGCACGTGCGCGCATTCTTTGACAGCAACAACGATGGTATTGGAGATTTCCAGGGGCTTACCCAGCGCCTCGACTACCTACAAGATCTCGGCGTAACGTGTCTGTGGCTTCTGCCCTTCTTTCCATCACCGCTCCGGGATGATGGGTACGACATCTCGGATTACCTCAACGTTCATCCTGATTACGGAACGCTCGATGACTTTCGCGCATTTCTTGACGCCGCGCACGAGCGCAAAATGCAAGTGATGATTGAGCTGGTCATTAATCACACTTCCGACCAGCATCCCTGGTTTCAGCGCGCGCGCTTGGCCCCCGAAGGTTCGAAAGAACGCGAGTTTTATGTCTGGAGTAACTCCAACGAAAAATATTCGCAGGCCCGCATTATTTTTACCGATACTGAAAAATCAAATTGGACTTGGGACCCTGCCGCTAAAGCTTATTACTGGCACCGCTTTTTCTCTCACCAGCCTGACTTGAACTTCGATAATCCTTTAGTTCTGGAAGAGGTGCAAAAGGCCATGAATTATTGGCTCGACCAGGGCGTCGACGCCCTCAGGCTCGATGCCATCCCTTATTTGATAGAGCGAGACGGCACCAATTGCGAAAATCTTCCCGACACCCACTTGATCGTCAAAGAGATTCGTCGTGCAATGGACGAAAACCACGCTAATCGAATGATTCTCGCGGAGGCAAACCAGTGGCCCAACGACGTCCGCGCCTATTTTGGCGACGGCGACGAGTGCCATATGGCGTTTCATTTCCCGCTCATGCCGCGCATCTTCATGGCCCTGCGTCTGGAGGATCGCCTTCCTGTCACCGACATCATCGCCCAAACACCGCCGATTCCCGAAAACTGCCAATGGGGAATATTCCTCCGCAATCACGACGAACTCACCCTTGAAATGGTGACGGATGACGAACGGGATTACATGTACTTGGCGTATAGCGCTGACCCGCGAATGCGGGTGAACGTTGGCATCCGTCGGCGGCTGGCGCCCCTCATGGAGAACAACCGGCGGCGCATTGAGCTTTTGAATAGTCTTTTGTTTTCTTTTCCAGGGACGCCCATTCTCTATTACGGCGACGAAATAGGCATGGGTGACAACATTTACCTCGGCGATAGGAACGGCGTACGCACACCCATGCAGTGGAACGCCGATAGGAACGCCGGCTTCTCTCGCGCTATCCCCGCGAAGCTGTTTAACCCTGTGATCATGGATCCAATCTATGGCTACAATGCAATCAACGTTGAGGCCCAGGATGGCGATCCTTCTTCACTGCTGAGTTGGATGCGCAACATGATTGCTCTGCGCAAGATCTTCCAGGTGTTCGGTAGAGGCACTATCAAATTCCTAAATCCGGCGAACACCAAAATTCTTGCGTATCTCCGGCTTTGGAAGGGCGAGGCTATTCTATGCGTGGCCAATTTGTCGCGCTTCCCGCAACCGGTTGCCTTGTGTCTGGAAAACTTCGCCGGCGCGAAGCCCATTGAAATGATGGGCTACGTGGAGTTCCCGCCCATTGGTTCCCAACCGTACCCGCTCAGCTTGGGTGCCTATGAGTTCCTGTGGTTTGAGCTTCATCAGTCGAAGGAGGGCGAAGCGGGCACCCCAATATCGGAAAAAGGCGCGAAATATGCCTGAACTAGAGAGCTTTCCGCAAGAAGTCAAAGACCAGTTGACGAGCGTGGGCAGCGCCGATGTAGTCATTGGTTTCACCTCCTTTAAGGCAACGGATGATCTGAGCTGGGCGGCTGGGTTGGCGCAAGATGGTCTAAATGTCTTGATTGCCTATCCGGGCGGAGGAGATGTCATCGAATTCCAGCCAATCGCGGGAGTCCAATTCCTGCACTATCCGGCATCCACGCCCGAGCGCTACTTGAACGCTCCGAAAAATATATTCGGTTCGTTTCAGGAAGTGCTTCAGATCGCTCAGCGCTTGGCTTCCAAGTCTTGCTGCGTTTGGAACTCAGCTCCGCAATTAGCTTCCGCTGACATCATTGAAAGCCTAATCAAACCTGTGCTCGACCAAAATTTCGATTTGGTCATACCGGGCTATACAACGGCGAAATTCGGCGCGCTCATCAACAGCGGAATCATTTGCCCGCTGACTAGAGCCCTGTATGGCAGGCGGATTGAGTTTCCCATGGCGGTCGACTTAGGTTTTTCTCCTCAGTTGCTGAATAGGCTGATTCAAGTCGACCCAAATACCCGCGTCCCGCGGTCGAGCCAATGGATAACCACGGAAGCCATCTGCGCCGGTATGCAAATTTGCCAAACTGCTTTGCTGATGGAGCCGCCAAGGCCTCCCGATTCCTCCGATTTGAGCTCTATTTTGGCCGCCGTCCTCGGCCGAATATTTTCGGATTTGGAACGGAATGCCGCTTTTTGGCAACGCTCCAAAGGATCGCGGTCCGCGCCAGCGTTTGGTGAACCGTACACCAAAGAGCAGGATGAAGTGGCTGTTGATGTAACGCATCTCATTGAAACGTTCCAACTCGGGTACCGTAACTTGTCCGAGATATGGGGCCTCGCGCTCTCGCCTGCCACGTTCCTGGAACTGAAGAAGCTCACCAAGTCCTCGACCGCCGCATTTCGCATGGGCGACGATCTGTGGGTTCGGATAGTTTATGAGTTCGCGTTGGCTCACCGTCAGCGCGCCATGAACCGCGATCATTTACTTCGCTCCATGACTCCTCTCTATCTCTCGTGGGTCGCTTCCTACACCCTTCAGATGCTAGACGTCTCCGCCGACGGTTTTCACCATCGCCTGGAACAATTAGCGCTCGCCTACGAGAATCAAAAACCCTACTTGCTGTCGCGCTGGCGCTGGCCCGACCGCTTTAACCCCTAACGTTCAGAGAGAAACAGGAGTGACTTCTATGTGGCAACAGGTATCGCAGGCTTTAGATCAATCCGTAACCAGAGTGGTGACGAGAATTGCATTGCTGCTCCCGGGTTTCGTCGCTTTACTCGTGGCGCTGCTCGTTTCCTGGCTCGCGGCGTGGGCCGTTGGCTTTGTCTTGCGGCGCTTTCTGCGCAGTCTCGAGTTCGATCGTAAAGTTGCCCGCTGGGGCCTCCCTGAGTTACGTAGTGAAACCGGAAGAAGCCCAACCGACATAGCTGTTCGAGTGGTCTGTTGGGCGATTGTCATCATCGGTTTCCTGGTAGGTATGACTGCCTTCGAAGCCACCCTCACCTCGCGAATCGTTTCCCAGATGTTTGCCTACTTCCCCAACCTGATCGCCGCAATATTCGTTTTGCTGGTAGGCGCGGCCGCTGCTCGCTTCTTCTCCCGGAGTGTACTCATCGGCGCGGTCAATCTGAATGTTCAATACGCTCACCTCTTGAGCCTTGGTGTCAAATGGCTCATTCTCGTCTTAACCGGAGCCATGGCGCTGAACCACCTCGAAATTGGCGGGAAAATCGTTGATGAAGCTTTCGCCATCCTCTTTGGAGGCATTGTTCTGACACTGGCGTTAGCGGTCGGCCTTGGCGCACGTGACCTAGTGAGGCGGTCGCTCGAACGGCAGGCCGACCGCGCCACCGAGGATGTCGAAACATTGCGTCATTTCTGAATCCCCTCGCGCCGAAGGCAATCCTGATCGGCATTTGTTAACGATCATCGAAAAACGTATTTTCTTGAACGGCCGGTATCGCCGTGGGACGGAGGAAATGGATCATCCAGCGAGTGTGGCGACTGCTGATCACGCACTGCCATACGGTCGCCCTCTGAGGGCGCGGCGGCGAAGTGATTGGCACGATACCTTGATCTGCCACGGAAGGTTGCGACGCCTGCTCTCGGTAGCGCTGCTGACCACGCCTATGGGAATTTTCCGCTAGCTACTTTCCGGCGCAAAATTCATTTTTTGGAAAGGGTTCATGGGAGG
>Ga0302319_10004199_pt1 | contig 29727 bp, 26 predicted proteins | sample Bog_T0_2_FD_203319 | JGI IMG/M metagenome (GOLD analysis project Ga0302319, IMG submission 203319) | Peat permafrost microbial communities from Stordalen Mire near Abisko, Sweden - Bog_T0_2 | ecosystem: Environmental > Terrestrial > Soil > Wetlands > Peat | place: Sweden: Abisko, Stordalen Mire... | reverse complement strand
ATTCCAAAAAAATAAAACCATACACCACCAAATTCCCATCATTCACAAGAACGTCACGCACAACAAAACCTACGACACTTGCAAAGAATTCGCCGAGACCACTCTGGAGTTCCTGCGCGACAAAGTCCCGCGAAATTGGGCCAAATATCGCAGCGCAATCACAGACAATTTCCGCGTGATATCGCCGAAGGATTTTCGGGTCATCACGTGAACAGGGTATACTGTCCGGTTTTCGACCTCGACCATCACGTCATCAAGATCGTCGAATTCGCCAACGACGCCACCGGCCGCATCAATGCGACCGCCAAGATCGGCGCAGGCCTCGCCCGGCTCGCCGGGGGCGATCTCAAACAGCGCATCGACACGCCCCTCGCCCCGCAGTTCGAAAAGCTGCGCGTCGACTTCAACGCGTCGGCGGCGTCACTGGAGAGGCTGGCGATGGCGATCGTCGCCAGCGCCGAAGCGGTTCGATCGAACTCCGGCGACATCACATGCGCCTCCGACGACCTCTCGCAGCGCACCGAACAACAGGCCTCGAGCCTGGAGGAAACGGCGGCGGCGCTCGAGGAGATCACCACGACCGTGAAGAAGACCGCCGAGGCCGCCAAACACGCGCACGCGATTGTCGGCAACGCCAAGATCGACGCTGAGAAGAGCGGCGCCGTGGTTCGCGAAGCGATGGCGGCGATGACCGGGATCGACCATTCCTCGAAACAGATCAGCGATATCATCGGCGTGATCGACGAGATCGCCTTTCAGACCAACCTGCTGGCGCTCAACGCCGGCGTCGAGGCCGCGCGGGCGGGAGAAGCCGGCCGAGGCTTTGCCGTCGTCGCCTCCGAAGTGCGCGCGCTCGCCCAGCGCTCGGCCGAGGCCGCCAAGGAGATCAAGGGGCTGATCTCGACTTCGACGACCCAGGTCGATCGGGGCGTGAAGCTGGTGACTCAAACCGGTCAGGCGCTCGAGCGCATTGTCGCCCAGGTGGTCGAAACCAACGACGTCATCGCCAACATCGCCGCGAGCGCCAATGAGCAAGCCGGCGGCATGCAGCAGATCAACACCGCGATCGCCAACCTCGACCAGGTTACGCAGAAAAATGCGGAGGTCGCGGAGAAGGCCACGGCGGCGTCGCATAAGTTGTCACAAGAAGCCGACGAACTGGCGCAGTTGATGACCCGCTTCGACATCAGCCGGCCCGAGGAGGATTCGTTGCGCCGTGAGTTGGCGAAGGCGGCGCCGCACGCCTTCGCCAAGCCGACCGCGCCGCCGCCGCGCGCGCCCGCGAAAGCCGCCCAGGCGCCCGTCGAATCCCGCGCTCCCGCCCGCCGCGCCAAGGGCGGCGGCCGCGACGATTGGTCGGAGTTCTAAACATGTATCAGCGTGCGCCGACCCCCGTAGGCGCGCGCGCCGTAGATCGCCGTACCCAAGCGAATATGGGTGGCGCCGAGTTGCACGGCGAGCGGCCAGTCCGCGCTCATGCCCATCGACAGCGTCCGCAAACCGTTGCGCTTGGCGATTTCGCCGAGCAGCGCAAAATGCGGCGAGGCGAGTTCGTCGGCCGGGGGAATGCACATCAGGCCCTCGATTTCCAGGCCGTAGGTCGCGCGGCACAGGTCGAGGAAGCGGTCGGCCTCCCTAGGCGGCACCCCCGCCTTCTGCGGTTCGGCCCCGGTGTTGATCTCGACGAGCAGGCGCGGTCGCTTGTCGAGCTTGCGCATCGCCTCGCTCAGCGCCGCCGCGATCTTCTCCCTGTCGACCGTCTCGATGACATCGAAGATTTCCACCGCCTCGCGCGCCTTGTTGCTCTGCAACGGCCCGATCAGGTGAAGCTCGACCGGCTTGCCCAGAGCGGCGGCGCGGGCGCGCAGGTCGCGCCATTTGGCGTCCGCCTCCTGCACCCGGTTTTCGCCGAACACAGCCTGCCCGCCGCTCGCCAGCGTCGGCCACACCTCGTCGGCGGTAAAGGTCTTGCTCACGGCGACGAGGGTGACGTCCTCGGGCCGCCGCCCGCAGTCGTGGGCGCGGCGGGCGATCTCGCCGCGCAAGGCCTCGAGGCGCTCGACGGCGCCGAGGGGGTCGGAAGGAGCGTTGGCGTTCATGGCGCCAGGGAAAGGCGTTTTGCCGCAAAAGGTCAAGCTTCGCGCGCGCGAAGCGCTTGCGTGAACCGCAGTGGGCGCCTATAAGGCCCGCGTGGACGCCTTGGCGGCACAGTCGGAGTGTAGCGCAGTCTGGTAGCGCACCTCGTTCGGGACGAGGGGGTCGTAGGTTCGAATCCTATCACTCCGACCATTAGTTTCCCGTAACATATTGCAATCATTGCATTTTGCGAATTGGGACGCAAGCCGATCCCCCAAGCAGTCCGCCAATGAAACGCGAATTTCAGCGAACATTCGTGAACTGCGGCTCGCAAATACCTGGCTGTACTGGTGTCGGATGCGATTCCAGGCGCTCGTGACCGCCGGATTTATTCGTACCGCGTCTTCCGGGAACGGCGCGGCGGGGGAAGATGGGCTCGGCATGTGGGCTCGAAAACAAAAATCAGCCTTGCGCCGGCTTGGCGCGGGCGGCGAACAGCGCGACCAAGTCGCTGATCAGGCGCGGCGCAAACAGCAGGAGGAACACGCCATATACGGCGATGCCCAGGCCGACCGACAAAGTCAGCTGCAGAGGATGGCCGAAACCCGGAATGGCGCGATCGAAACCGACCACGAAAATCCCCATCGCGGTCGCGAGACCCCAGGCCGGCGCCAGGGCGAAAAAACGTCCGCGCCGAGTCCAGCCGAGCAGCCGCGGCGACACGCCGATGGCGATCATGGCCGGCAGGAGATCGCCGACGATGCGCGCGACGCCGACGCTGAACGCCCCCATTCCTGCGCCGAAGATCAGCACGGCCAGCGTGCCGGCGAAGCCCGCGATATTGGCGATCAGCTTGTATTCGGGCAGAGCGCGAGCAGAAAGGGCGGTAAAGATCAGCCGCGCCGGAATGACGATGGCGCTGCCGATGGCGAGACAGATTGCGATAGGGATCGCCGGCTCCCAGCCGGAGCCGGCGACCAGCGGCAGCAGCACGGGTGTCACCGTCGCCAAGCCGACGAAGATCGGCGTGATCGCCAGGGCCGCATGCGCGGTCACGCTGCGCGCGCGCTCGCCCAGGCGCACGTGGTCGTGCTGGAGGCGAGCGTAAAAGGAAAACACGACATTATGGCTGGTGGCGCTTATGGCGCCGCGGATCGGCTCGACCAGCCGCATCGCCATATTCACTTGGCCGAGCGTGTTGAGCCCATAGGCCCCGCCGACCACGTAATTGAAGGCGAGGTAGGTCAAATCTTCGAGCAGGCGGTCGACCAGGGAGACGCCGGCGTAACGGACCAGATCGCGCAAATGACCTAAGGAGCGGCTTGGCAGGATCAGGATATCCATGCGCGCCTGCAGCGCGAGCGCGCGTATGGCGGCGACCAGCACGTACTGGGCGATCAAGGCCCAGACCCCGCCGCCGACCAGAGCGATGACGATGGAAACGGATACGCCGCCGGCATTACCGATCAGGGTGGCGATGGAAAGATCGGTGAAATGGCGCTGGCGGCGGACGAGTCCGCTGAGGATGTCGGAATGACCAACGAAAAAGATCGAAACCATGCTCGCCGGCAGCAGCAGGGCGATTTCACGCTCGTCATAAGCCCAGGCCAGCGCCAGGCCGAGTGGAATCGAGACGACGAACCAAGCGAGGCTGGCGAGCCAGCAGGCAGAAAGCGCGGCGCGCAAATGGACGAGGCGCAACACCTTGCGCTGGGCCAGGGCCTCTTCGAACGGCGCGCCGACAGTAATGCTGGCCGCCGTCGCCACAGTCAAAGCCAGAGCGGCGACGCCGAAATCGCGCGGGCTGAGGCAACGCGACAGCACGGCCGTTCCCGCCGTGAGCATGGCAAGACGCCCGACCGTCTCCAGTCCCGACCATCCCAGCCAATTCAATAGGCGATGCCGCATGATTCTCCCACCCATTCCGCGGTGCCGAAGGCCGGGCGGATAATAAGGCCAAGAAACCAAGAGAATGCTAAGTTTACGCCTGGCGCCGGGCAAATGAAGGCTCCGGCTCTTCATAGGCCTCCTGCGCTTCGGCCCGGATGAAAAGGTCGAACTGGCTATTTCCGAGACCGAGCCGGCGCAGCAGGCGCGAGCGATCCGCCGGTCTGCTTTTGCCGTCGCCGAGCAGCAGCAGGCCACCGACGGCGGGACCACGGCGCGCAGGAACGCGACGTTGCCGGCGGGCGGCCCGTCGTAGACCACGAAATCGAATTTGCCGACGACGCCGTCGGTCCATTTCTTGGCCGTCGTGCCGGCCGGGAAGCGGCAGAACCGGTCTTCGGGCGCCAGCGCTGGGATGGCGCTCAGCGATTGCGCGAAGGGGGCAGGCCGTAGAGCGGACGCCCCTGTCCGGCGAGTTCGATCAGGGTTTTCGGCGCATCGCGGGGAATGGCCAGATGAAGCGAAGGATGCGCCAGATGGGCGTCGATCTGCAGCGCGCGCAAACCGCGCGCCGCGGCTAGAGCGGTATCCGAACAATGAGAGTCGCAGCGCAGACTCCCTCCCCCCTTGTGGGGGAGGGAGCAACAAACGGCTCTGCTTGAACAGGAAACGCTCTAGCCGCGCCAGATTGACGGCCAGCGTCGATGCGCCAAGCCGCGGCGGCGGCTACCGAAACGACGAGTAGACCCGTCGCCGCGACGGCCGGCGCCACTCAGCCAAAGACCTCTGCCCTTCAAAATGCTCCCATGACAACTTTTTACACGTACCTTCAGGTCACCCGGATCACGGCGCCAGGGCAATCGGGCGACCGAATGTGGCGCGGGATTCCCTCGCCCCGCTCGCGGGGAGAGGGTTAGGGTGAGGGGCCGTCGCCGCCCAAACGCCGGTTGGTGGCTTGGGAGATTTGAAAACTCGGACCTTAGAGCGCTTCGACCGGCCCCTCACCCCGACCCTCACCCCGCAAGCGGGGAGAGGGAGTCTCTGCGTCGGAACTGCCAAGGTCGTTCACCCGATTGCCCGGATCACAGCGCGAGCGCCTCTTGATTCGCAACCGGATGCGTGGCAAAAAGCGTTGATTGTTTCGACGCGTTTCCGGGGGTTTGAAGAGGTTTGGGTTGTTTTGCGACCCAGCTCAGCGACTGTCTGATTGATGTTTGGCGGAACGTTATGGAACTCTGCAATGGGTCGGCCAAGGTTCGTGGACACGCTGCTTCAAAGAGCCGCTCTGCGATTTCTACGCAGGATTCACCGGATTACTCATCGCATGCCCGTGAGCCTGCGCAAGATTGAAAAGCGCCGGGTCCTGGTGATTGCCCCGCATCCGGATGACGAAGCCATCGGCTGCGGCGGCTCGCTTGCGTTGCATCGCAAAGCGGGTAGCTCTGTTCGGACGATATTCGTCACCATCGATCGGCCCTTGCCCTCAGGCGAAATCGTCCGGGTCGGCGAAGCGGACCGGGCGTCGAAAGCGCTGGGCTTCGACCAGCAGTGGTTGAAGATCCCGGACGGCTCTGTTTCGCGCCATGAGCCGGAGGTCGCCGAAGGCATCGCTAAGGCGATCCGCGAGACGTCGCCCGACGTGATCTTCTGTCCATTTCCGGGCGATAACCATCGTGATCATCAGGCGGCGGCGGCGAGCACGGCTGCGGCGATCGCAAAGGCCGACTTTGGCGGCGACGTCTGGTGCTACGAAGTTTGGGCCGCCCTCTGGCCTAACTTCTTCGTCGACATCAGTTCCGTCGTCGAGGAGAAACGCGCGGCCATCGAGTGCTACCGTTCTCAGATCGAATTCACACCCTACGTCGAGGGCGTGCTCGGTCTCAACCGCTATCGCGGCGTCAAGGCGCGGACGACCTATGCGGAAGCTTTTTACATCTGCTCCGGCCGCGACTTCGTCAACCTGTGCGGCATGCTCAACAGTTTCTGACCGGGGGGGCGGCCGCGTCATGACGAGCCCTCGCGAAGCGCGCGCAGAAGACTTCGAAATAGTCCGCCCCTTGCTGCTGTTGTTCGATAATCCCCGTGTCTTGTGGGAACAATGGCGGCAGCCGTTCGTGAACCACACCGGCTGTCAGGACAGCCGGTTCGGCTGCATGCGTCTCTTTCGCGCTCGCTGAGGCGCTGGACGACGGGCATTGCGGACTACCGACCGAGGAGTGGATCCGCGCCGCCGTCGACCTCGAACGGTCGGAGGGAACTCTTGTCGCCGACAAGGTCGGCGAGACGCCCTGCATGTTCCTGGCGGGGCTCTACCGCGCCGAGCAGACGATCACCGAGAGGCTGACTATAGCGCTGCCGTGGGCGGCCAACGACGCGTCTGAGGCCACCCGTGGGTCGAGAGCCACATCGGCCTGCAACTTGCCGAGTCGCGCAAGACGGCGATCTCGCTGGCGCCGAAGAGCAAGGCGCTCGTCGTCACTGGCGGCCCGGGCGTGGGCAAGACGACGACCGTCAATTCGATCCTGCTTATTCCGAAGCGCGGCGACGGGGACGTATTCCGCGCGCGCCGGCCGCCGTGTAGCCCTGGAGACCCCCGCGACCAAATTGACCGCCTTCAAGATACGAGGCCCTTTCCGTAAAGCGCGGGGCGAAAGCGCGACGCCCAAAAAATCTTGCCGAGGCCGCCGAACAGCTGCGCCGCCATTCGCTCGCGCCTGTCTCCACCCAGAGGAGCAACGACGACGGTCGCCACTCCGAAGATCACGACCTGCGCCAAGCCGATCGCCATCCACCAGACGGGTGCTCCGTAAGCACGGGGACGAGCCATTCTCTGCACGAAGACGCGGATCTGGCCGCTCAAGAATTTGCGCTTCTTCACATAGGCCCAGGTCAAACGGGGCTCGGGCACCCATTCGACCACGGACGCCTGCGCCGAAAAGTTGAATTGCTTGCCGCTCAGCGCCAGTTTCTGCAACACGAGGCTGTCCTCGCCGCCGCTCGAGTTCAAGCTCGGATCAAAAGGCTGCGGCCCGACAAGGCAGGCGGCGCGGTCGAACAGCGAATTATTGGTCCCGAGATAGGCCGCGAGATCGGTGATGTCCGCCCCATCGGGTCGGAGAATCCGCCGTTCGAAATAGGAGGCGAAGGCGGCGATCTCGCGGCCGCCCTCCGCCAGCGCCTCGATCGGCCCGAAAACAGCGGCCGCTCCCGTCGCCAGCGCGATACGAACAAGCGCCGCGAGCCAGCGCGGATCAGCCTCCTCGTCGTCGTCGAGAAAGGCGACCCAGCGGCCGCGCGCCGCCGCCACTCCAGCGTTGCGCGCATGGGCGACGCCGGGACGCGTTTCGGCTACGTAGATGATCGGGAAGGGCGAGACTTTCGCCGCCAACGTGACGGCGTCGCGCGCGTTGGAGTCGGCGGAATTATCTACTACGATCAGCTCGACCTGGAAGTCGGCGTCGATTTCCTGCGCGGTCAGGCTGGTGAGCGCCCGCGCCAGCGGAGCTGGACGGTTGTAAGTGGGCGTAACCACACTGATCCAGGCCATCTCCCTCTCCCAAGCGCGAGACTGCGCACAGGAATTCTTAAGACGGCGAGGTTAACATTTCGGCTGTCCGGCGGAAGCGCGAAGGATCCCATGAGCCTGGCCGAAAATCTGATCGCCGCCTCGTCTCGGACGCGCGCCGTCCGCCTGGACTGGGTCGCGGCGGGGCATTTCCTGCTGCTGGTCGGTTTCTTGGCTTTCACCTTCGCTTCCACCCAATCCTTCTACCCACAAACGGTGGCGGAGCGCGCGGCGGGCAGCGGTTTCGACAGGTTATTCGTTACCGCCATGGCGGTTTTGGCGATCTTCCTGATCGGGGCGCGGAGCGAAGCCGCCTGGACCTGCCTTCGCGGCAACAAGTTGATGGTGGCTGTGGTCCTGTTCAGCTTGGCGAGCTTCGTCTGGTCGGATTTTCCCGAACTGACGCTTCGCCGCGCCACGCTGTTCGTACTGCTGACGATTGTCGCTGTCGGCATCGCAGCCAGCATCGACGATCTTCCTCGCTTTCACGCGCGGTTGCATCGTGCGCTGTTCGCCTTGATCGTCGCAAATCTGGCGGTCACCGTCTTGTGGCCGGCGCAGGCGATCACCGACATCGGCGTCGCCGGCCTCTACGGCCAAAAAAACGAGGCCGGGGGGGTGGCTATGATTGCGGTCGTCGTCAGCGCGACTTACGCCTTTGGCGCGCAGCGTCGCCTCGACCGCGTTTTCGGGCTGCTCGGCGCGGCTTGCGCTCTGGTCTTCCTGATTCTCACCCGCAGCAAGACCTCGATCTCGCTGACCTTTCTGGGTCTGGCGGTAGGCTTGCTCTTTTGGATCGCGCAAAGAGGCGGGCCTCGTTTCGCGCTGCTCGTCTTCGGCGGTCTGAGCGCGGCTGTCGTCGCCTTGCTCGGCCTGGTCATGGCCAGCGATTTCAACGGGCAGGAACTGCTGGGGAAGTTCCTCACCGACACGACGTTTACCGGCCGCAACGAGTTATGGGCTTTTGCCTGGCGCGCAGCGCTGCAGCGGTTCTGGCTCGGCTACGGCTACGGCGCTTTCTGGGATGTCGGCGCGGCCTATGACCCGCTCGCCAGGTTGGAGCCCGGCACCTGGCTCGGCGATGTCGAGGTCGGGGTCATCAACGAAGCGCACAACGGCTATATCGAATTGTGCCTGCACATCGGCCTGCCAATGACTTGTGTCGCCGTCTGCGCCATCGTCAACGCCCTGTTCGTCTCCACGCGCAAGGCGATCACGGCGCGCGCCGGCGCCGCCGCCTATGCCATGGCCGCCCTGCTCCTGTTCCTGCACCTTCTGCACAATCAGACCGAGGCGAACCTATTCATGCGCGGCACGTCGTTCTGCAACCTCGTTTTCCTGTTGTGCTTCGCTGTCGCGCGGGACAATTTCGCGAGGGCGCCGCGCCATGTCGGCTGACGCGCCGTCGCCACCGAGGCGCCATCTCTGCCCGTGCGAACTGCAAGGAGCCTGTTGTGGAACCGATCCGTTGGGGCGTCATAGGAACAGGCCCCGTCACGAGCCAATTTGCGCGCGCGCTGCGAAAGATGGAAGACGCCGTGCCGTTGGCGGTGATTTCGCGCAGTGAGGAAACCGCAACGAGATTCGCAAAGAAGCATGGGTTTGCCATTCCGCTGGCGCTGGGGCCAGACGTCTTTCGTCGCGCCGATATCGATGTTTTCTATATCGCCACACCCAACGTCACTCACAAGGATATTTGCCTGGCCGCAATTGCGGCCCGCAAACCCTTCGTGTGTGAGAAGCCGATGACAGCCTCTCTGCTCGAAGCGCGTGTTGTCCGCGAAGCCGCAGAAACGGCTGGCGTTTTCGCTATGGAAGGCATGTGGCTGCGGTTCAATTCGGTCGTCTCGCGCCTGCGGGAGGAGTTGCGAGCAGAACGTATTGGCGAAGTGCTTTCAGCGGATATGCACGTTGGTTATCGAGAACAGCCGATTGAAGCGCCTGTGCGCGACGCGAAGGCCCGTGATGCGCTGGCCGTATTCGGCTGCTATGGCATTTCCCTCGCCGAATATCTCTTCGGCGCTCCCGCGATGGTTGCGGCCTCTGGGCGGGCAGATGCGGCGGGGGCCGCGCTGCATTCGGCAATCACGCTACGCTATCCGAATTTCTCCTTTGTGATAAATTCCAGCATTGTCGCGACGCTTTCGAATTCGCTTCGTATCGTCGGCACGAGAGGCGCGCTGGAAATCCCCTCCCATGTAATTGAACCCGCTCGCCTCTCAAGCACGAGTTTTGCCGGGCGGAGCGCCTTGGGCAAGATCAGAGATAAGTTCGGCGTCATCGTCGGCGCAGTTGCCGATCAGTTCCCGGGTCTCCAAGCCGCGCGTGGCAGCGGCTTCACGAACGAAATTGCCGCCGTCAACGATTGCCTGCGGAAGGGCAAGACAGCGTGCGACATAAACCCGCTCTCCGCCACACTCACTGAGCACGCCGTCATGGATGCCGCGCGCGCCAGCTTGCCAACGACAATGTGGCAACCGGCGTCGTGAAGTCGCGAGCAGGCTCACGACCTCTAGAGCGGTATCCGGCGGCGCAGCATCGGCGCCGTGCTCTCCCTCCCCCCTTGATGGGGGAGGGTTCCGCGAACGCGAGCGTTCGCTAGAGGGTGGGGGTGAAAACCACGTAGCGTCATGGCGTTCCCCCCCCCCCGCCTCAACCCTCCCCCACAAGGGGGGAGGGAGTCTGCGCTGCGACTCTCATTGATCGGAGACCCCTCTAAATGAACGCAGTTCGTAGACTGCTCACTTTGCGGCATTTGCGTTGGGCGCGTCTCCGTAGAACGGAACCATGCGACGCCAGGACAACTTGCCGCGAACGCCTGCGAGACGGACGCGGTTGGCGCGTTGTCGATCAATCAAACGTCTGCCGGAAAACAGCGAGATCAGGAGCAGCGTCACCAATTGCACGCTGGCGATCAGCCCAACCTTGAGCGCTGTCAGCGCGGGGTGGTCTGTGTTGCGCACGTAGGTGGCGGCGAAAATCTGGCCGCCAACGAAGCTGCGGCGCTGCAAATATTCGTCTGAGCAGCGATCAATCGGCACGAATTCGTTAGTGGCGGCGTTCGCCGCCCAGCCAAAGCTGCGACGGCGTCGCTCCAGACGGAAGAAAAAGTCGGTATCTTCGCCACCAAGACGGCCATAACGCTCGTCGAACCGTTCCCCAGCGGCAATGCAGGTTGCCCGTTGCAGGATCGCGTTGCCAGCGCCGGGTGAGAAGCCGCTTGGCCGCCCCGCCCCGAGCACTATCAGCGGAGCGCCATCCGCCAGGGCCACGTCGCGATGGAAAAACTGCCGCGATTCTCGTGTAGCCAACTCCTGATCCTCGAATACCGGAACCACCGGGCCAAACAACACGTCATACTTCCCTTCGCGAAGATGCGGCAGGATGCCCTTCAGCCAACCGGGCTGCATGGTCATGTCGTCGTCGATCATCGCGATATACGTTCCGCGCGCGACGTCGAGGCCCGCATTTCGCGCCACTGAAATATTGGCGGGATGTGCGTTGATGTATTTCAGGGGCGCCGAAGTCTCCGATGCAAAGCGTTCGACGACGGTGCGGGCCGTACCTTCATCACTATTGTCGACCACGACAAATTCGCAGGATATCGACGATATTTCAGGCATCTCCGACGCCGAGCGCAGCGCGTTCAGCAGCAATGTTTCACGATGAAAGGTGCAGATCATGATTGTGAGTTCAATCGGCGAAGCGCCATCGCTCATTTCGGTTTTCATGTTCTGATCTCAATGGTCATCGATACGCAGTCTATCATCAAGCCCGGTTGATATCAATGCGGTGTATGAGGCAAGTCGGGGCTCCGAACTCGAGTTAACGGCGGTTAACAGAATTCAGTTGTTATGATTAACGTGTGTGACTTGCCGAGGAGTCGCCGCGATGGGTCCTGCTGCCGCTGTTTTAGAGAGAAGTTCAGGCTTGGGTTGTTTCTGGAGCATTTGGAGGTCATCAAGGACCTCCGGGACGGCGGACCGGGTCGGCAAAAACGGCCGGGCGCGATGTGGAAATCACCGCCGCTCGATGCAGGGTTGCGCGCCTACAGTGGTCGCACGAAGGCGGCGGACGCGCCAGCGACGGTTGCATAGATTTCGGGCGATCATGCTTCGGGAGGCCCACCTGGCCACGCACGACCGCTGCGCACCTTGAGCGCCGCTACCCCGCTCGCGTCGATACGAACCACGGACAGTCGACCGGTCGCGAAGGCGGCCGTGTCGATATTGATACGTCGAGGATGGAATTCGGCATCGGCGACGGGACGGTGGCCATGGACTGTGATGGCGCCGGCGCTGTGCTCCGTTTGCTCACTGGCGTTCGCCGACGCTCGGTGTTTGGGTTCGTTGTTTGTGGACTGTGCGCCTATCCCCTCTTCCAGGGCGCTGACGAAACAATACGACCCAAAGGCGAAATGAGGCGCAGTCTGAGACATGAACTCGAAGTGCTGTCCCGGAAAGAGTTTGGCGAGTTCGGCGCCGCGCAAGGGAGCCCCGCGATGCAGACGATCCCGTGAGATTCCGTAGGAAAGCGCCGTCTGCACTCCGCACAGTGATCGCCACGCATCGTAGGCGATTTCGTCTTTGAGGAAGGTCAACAGCAGAGTCTCGTGTAGACTGCGCAGAAAGATGGCGTTGCGTTGGTCGCGCCGGGCGATGAGAGTTTCGACGACATCCCAAGAATCGGGTCCCTTGTCGACATACCCGCCGAGGTAGATCTCGATGACCTCGGCGCCTTTCCTTTTCCGCATGTCGTGATCGATCGCCTCGAACGCACATTGCAGACAGTCCAGGCGCCCGTGGATGTCGCCGACCGCATAGACCACTATCCCTCCCGGGGCTCGCGGGTACTTGGGACGTGCGCCAGATAAGTGGGCTTTCAGCGACTGCATCAACAAAGCACGCCTCGATTTCGCATTCGTCGTTGAACCTGATGGCTTCGACAGCCACGGCATGGTCATGAAGTCGTCTGATATCGCGACGAACTCCGTTCTGGCGGACGCGCGCAACGGGTTGCTGGACCGCTGCGAAACCGGGTCTTCTCAATGCAATTTCTGTTTTCACGCCATCTCGATGAATAACTTCAGGCATTTCGTGTACCGCGGCGCCAGGCGGACGGGATTGGTCATCATCCGCCACAACCATTCGCCTTTCAGTTGTTGGACGAGACGCGGCGCCCGCGTAGCATGGCCTGAAATGAAATCGAGGGCGGCGCCGACACACAGAAACCCCACTCGAGGACATTTGCGACGCAGCGCCGCGGCTAAGAGCTCCTGTTTCGGGGCGCCCAGCGAAAGGAAGCAGAGCCGTGCGCCAGATTTGTTGATGCGATAGGCTAATTCGGCGACTATCTCGTTGGAGGACTCGTTGTCGAGCGTCGGCGACTCGGCGCCTACAATCGGCAGATCGGGATAGCGTTTGCGCAGAATATTCACGGCTCCGACGAGAGAATCGTGTCCAGGACCAAAGAAATAGATGGGAAACCTGTCTCGCGACGCACGTGCGCAAACCGGCTCAACGAGATCGGCGCCGGTCGTCCGCTCGGCGGTGCGCCCATCATTGCGCAGCAGCCATACGACAGGCCAGCCGTCGGCAGAAATGAAATCAGCATCGCGATAGGCTTCTTGGAAGCGTTGATCCGATTTCAATTTCACTAAGTGATCGAGATTGAGTGTGAAGAAGTTGAAACCGTGACCGGCGCTCAACTGCGACGAGATAACTTCCAGCGCAGCGTCGCGACTATAGATATTCACTCTCGCGATGGCCGTTGTCGGCGCATCTTCGGATGTAGGCGACACGACCTGATCCGAGCCGGGCGGTGCAGCCATCCCTGTGTGAGAATGTCGCGACTGACGATCTGAAATCTTCTGTTGGAGTCGCAACATTCACTTTCTCCCGCACTTTCTCCGCGGAAGAAGACATAGTTAAACATACGAGAGAAGTGAATAGTAGGGTTACTTTTTGGTTAATTTTCGTGCTCCAGTCGTCCCCGACATGGCCAGACGATCGCCCCCACGCCGGTTTGTGCGAGCGACTTTCAGGAGGCGCTGTCGGCGCCTCTCGGCAGAGAAGCGCCCCGTCAGTAGTGATCGGCGGCGATGTCCGTTCCCGACGCCGATCGATCCTGGGCTTGCGCCCGCGCCGCGACGCGCTCGAACAGGCGGCGGCGCGCGTCGAGGTCCATGGCCACGGTAGACTGGATGAGGCACGCAAAATGCTCCGGCCTGAGGGAGTGCGTGAATTCCGCTTCTGCCTCGGGGCCGGCGAGCGCTTCCTCCCAGACGCAATGGACTGGCGAGACCTCCTGCACGAAGTGTCCGCTAGCCTCAATGCCCAGCGATTCGACGAATAGACCGTAGAGCGTATATTCGGAAAAATTCGGCATGCGGGCGAGAATCTTTCGCCAATCGCCGCCGCCGACCTCTTCGATACGCTCGATCATGCGACGTACGATCGAGCGCCGCCAGACCACGCAAAGGCCGATATAGTCGCCTGGCTCTATCGAATTTGGCCGCAATCCGAGCAAGTGATGGGCAGTTTCACGCCAGAGCCGGTGGGTGGCCAAGTCTGATGGCTTCGGATCGCGATAGAAACGGACTTTTCTGTCGGGTCGAAGCAGCGCGTCCATGCGCAGCGGACGGATGAATACGCCGTCGCTATCCATATGCATGATGATTTCGGTTGGACTATCGGCGCAAGCGGCGATTTTCATGATCTGCTGGGCGATCCAGCCGCGCACCGGCGGCCCGAAGGGGCTGAGATAGATATTGCGGCGGGGCAGGCACAGAAGCTTACGCAGCCGCGGCTCCGGCAGGGGCAGTTTCCAGAGCCAGCGCGGCAACAGGTCACGGTCCTGTGAGCCGATCGTCCGGCGTGGCCCGGCGAGCGGCGCGAAAAGCGCGAGATCGCGTGTGGGAACGAAAAGCCTGTGCGAAATGGCAGGCGCGACAAAACGGTCGACGCTCTCGCAAAGCATACCGCAATAAGCGAAATCGCCGGAAAAAGAAAGGGTGAGGACGCTGGCGTCCAGCGGCGCGGTCCCTCCGCTCATCGCGCCCACTCCATCGGCGCGATCGGCGAAAAATTCGATTCGACCGTCGCCGGCCGGTCAAAGCGTCCAGGATATTGCAGCATTTCCGTCACCTCGGCGATATGCACGGCGAAATCAGCGTCGAGGCGCGACGGCCGGCCTTCCAACACGGCTGTGGCCAACTCCGCCGGGCCGCGGGCGAAATCCATGGTCGGGCCGCCGTGCTTTCTGCGCAGGGCGGGCTTGCGCGCCATCGGCAGTCGGGTCGCGGTCCCGATTCCGCCAAAACGGCGCTCCAGCAAGCGGGCGAGCCGCCCTTGCGACGTCGGTCGAAAAACGACCGGCGAGGCATAATCCCACAATTCGCGAATTTCGAGGGCGCCTTTGTCGCCGACCACCCGCAGCCGATGGTCGTAGGGCGCGACAATGGAATTGGTCACCCGCGCCAACACGCCACCGTCGAATTCCAGCAGGCCGAGCGAAAAGTCCGGCGCCGGATGAGGCAGGGGCGGGTCGGTCTGCTTGTCGGCGATGAGCAGGGCGGCAAAGGCGGTGACACGACGAACCGGGCCGAAAAGGGCACAGAGGACGCTCAGCGCATAGCCGGCGTGCTCATAAGTGCAGCCGACCTCGAATTCGCCGCGCGCCGGCCAGGCGCGGCCGCTGCGGCTGAACCAATGGCGATAATCGGCCTTGTGGATCATGCCGTCGTCGAGTTCGGCATAGACGAGGCGCGGCGCGCCGATCTTGCCGGCGCGCGCCGCCGCCCACAAGGTCTGGACGTTTTCGCCGAGGATGTTGCAGGGCGCGGCGGCCAAGCGCAGGCGCTTTTCCGCAGCGAGATCGCGCAGAGCCGTCGCCTCGGACCGGCTCATAGCGAGCGGCTTTTCCGAATAGACGTGCTTGCCCGCCTCCAGCGCGGCGCGGGTCACCGAGGCGTGATTTTCGGGATCGGTGGCGTTGATGACGAGCTGGACCGCCGGATCGGCCAGCAGGTACTCGAGAGAACCGTAGGCGCGCTCTTTCCAGCAGGAGACGAAGGCGGCCAAGCGCTCGGGATCTCGGTCAAAAACACCGACGAGACGCAAGCAGTTCTGGTGCAGGGGAAAGCAGGTCCGATAAGAGTCGGCGATATAGCCGCACCCGACCATCGCCACGCCGATCCTGTCCGTCATCTTACGCTTGGCTCATGAATTGCGTCGCAGAAAGGTTAAGACGGAAAGGTTAAGAAGATGCCTTAGTTGAAGCAGGGCAATCGGGTGAACGACCTTGGCAGTTTCGACGCAGAGACTCCCTCTCCCCGCAAGCGGGGCGAGGGAATCCCGCGCCACATTCGTTCGCCCGATTGCCCTGTTAGTTGAAGCAGCCAGGCCCGGCAGTTTCGGGGGCGTACGGCTCGGTCCGCCCGAGCCATCGTGGGATGCGAATTGAACGGCGATCCGCCGGTCGCTCAGTGGCGAACTTACGGTCCTGCAAATTGTCGGCTGCAGAATTCGGCGCGAGGATGCGCTCGCGCCATAACCTCCGCACTCCTCGTTTCGATGGACAATCCCATCGGCGTTCATGCGGGAGTCTCCCCATAGAATGGGAAACCCAGTCGATTCCGGAAATCCAGAAAACGCGCTTCTGTACCGAGCCTCGAACTGTCAACCCCTTTTTCGCGTCGTCGCTCTGCCGAGTCACTCTTCTGTCCATGGTCGGCGCGTGGCCGCTGCTGCTGCGCCGCAAAGGTCGGCTGCGCCAGCAACGGACTTTTAACCAAAAACACGCGAAGATGCAGGCAAGGCGTGGTCAGGGCTGCCCGCGTGGGTTGGGGATACGCATGCTCTCGTCGCAATTTTCCGATAATCGCAATTTCCTCGCAAGCCACGCGACAGCGCAAACCGCGCTCGCCAATGATTTCTCGCAGCCCAATCCCTGGCGCGAGGCCGCGGTTTTGCTGGCGCGCCAAGTCCGCCGTCACGCGGGAGCGATCGTGCTCGCCGCGCTGGTGGGCGCGGCGCTGGTGGGGCTGGCCAAATCCGTCTTGCCCGTCACGTACCATGCCACGGCGCAGATACTGATCGATCCGCAGCAGAACAAGGCTCTCGGCGACGATGCGACCGCCTCGACGCTCGACGCCAACGCCGCCATCAATTGCGTCGAGAGCCAGATGGGCGTCATGAACTCTGACCGCGTGCTCCTGCGCGTCATCCGCGAACAGGGGTTGGCCGGCGAGCCCGCGGCGGCGTCCAGAGAGGAAGCGCAGGAAAGCCCGCAATTGTCGCGCGCCGCCGATTTCGCCGAAAACAGGGCGCTCGCCTCCCTGGGGAGAGCGGTGACGGTCACGCGCGCCGAGCGCAGTTTCCTGGTCGCCCTGACCGTCGCCGCCGAAGATCCGGAGAAAGCGGCGCGCCTCGCCAATGCGCTGGTCAAAGCCTATGGCGACGTCAACCGGATCGACCGCGCCGCGGCGGCGGGCAAAGCGGCGACGGAATTCGACAAGAGGATCGACGACGTGCGCCGGGAGCTCGACGCCGGCGAAACGCAGCTGCAGGCGTTCAAGAACTCGCATCGTCTCGATGGGCTCAACGACGGCGCGATAGTGGAACGGATGACCTCCGGGGCGACCGACGCCTTGTCCGCCGCCGAAAATCGCGAAGCCCTCGCGAGGGCTCGGCTGAAGCAACTGGACGCCCCTCTCACCGACGTCGCCGACGTCACGGCGCTCGCGTCGGACCCGGGGTCGCGTGAGTTGCAGGTCCTGGTCGAAAGCCGTGTGGCGGCGGGGGCCGAACTGGACCGGCTCACAGCCACGCTCGGCGACCACCATCCTGCGCTGGAGACCGCCCGTTCGGAGGTGAGCGGATTCGACCGGCGCATCGCGCTGAGCTTGCAGAGGCTGCGCCAGACGGCGCGCGCCCAGCTCGAAGAGGCGCAGAATCAGAAGGCTGCGCTCAATCAGAAGGTCGTCGGGCTTGCCGCGGAGATGACCAGGGCGCGCGAATACGACGGCCCTCTGCATGAAATGCAGGACGCCCTCGCCGCCAAGCGCAAAGTCTTGACCGAATTGGAAACGCGACGGCGCGACGCCAACAACGCACGCGAGGCGCAGGAAGTCGATTTCCGCATCGTGTCGCCCGCGCGGGCGCCCATCGTCAAGAATTCCGCCATGAGCCTCGTCCCCTGGGTCGCGAGCGGCGCATTGGCCGGCGCGGCTCTGGCGCTGGCGGCCCTGACGATGGCGGCGCTGTTCGAAGAGAGCGCGCAGGCGACAGACGTCGCCGCGCTCCGTTCGAACAGGACTGCCGCGCCGCCGGCCGCTCCGCCCGCGCCGAAGCCCGCCGCCGCGCCGGCGCCGACGGCCGCGAAGGAACGAGAGCGCTTCGCCGCGACGACGGGCGTCCGGCGGCGCCCGGCGAGACGAGAGCGCTTCGTGGTCGGCGAAGTTCCGCTGCCGGCCGCCTGCATGCGCCGTATGACGCTCGACAATCTGGACCTCACCGCGCTCGGCTTCGTCACGCGCGCGCCGAGTTCGATCGGGCGCGAGTACGAGGCCATTCTCGACGGCTTGCCCGAGCCGACCGGGATCGTCGTCGTGACGGGCTCGAATGAAGGCGACGCCCGCACTTCTCTCGCGATCAATCTCGCGTTGACCGCGGCAGGCGACGGCGCTCGCGTCGCGCTCGTCGAAGGCGCGGGGCGCAACCCGCGTATTGTGCGCGCCGTGCGCGGCGCGACGCTCTCGCCCGTCCTCACAGGCGGCCCGGCTTACGAAACGCAGAACGGCGTGACCCTCGTGCTGCCGAAGGCGGGCGAAGAGGGACGCGGCCGGATCCGCCCCTTGCAGGCCCTCGACGAACTCGTCGCCAAGCGGGCCGCAGACCTCGATCTGGTCATCTGCGACGGACCGGACGCCGCGGAACCGGGAGCCAGCGAATTTTTCGGTCGCGCCAACGCGATCGTCGCGCTCGACGACGAAGAGTCGCTGGCGCGATTGGACGAAATCGGGTGCGCTCCGACGATATGGGTGCATGTCGCCTCCGACGAACGGCAGTTACGTCGCGCTTGATCTTCGAGGGCTCGGTCAGCGCAGTTTCCAGAGCCTCCCCGAAGGAAGGCTCCCCTTTCGCCGCCGGCACATCGCGCCTTTCCGGCGATCGCTCGTGCGTCTCGGCGCCAAGGCCGATATCGCCACCGCGCTCGGCGCGCAGACAATCGAGCCTCGCGACGAACGGTTTCGCTTCGTCTCCATCGGCAATCTCAGCTTCGGCGAATGACCGAGCGTCTTCGGCGAGCCAACCATTGCATGCCGCCGCTTTTCTTGATCGGGCGTCCGCGGCTTCACCGTGACGTGCGCCAACCCAACTTGCCGCCATTCGGAGAAGGTCGCTTTCGAGCAGACCGCACTGCCCGACGAGTTGCTTGTTCCCGATATCGCATTCGTCCGCCGATTCACCTGCGTCAGGTGCGGAGGGCGTAAGGTCGCCATCATCCCCGACCGGACGACGCACAGGGCGGCCGGAGTGTGATGCGCCGCCCTTGGAGCCTGCGCATCAAGTTCGTTCCGACGGTGACGAAGGGGCAGGCGTGATGGAAAACTATAAGTGGCGCCAAAGCAACAAATAATATAATCCAATCTCTAAAACCGCGGAAAATGTCCTGTTGCTATCAGCAGGGCTGCAATTACAAGAAATACAACAATCACTTTGTTTTCAGAATGGGACGATTTATTCGTATACCCATCGGTCTTGGCCGGAGACCCGTCCGTATCCCTGTAATCCATCCGATTTTCTCCCCGCGTTCACGTTTCCTGCATGATGCAAAACAAGGCGATACTTTTAGTCCTCTACGTGTCGACGCGCCGCAGCGTCGAGAACGTGTGTCGATCAAAGAAACGGCACATGCCCAGTGTACAGTATAAAGGCTATGATCGCCGCCATGACGACGCCCATGGCGCTTGTGAGATCAGAATGGTTACTGTCGTCGGCGTCAGTCGTCTTCGGCCCTTCGTGCGTGCCGTACATGTCGTTGCTGACCATTTGAGACCTCTCCGTCCTGCGACCGCATGTTAATTCGCGTTTATGATTTGTTATTAATCCGCCAATCCTTAACAAGTCGTTAATAAGCGCTCCGTGCCTGTAATTAGCTCGGGCAACCTTTTTTTAACCTTAAATCTCCACGCGGTCGGCGCTTTCCGGTGCAAGCCCCAGGGCGGCCGCCGAGTCGATCGGGCGCGTTGTGGTGGAGTCGACACAATGCCGGTACCCGCCCGCGGCCTTCTCTTTGGCTTGGCGCGCATTGATCGCGGCAATCAATCTCGTCTGAGCCGCTCGCGCTCGGCGTCGTCCGGCGTGGGCCGAGGCCCTTCGCAACCGCTCGCAATCCATGCCTTGACTGCGTCCGTCTCGCGTCGGCCCGATGTCCGCGCCTTCGATCTCCGTCCGGCGGACCCGGATCGACTGGACGAGAGCCCCGGCAAATTCGGCAAGTTGCCCGGCGTCAGCGCCCGCGAACATCCCGATCCACTTCGTGACAACGCTTTGTCGAAAGTCCGCAATCGCAGCCTCGACTTTCTCTGCCGGGTAGATGGGGACGTTGCCGTCCCCATCCCCCACAGACCCGGACGTGCGGAATTCCCGCATCCGGTTCTTCACGATAGAGATTCGCTCGCGGCGGCGTATCCGTGGGCGATCTTCGCTGGAGGTAAAGGACGGCGTCTCAGGATTTCGTTGAGGCGCGCCGATGGGACGACGCTCTGACGATCTCGCCGAGACAACCACTTCCGCCGTATCCGCACCGCTCGACGGGCGAACCATCGCAATCGCCGAGCGTTGCCGCCAACGCCGTAGCAGGCGAAGTGGCCCCGCATCATCGATGACAGATGGCGACGCTGGTCGCGGATGGACCCATGGCCATTTTGCACAGCTCCGCGATCACTGGGCCAGCAAGCCGGTTCGCGAGGAAGTAAGTTGCCAAATGGTGAGTCATAACAAGCCTGTCGGCTGCGGCGGCGCTTTCGGCATAGCAGAAGACCTTCGCTCGAACTGCTTCGTAGCGACGAATTTGAGCGCCATTGTCGAGTGCGGCTCAGCGTTGAGCGCTTAATTAAACATTTAGTGATTTGTTTGTCATTTATCCTAGCTTTTCTCGACGGCGGTTTTTCATGGTCTCTCAAAGGCGTTTTTTCTTTGTAGATGCACTGCGTGGTATCGCAGCTTTGTCGGTAGTTTTGTTTCACGCAATCGCTGCAGGGCATGTTGCCGAATTTATTTCATCCTTGCCTTATCCAATCGTCTTTGTACTTAGGCATGGTGAGTTTGGAGTCGCCATTTTCTTCGTACTCAGCGGTTTTGTTATAGCACACTCGCTATACCAAGAACGAGTGACGATTCCCCTTGTCGCACGTTTTATGCTCCGACGCTCAATCCGGCTTGACCCGTCGTATTGGATGGCCATCGCTGTTGCTTTAGCGTTTTCTGCGTTATCGGCAAAAATTATTGCCGGAAAGGTTTCGGATTTCTCATACGGGCAATTGGTGGCGCACTTCTTGTACTTACAAGATATCCTTGGTTTTCGTGAGATAAACGACGTCTTTTGGACTTTATGCCTCGAAGTGCAATTTTATTTTATTTATTGCTTGATTCTGGCGGCTGGCCGAAACGATCCTGGTGTGCCTTTACAGGGAACTTGTACAATTGCTATGCTTTCAGCAGCTTGCGTCATAAGCGTTCTTTGGCCCACGGGAGCGATAACGAGCGGATTGTGGCAAGGCAGCTTTCTACCACTCTGGCATGCGTTCTTAATTGGATCTGCGGCGTATTGGACATGGAAAAACGCTGTCCTCATACCCTATTTCGTACTACTTTGTGTTGTAATAGGCGCGTTCGCCATAATTCGTGGCGAGTATTTCTCGATTGTAAGCGTTATTACGGCGGGAAGCTTATGGATCGCCGCCGTGACTCGGAAAATATACAGCGCGTTGGCATCGCGTTGGTTACAGGGGCTCGGAGCAATTTCGTACTCTTTGTATCTCATTCACAATCCGATAACCGGCGCGAGCTTTCGTGTCGGATTTATATTAACCGGCCGCAATGTAATGCTTGAAGCCGTATGGTGGCTTGTGTCGATTATTGCTTGTCTTGTAGCTGCAACCATATTCTGGCTACTCGTTGAACGACCGAGTATGAGATTGGCTAAATTTATATCATTGAGTCCTCAGCCGTCCCCTCATTTGAGGAAATCTAGATGATGTCAATAACTTAACAGAAATTCCCGGTTCATCATATTTGTCGTGGGGCGGCCGCGCAGAGCGTCACCGCCGGCCAAGCACCAATCATCCGGAAATCGTCGACCGCGCCGAGAGGACTGACGCCATTGAGCGCAGCCCGTGCGCACTCCGTCCGAACCCGCCGCCGCCTCTGGGCGAGGGCGGCGCCTTGTCGCGGTTTGGAGCCAGCCCTCGACCGTCCCCGGATCGCCTTTGCGGGCGCCGGCTGAGCCGGCGCAGGAACCGGCGATCCGTCATCGCCCCAGGACGTGCGGCGGCGTCTGATCCGGCGACGGGGCGAGTTGCGCGGTCCGTGTCGCTTTTCCTTCACGCTTCGGTTAGGATCGCCTTGCGATCTTGCGTCGGCGCGTTAGATGCGAGACGAGAGCATGGGCGCCGTCGCGTCCATCAGGGTTTTCTTGGATGACGTTCGTCGATTCTCAACAGTTGCAGGGCCGCCGCAGCGGCCATATCAAGTTGCATAGCCCGGAAGAATTCGAGGGCATGCGCAAGGCCGGAAGGCTCGCGGCCGAGGCGCTCGACCTGATCATCCCGATGGTCAAGCCCGGCGTCCCCACCAACGCGATCGACAAGTTCGTGTTCGAATTTTCGCGCGACAATAAGGCCTATCCGTCGCCGCTGAATTATCGCGGCTATCGAAAGTCGATCTGCACCTCGATCAATCACGTCGTCTGCCACGGCATTCCCGACGACAAGCCGCTGCGCGAGGGCGACATCGTCAATATCGACGTCACGTTCACCCTCGACGGCTGGCACGGCGACGCAAGCCGCATGTATTGCGCCGGGCCGCCCGCCCGCAGAGCGGCGCGGTTGATCGACGTCACCTACGAATGCCTGCTGCGCGGCATCGCCGCGGTCAAGCCCGGAGCCACGACCGGCGACATCGGCCACGCCATCCAGACCTACGCCGAATCCGAGCGCTGCTCGGTGGTGCGCGATTTCTGCGGCCACGGACTCGGCAGGCTGTTCCACGACGAGCCGAACATCCTGCACGCGGGACGGCGCGGCGAGGGCGTACCGCTGAAGCCCGGCATGTTCTTCACCATCGAGCCGATGATCAATCTCGGCGGCCCCGCCGTGAAAGTGCTGTCGGACGGCTGGACAGCGGTGACGCGCGACCGCTCGCTGTCGGCGCAGTTCGAGCACTCGATCGGGGTGACCGAGACCGGCTGCGAAATCTTCACCTGGTCGCCCGCCGGCCTGGACAAGCCGCCTTTCCCCACATGAGCGCAGACGGCGACGACGCCCATTATCTCGGTCACCGCGAACGGTTGCGCACGCGCTTCCGTGAGGCCGGCTCCGAGGCGCTCGCCGACTATGAACTGCTCGAATTGCTGCTGTTTCGCGCCATTCCCCGGCGCGACGTGAAACCGCTCGCCAAGTCTTTGATTTCCCGCTTCGGTTCGTTCTCCGAGACGCTCGCGGCGCCGCCCGAGCGGCTCGCCGAAGTCGAGGGCGTCTCCGCCAGCGTCGCCACCGAATTGAAGATCGTCGAAGCCGCCGCGCAACGGCTCATCAAAGGCAAGATCGCCCGGCGCCGGTTGATGGGGTCATGGTCGGAAGTCGTCGACTATTGCCGCGCGACCATGGCCTTCGCCGACACCGAAGATTTCCGCATCCTGTTCCTCGACAAGAAGAACGGCCTCATCGCCGACGAACCGCAAGGCGTCGGCACCGTCGACCACACTCCGGTCTATCCGCGCGAAGTCGTCAAGCGCGCTTTGGAGCTATCGGCCAGCGCCGTCATCCTCGTTCACAACCACCCCTCCGGCGACCCGACGCCTTCACAGCAAGACGTCAAGATGACCCTCGACATCATCGCGCTGGCGAAACCGCTGGGCGTGTCGGTGCACGACCACATCATCGTAGGGCGGCAAGGGCACGCGTCGTTGAAGGGGTTGCGGTTGATCTGAAAGCCTGGTGGCTAGACGTGTGTCGCAGCCCAACGCCCGACCGAAGCCCCGAACGCCGAAAGCGCGGTTCCCCAGCAGAGATCGACGACGGTCAGCAGCGCCGGCCAGGTCTTCAACGTCGCTTGATTGGTGAGATCGTAGGTCGCGTAAGCCGCGAATCCGAACAGCGCCGCATTGACGAGCGTGACCCACGCGCCCGCGGCCAATCCTGGGCGCACCGCAAAATACACCAACGCGAACACATAGATCAGATAGAACAGCGCCGCCGGGATCGGCCGAAAGCCGTCGAGCATCATCTCGCCGATGGCCGGGCGATAGAGCAGGGGCCCCATCTTCCAAAGCCAGACCGCATCGACGAGCAGCATCGATATCAGGGTCGAGACATAAGCAACCGCCAGGGATTTCATGGTTCGCCTCTCACAGGTCTAGAGCGTTTCCTGTTCAAACAGAGCCGTTTGTTGCTCCCTCCCCCTTGATGGGGGAGGGCTGGGGTGGGGGTGATACCCACGCACTTTCCGTGTGTTACCCCCCCCCCCGGCCCTCCCCCACAAGGGGGGAGGGAGTCTGCGCTGCGACTCTCTTTGTTCGGATACCGCTCTAGTCCGTCAGGCGCCGTCGCCGGCCGCGCCTGCAGTTTCACGCCCTTCGTCCAGATCTTCAGCGCTTCCCAATGGATGCCAAAAATCACCCGCAGCGTGACCAACGGGATCTGAACAAACAGCTTCAGCAGCGCGCGATCGCTGAGCGCAATCCGCGTCGCGGTCTGGCGCGCGGTGAGCAGCAGCCCCTCAGCGTCGTTGACCTCGATGACCAATGAAAACCCTTGCTCGGGCGGTCTGACGCGGAACGCGTAGCGCAAGTCCATATCCATGAACGGCGAGACATAGAAACTCTTATCGCAGGTCTGGAAAATCTCGCCGTCTTCGACTTGCGCCACAGGCAGCAGATAGCCGTGCCGCTCGCCGAACGTGTTGTCGACTTCCCACAGGATCGCCGCCACTTCGCCATTGCGGCGATGGCAGAAGAAGATCGACAGCGGATTGAAGGCGTAGCCGAGCAGTCGCGGCATCGTCAGCAGTCGGATCGGGCCGCCGTCCGGCTCGACGCCAGCGACACGCATCGCCTGTTCGACTTGTCCTCTGAGATCGCGACCCGTGCGGTCGCCGCGGTCCCGACGGAAGAACGAGAACAGATTGAAGCGATCGACGGAGAACAACCGCAGGCGTCGGTCGAGATTTTCGAGTTCGTCGAGATCCAGCAGCATCGACCAGATCCGGTAGGCCAGACGATGGTCGCGCGGTCGCCAGCGGCGATGCGACACGCGCCCGGGATACAGCGCCGAGGCGAGGGGTTCGCTCATTCCGCGGCCTCCAGAAATCGGAAGGGTTTCGCATCGGAGCAACGGAAGATGCGTGCGCTATCCTCGGCGACAGCCCAGGGCCGGGCGACGCCGCCGAGTTCTTCGGCGACAGCGAGCCCGGCTTGCAGGCCGTCCTCATGGAAGCCGGCGCCGAAATGGGCGCCGCAGTACCAGACGCGATCGACTCCCTGGAGCGACCACAATTGACGCTGCGCCGCCAGCGCCTCGGCGTCGAAGGTCGGGTGCTCATAGATGAAGCGGGCGTGAACGGCGTCGGCGCGCGGCGGGCGCGGCGGGTTGAGCGTCACGAACACGTCGGGCGCCTCGCCGAGCGGCTGCAAGCGGTTCATCCAATAGCTGACGGAAGACCGGCGCTCGCCGCCTTCGGTCTCCGACAAATAGTTCCACGCGCCCCAGGCCCGTCGTCGTCGCGGCATCAGCGCGGGGTCGCCATGCAAAAACGTTTCGTTGCGCGAGTATCTGAAAGCGCCGAGCCATCGTCGCTCGTCCGCGCTCGGCTCGGCGAGCAGCGACAAGGCGACGTCGGCGTGAGTCGCCAGCACGACATGGTCGAAGGTCCGGCGACCGCCGCGGGCGTCGACGACGTCGGCGCCGCGGCCGTGGCGCAGAATCGCAGACACCGGGCGCGAGGTCAGCACGCTCTGCGCGAACGGCTCGGACAGACGACGCACATATTCGCGACTGCCGCCCACGACCGTGCGCCATTGCGGCCGTCCGGTCAGCCGCAGCAGGCCGTGATTGGCGAAGAAGCGAATGAACGCCGCGGCGGGATAGCCGCCAACTTCGGCCGCCGGGGTCGACCAGATCGCCGCCGCCATCGGAAACAGGTGATCGTCTCGAAACGCACGGCTGTATCGCCGCTGAAACAAATAGTCGTCGAGGGTCTGGTCGCCGAGTTCAGGCAGGTCGCGCACCGCCTGACGATAGAAGCGCGGGATCTCCGATAGCATCGACCAGAAGCGGCGGCGCAGCAGATTGCTCGGCTGCGCGGCCAGACTCATGAGAGTGTCCGCACAATATTCGAAGCGGCCGCGCTCCAGCGACGCGGTAAACGACATGTTCGAAGCGACGGTTTCCACCCCGAGCCGCGCAAACAGAGCCGTCAGATTGGGATAGCACAGTTCGTTGTAGACGATGAACCCGGTGTCGACGGCGATCCGCCGCCCCGCCGCTTCGATATCCACGGTATGGGAATGTCCCCCGATGCGCGCTTCCGCCTCGTAGACCGTCACCTCATGGCGTTGGGACAGCAACCACGCCGCCGCGAGACCGGATATTCCCGTTCCGACGACGGCGATCTTCAACGGGATGCTCGGTCTGAAAGGATCACTCGACAACATCCGCGTCTCTCCAAATCGAAGGGGCGAAATGCGCTCTGCCCAGATCGAGGCCCCCCGGCTTGGATTCTGATACGAATTGCGACGCCGTTAGTTTCACGGCGGCGGGAGTTTTTTCGGCCGGCGACGAAACCTCCGCGCGATTCGTTCGTATGAGGATTGGAGGTCGACCGTCGTGCGCTTTGCATTTCTCCTTGTCGTCGCAATGGGCGCCGCGATGTCGCTGGCCTGGGCGGCTCGACGCCGAGGCGCGTCGAGCGGATGGATCGATGCGATCTGGTCGGCGACGGTCGGAGTCTCCGGTCTGGCGACGACGTTGGCCGTTTGCGGCCTCGGCGAGCGACGCGCGTTCGTCGCCGCGCTGGCGCTGTTCTGGTCGGCGCGGCTCGCCGTCCACATCGCGGCGCGCACGCGAACCGGCGCCGACGATCCGCGCTATGTCGAACTGGAAAGAGACTGGGGGCCGAGGGCCGCTTCGCGACTCTGGTTGTTCCTGCAAATTCAGGCCGTCGCCGGCCTCGTCCTGGTCATGGCCATTGCGTTGGCCGCCGCCAATCCCGCGTCCTTCCCGTCGCCTTTAGACGCTCTCGGCTTGACGGTGTTCGCCGCGGGTTGGATCGGCGAAACGGCCGCCGACGCGCAGTTGCGCGCCTTCGCGCGCGCGAAGGCGACCCGTGGCGGCGTTTGCGACGTCGGCTTGTGGCGATGGTCGCGCCATCCCAACTATGTCAGCGAGTGGCTGGTCTGGTGCGGTTTCGCGCTCATTGCGCTGCAATCGCCTTCCGCGTTTCCGCTGGGACTCGCAGCGCTCGCCGCGCCGGCCCTGATGTATCTGCTGCTCGCGCATGTCTCCGGCGTCCCGCCGCTCGAAGCGCATATGATCGAGAGCCGCGGCGCCGCCTATCGCGACTATCAACGTCGCGTCCCCGCCTTCTTCCCGCGTCCGAGGCGTTTCCGATGAACCTCATCGCTACCGCAGTCAAAGCGGCCGAGCGCGCGCCGATCCCCGACGCGATTGCGTTGCGGGGCGTCGATTGGTTGTGCGCGCGCACCGCGCGGCGACTGGCGCGCGCCGACGAAGCGCAGGAGGACGCATTCGCGCGCTCCATGGACCATTTCCCCATCGCCCCGCAGCCCCAGGCCGCCAATCGGCAACATTACGAGATCCCCGAGTCGTTCTTCGGCCTCACGCTCGGCCCGGCGCGCAAATATTCGTGCTGTCTGTACCCGACGGATACTGCGACGCTGGCGCAAGCCGAGATCGCCGCGCTCGAAGCCACCTGCGCGCACGCCGACCTCGCCGACGGCCAGCGGATTCTCGAACTCGGCTGCGGCTGGGGCTCGCTGACCCTGCATATGGCCGCCGCCTACCCGAACGCGGCGATCACGGCGGTGTCGAATTCGCTTTCGCAACGCGCCTATATCGTCGCCGAGGCCGAGCGTCGCAGGCTCGGCAATGTGAACGTCCTCACTGCCGACATGAACGCCTTCGTGCCGCCGCAGTTCGACTTCGATCGCATCGTGTCGGTGGAAATGTTCGAACACATGTCGAACTGGCGCGGCCTGCTCGCGCGCGCGCGGCGCTGGCTGCGTCCCGACGGTCGGCTGTTGCTGCATGTGTTCGTCAGCCGCACGCGATCCTATCGCTTCGATCACGACGACCCCGCCGACTGGATCGCGCAGCATTTCTTCACCGGCGGCATCATGCCGGCGCAGGATCTGCCGCATCGTTTTTCCGACCTCTATACGGTCGAGGCGGAATGGCGCTGGTCGGGGCTGCACTATCGCCGCACCGCGCTCGACTGGTTGAAGACTTTCGACGCCAACGCCGAGCGCATCCAACCGATCCTGCGCGATGTCTATGGCCCCGACGCAAGACTCTGGCGTCGGCGTTGGCGGTTGTTCTTTCTGGCGACGGCGGGGCTGTTCAGCCATGCCGGCGGCGAGGAATGGAGGATCGGCCATTATCGCCTCCGCCCCGCCACACGATGACGAGCGCCGATCCGCAGCGCGACGCCGCGACGACAGTCGCCTGGTTGATCGTCGTCAACAAGCCGTTCTACCCGCTCTATGTTTGGTGTCTCGGCGGCTCCGCCCTCGCCGCCTGCGCGACGCTGGCGGCCATGCCGGCGTTTGCGGCGCTGGCCTGGGCGGGGCGGCGCAATTCACGGGCGATCCGGTTGGGCTTGCCGCTCGTCGGCCTCGCCGACACGCTGTTCGCCACCAAAGTCTTCGGCCCGGCGAGCGGGACCGAGTTGTTTTGCTTTCCCTGCCTGCTGCTGGCGATTCTCGGCGCGCGCGCCGACGAGCCGCACGCGGCGCGCGGGCTGGTTGCGACGATCTTTGTCGCCTTCGTCGCCGCCCATGGTCACTACGGAGCGCCGCTCTACGCTTGGCCGCCCGACGCACTGGCGCGGGTTTTCGAACTCAACGTTTATTCGGTCGCCTCGCTCAGCGCGTTCGTCTGCTTGCGGTTCGCCGGGGTCGCGCGTTCGCCTCCGGCTGGACCCGGCGTGGTTTCGGAGTAGACTCGCCGCCACAAAGAGGGGGCGACACTATGCGACTCTCGTTTCACGGCGCCGACCGCAGCGTCACCGGCTCATGTCACCTGTTCGAGGCGGCGGGCCGGAAAATCCTGGTCGATTGCGGGTTCTATCAGGGGGGCCGGCAGATCGAGGAGGAGAACGCGGAGGATTTCGGCCTCGATCCCGCCGCCATCGACGTGCTGCTGCTCACTCACGCCCATCTCGACCATTGCGGGCGGATTCCCGTGCTCGTCAAACGGGGCTTCAAGGGCGAGATTATTGCGACCGCGGCGACGCGCGACATGACGCGCATCGTGCTGCTCGACGCCACCCACTTGCAGGAGGAAGACCAGCGCCGTCGCGCCCGCGTCGCCGAGCGCCGCGGCAAGGACGGCGAGGAGTTCGAACCGCTCTACGGCCTGATCGACACCCTCAACGCGTTCAACCGTTTCGGCCGCGTGGCGGACTACGAAGCGCCCCTCGAGCTGGCGCCCGGCCTGCGGGCGACCTTCTTCGACGCCGGCCATATTCTCGGCTCCGCGAGCGTGCGCATCGAGGCCGATGAGAACGGCCGGCGCCGCGTCGTCGTGTTCTCCGGCGACATCGGCAATCCCGGCCGTCCGCTGCTCGTCGACCCCAAAGCGCCTACGGGCGCCGACGTCGTCGTCATGGAAACGACCTATGGCGACCGGCGCCATCGCAGCCTCGCCGACTCGCTGGCCGAATTCTACGAGGCACTCA
>Ga0302319_10004197_pt1 | contig 29735 bp, 26 predicted proteins | sample Bog_T0_2_FD_203319 | JGI IMG/M metagenome (GOLD analysis project Ga0302319, IMG submission 203319) | Peat permafrost microbial communities from Stordalen Mire near Abisko, Sweden - Bog_T0_2 | ecosystem: Environmental > Terrestrial > Soil > Wetlands > Peat | place: Sweden: Abisko, Stordalen Mire... | reverse complement strand
GAACGGACTCAACCGGCTGGTCGCGTCACGACTCGGCACGTCACGACCTTGCGCGTAGCCATCGAGGTGCGCACGAAAGAGCGCGAGTTGTGCGAACGCCGCCTCTTCACCCGCCGCCATCAGACGTGGCGCGGGCGCGTCGGGTAGATCGCCAAAATACGACGGCCGACGCGTGCCCGCAGCGTCCTCGAGTTCGTCGAGCGAGAGTGACGGCGCGCGCAACCACGTCACGTCACTCGGTGCGTCAAGGGGCGCGGGTAGTGGCTCGGTCGACCATCCGCGCGCATAGGCACCAAAGACGAGGTAGCCCGCTCCCGCCTGGTTCCTCACCGTGCCCGGCACCACGACGTAGGGCGAATCAAGGAACATCGTCTCGATGTTCGCCTCGCGCAAGTCTTCACGCACGCGTTGATCACGCGCGCGTCCGTACGGCGCGAAGTCCGCGGTCGCCACGACCGTACGAGCGCCGCACTCGTTCGCGAGGGCTGCCAACACGCGCGAGGGTTCGCCGCGGCGGATGACGATCGATCCATCGAGCGACGCGTCAAGCGCTTCGAGGGTGCGACGAAGGTAACGCGCACGCGTCGGTCCCGCCGGCGCACTGAGCTCATCGTCGATGATGAAGGTCGCGAGCACCAATCCATTCGATCGTCGCACCGCCTCGCGCAACGCCGGATTATCGGCGAGGCGAAGGTCGCGACGAAACCAGAAGATCGTGGGGGTGTTCAACGCGCGTTTCCCTAAGTGTCCCTAGCGCTCGAGCGCGCTCGGTAGCAACGGCGCACTCGAACGGCCAACCTTCAACCGTTTGGCGAAGTGTTGCTCAATGGCGTCGTGGGCGATCGCCATCACCTCACCCTCGCCCGGCGCGGACAGCTCGCGCAACACGTGTGCGAGGTCCCCGCCCACGATGCGACGCATCAAGGTGAGCGCCTCGGGCGAAAGCGACCGACCACTACGACAGTTCGCACATAAAGTTCCGCCGACCTGCGCGTCAAAGGCCACGAGTGGTCCTTCTCGACCACACTGCACGCAACTGTCGAGCACCGGCTCGGAGCCGTCGAGCGCGAGCAACTTGAAGTAGAACGACGTTGGCACCAGCGTGGGATCGAACTGCTCGTTGTCCAGCGTAAGCAGCACCCTGGTCAAGAGATCGAAGATCCCCTCGTCGGCGACGTTCTCCGACGGGATCGCGTCAGCCACCTCGACGACGGCGTAGCCGGCGTTGATACGCGGATATGACGCACGCAGGACACTGAGTCGCTCGCGATGTTGTACATGTCGCGCAATAAAGAGGTCACCTCGACTCTTGACCAGGTCGACGTGCACGTACGCGAGAGGTTCGAGTGTGCCCCCGAGGCGACTGGTGGTCTTGCGGCTGCCCTTGGCGAGGACGCGAAGTTTGCCGTGATCGCGCGTCCAGAGCACCGCGATGCGGTCCGCCTCGCCTGACTTGTACGTGCGCAGGACGACCGCGTCGTCGTCAATCTCTTTCATGGTGTGTCGTTGCCGTCACGGTCCTGGAATCGTTGCTTTCGCGGGGTGATCCCCATGTAGCGATTGAGCGCGACGCCAACCGCGACGAGCACCGCCAAGACCAGTGGAATGAGCAGTGGCGCGACGAGACTGCTCGCACCGTTGAGCGCGACGACCCACAGAAAGACGTAGATCGCGAGTGCGCCCAAGATGGTCAACCGCGTGACGATCACGTGTCCACCCCTCCGTACCGTCGTTCACGACGCTGGTATTCACGCACCGCCTCGAAGAGGTTCTCGCGGCGAAAGTCTGGCCACAATTGGTCCGAGAAGACCAACTCCGAGTACGCGAGCTCCCACAACAAGAAGTTCGATATCCGGTACTCCCCCGAGGTGCGGATGACGAGGTCGGGATCAGCGAGTTCGGGATGATAGAGACGCGCGGCAATGGCCTTCTCGTTGATCTTGGACTCGGGGACCTTGTCCTTCACGAGGCGGCGCACCGCGTCGACGATCTCGGCGCGCCCGCCGTAGTTGAAGGCAATATTGAGGGTCATGACCGTATTCTTCAGCGTAAGTTCTTGCGCGTCGTTCATGTCACGCACGACGCGCTTGGGGACACGCCGGTCCGATCGTCCCGAAAAGGTGATGCGTACGCCCTGATCGTGGAGATCGTCGCGATTGCGCTCGAGCAGCCCGCGATTGAAGTTCATAAGATAACGAACCTCTTCGAGGGGTCGGCGCCAATTCTCGGTCGAAAACGCGTACACGGTGAGCACCTTGACGCCGAGCGAGATCGCGCCATAGGTGACGTCGACCAGCGCCTTCTCGCCTGCGCCGTGGCCCTCGGTGCGCGCGAGACCACGTTTCGCCGCCCAGCGGCCGTTGCCGTCCATCACGATTGCCACGTGTCGAGGCACCGACGCTCGGTCGATGGCGCGTGGCACGGGGACGGGACGCGGGTCGGGCATGGAACAAAACCTAGTCCTAGCCTCCAAATTCCCAGTATTGGCGCCACCTAAGGTCGACGAGTGGAATCTTTCGACCCCGACGAGGACGCCCCGTACGTCGAACCCAGCGACGAGCGCGGTGTCCAACTCGACCACGACGTCGTCACCATCGACGTCGACCGTGCCCTCGCGCTGCTCGAGGAGATCACGCACGACCTGCCCGGCGGCGGTGAGGTGCGCGAGGGTCAGCGCGACATGGTGCGCGAGGTCGCTGAGAATCTGTCACGGCGCGATCACCTGCTCATCGAAGCGGGTACCGGCGTGGGAAAATCGCTCGCGTACCTGATTCCCGCCGCCCTGTCGCGCCAGCGCGTCGTCATCGCGACCGCCACCAAGAATCTCCAGGACCAGCTCGCCCAAAAGGACGCCCCACTGGTGAGCGCCCACCTCGGGACCCGCGTCGCGGTTCTCAAGGGTCGCAACAACTATCTCTGTCGCAATAGAGCCCACTCCGTGGGCGCGGCGGGCCAGATGAGTTTTGACGACGGCAGCGAGGTACCGCGCGGGGTCGCCGAGCAGATGCGCAGGATCCTCGCCTGGTCCAACGAGACCGCGAGCGGTGACCGCGACGAACTTCCCTTCGAGGTCGACGCGCGTGCGTGGCGCGGCCTTTCGGTCACCCCCCAGGAATGTCTAGGTCGTTTGCAGTGCCCCCAAGGACAATCATGCTTCGCTGAACTCGCGAGAGACCGCGCCGCCGAGAGCCAGTTGTTGATCGTCAACACGCACCTCTACGCGGCACACCTCGCGTCGGGCTCGATGCTCTTGCCGGCGCACGACTTCGTCATCTTCGACGAAGCGCACGAGATCCTCAATATCTTCGCCACGCTGCTCGGCACGTCACTCAGCGCGTCGCGACTACGCGCCCTCGCCACCGTCGCGCGCACCGCGCTTGGCGCGAACGGCGCGGATCTGTCACTCGACCTACTCAACGGCGCGGACCGTCTCGCGGCGGCGCTGGTCAGCCAGTACGACAACGAACAACTCACCGGTCTTGACGAACACGTGTCCTCCGCGTTCTCCCTCGCCAGTGGCCTCGTGACCCAGATCGTCGAAGCACTTCGCGGCGTCGAGACGAGCGGACCTGACGGCGACGCACGAAAGGTTCGCGCGCTCGGACCCGCGGTCGCGCTCGTCAATGACATGGACCGCGTCGCGCGCCTGAGTGACGGCGAATTGCTCTATCTCGTGAGGCGTGAACGCGAAGTGGACATCGAGATCTCACTCGTCGACGTCGCGCCTCGTCTCGCTGACGAACTCTGGAGTCGCGTGAGTGCGGTCCTTACGAGTGCGACGATCCCCGACACGCTCGCGCGCGACCTCGGCATCACGGTCAACGGCGGCATTCAACACGTCGCGAGTCCCTTTGACTATCAGGAACACTCGCTCTTGTACGTGCCCGAAGGCTTTCCGTCACGAAACGACGCGGGCGCCGAAGCGGCGATCGTCGATGAACTGATCACGTTGATCAACGCCGCGGGCGGGCGCACGCTCGCCCTCTTCACCAATCGCGCCGTCATGAACCGCGTCGCCGAAGCGGTCGAGGGACGGGTGACCACGCCCGTACTCGTCCAGGGCACCTTGTCGCGAGCGCGCATCATCGAACAATTCCGTGATGACGCCGCGGCGAGCCTCTTTGCGGTGACGAGCTTCTGGCAGGGCATCGACGTGCCTGGCCATTCACTCAGCCTCGTGACGATCGACCGACTGCCCTTTTCGGTGCCGAACGATCCGTTGGCCGAGGCGCGACGCTCTCGCTCCCAACGCCCCTTCTACGAGGTCGACCTGCCGCGAGCGGCGATGCTGCTCGCCCAGGGCGTCGGTCGACTCATTCGCACCAGCAGTGACCGCGGCGTGGTCGCGGTGCTGGACACCCGTCTCGCCGAAGCGAGCTACCGCAGCGCCCTCTTTCGCAAACTGCCGCCCATGAAGAGGACGCGCGACAAACAGGTCGTCACCGCGTTCCTGCAACAACTTCGAGACGATCAGTAACCGAAACGGTCCAGGATGTCGTCACGTCGCTGCCAGCCCGGTTCGACGCGCACCTTGAGTTCGAGGAAGCATCCCTCGGGGAGTTGGCGGCGTGCGGCGATGCCCACGTCCTTGAGCAACTGCCCACCCTTGCCAATGACCATTCCCTTTTGACTGTCGCGTTCGACGAGGATCTCCACGGTGATGTGGGGCCACTCGAACTCGACCACACGGGTGTGTATCGAGTGCGGTAACTCCTGCTTGGTCTTTCGCACCAGTTGCTCGCGAACGAGTTCCGCGACCCACGCGGCCTCGGGCACGTCCGAGACCTCGTCGGCGTCGAACAGATACGGCGATTCGGGCATCAGCGAGCGCACGAACGAAACGAGCGCCTCGGTACCCTCGCCGGTCTTGGCCGACACCGGAAAGAACTCGACGCGATCGGCGACCTCGCTCAATTGGAGTTCGGCCGCGATGTCGCGCACGGCCTCGTGCGCCGCGAGCAGTTGGACGGCCGTGACGTCACGCGAGGTGCGGTCGATCTTGTTCACCACCACGCACGGTTGCGGTCCCTTCGCGTGTTTGGCGTTCTCGAGCATCGTCGTCAGCACGTTTCGGTCACCGGGTCCAATGGCCTTGCCCGCTTCGATCACCGCCAAGATCACGTCGACGTCATCGGCGGCGGAACGCGCGGTCTCGTTGAGTCGTGCGCCGAGGGTCGTCTTGGGTCGATGGATGCCCGGGGTGTCGACGAATATCACCTGGACCTCGTCTTGGGTGAGAATGCCGCGCACCGCGGCGCGCGTCGTATTGGGACTCGCCGAGGTGATCGACACCTTGGTGCCGATGACCTGATTGAGCAACGTCGACTTACCAACATTGGGCCGGCCAATGATGGCGACGAAACCCGATCGGGTCACGACTCCTCCGGTGGCGGCAGCGCGGGTTGGACGAGCTCGATGAGCACCTCTTCGACGCGACGTCCGTCCATTCGTACGACCGTGAGGTGGTACTCAGGCGTCGAGACCACGTCGCCCACCTCGGGCACGCCGCCCGCCAGGTCGAGCACCAAACCGCCCACGGTGTCCCAGCCATCCTTCGGTAGATCGAGATTGAAGTCCTCGTTCGCGTCATCGATGTTGAGTCGGCCGCTCAATACGACACCGGTGTCGGTGCTCTGGAACTCGCCTTCGAAGGTCGGGTCCGACTCGTCGGTGATCTCGCCCACCAACTCTTCGAGCACGTCCTCAAGCGTCACGAGTCCCGCCGTGTCGCCGTATTCGTCGACCACGACGAAGAGGTGTCCCTTACCTTGGTTCACCTCGTTGAGCAGCGACGCGACGCGCTTGGTCTCGGGGACGAACTGGGCTTCGCCCATGTGGTCGCGCACGAGTGCGGCACCCTGTCCCTCGGCGAAGAGTCCGGCCAAGTGGCGAAGGTTGACCATGCCCACGACGTCATCCACGCTGTCACCCAACACCGGTATGCGTGAACGACCCGTCGCGACCGCCAGATCGAGCGCCTCGCGAACGCTCTGGGTGCCGGGCACGCTCACCATGTCGATTCGCGGCACCATCACCTCGCGCACAATGGTGTCACCGAACTCAATGACCGAATGGATGAAGTTACGTTCGGAGGACTCGATCGCCATGTCCTCTTGGGCGACGTCGGCCATCGCGAGCACTTCTGATTCGGTCATCTTCTGGGTCTGACCCTCGAGACCGAGCAACCCGATCACGCCTTGGGCAATGGCGAGCAACAACGTCGACAACCATTTGATGGGCCAGAATCGCAGCAACGTGCTCACGACGGGTGCGGTGACCAGCGCCGCGTTATCGGGGTGTTGGACCGCGTAGTTCTTCGGGATGGCTTCGAAGAAGACGAAGATGACGACCACTTCACCCACGATGCCAATGAAGATGCCCGCGGCACCGAAGAGCCGATCGGTGAGCACGCCCACGATCGTCGCCGAGATCAACTGACAGATCAGCACCAGCAACAGCAGCGGGTTAAGGAACTTCTGTGGGGACTCGGTGAGCACTCCGAGCGCCTTGGCGCCTCGTCGATTCGCCTCTTCGAGCGAGCGCGCGCGCGACTTGTTCATTCGCACGAGCGAGGTCTCGGCGAGCGCGAAGAAACCCGAGAAGATGAGCAGGATCAACACGGTCAGCGACAGATAACTGTCACTCGCCGTCCAGGCCGTGGCGATCACGACGGACTGGCTTGGTAGTGACGCGCGAGCAACTCGCGTTCGCGCGTCTCCATCCGTTCGGCCTCGTCGTCTTCGGCGTGGTCCCAGCCCAGAAGATGAAGGGCCCCGTGCACCACGAGCAGCGCTATCTCGTCGTCGAAGGTGACCTCGTGCTCGACCGCGTTTTTTGCCGCGACCGATGGACAAATGACGATGTCGCCAATGAGCGTAGGCATCTCGAGCGGTGGTGGTTCACCGGGACCACTGCCGCCGGCGTCGGGTACACGGCCCGTGGGATCGGGTTCGCCCTCGATGGGGAAACTCAGTACGTCGGTTGGTCCGTCCTTACCCATGAACTGTTGATTGAGCGACGCGATCGTCATCTCGTCACAGAAGATCAGCGAGACCTCGCACAGTCCGCGCACGCCCTCGTCGACCAGCGCGCCATTGGCGAGCGCCACCCAGCGTTCGAGGTCGATCGGGAACTGGTGCTGCTCGTCGGCCGCGTAGATGTCAATACTCACGGCTCATGACTGCTTCTCGTAGGCGGCGACGATGTCCGCGACGATCCGGTGGCGCACGACGTCCTTGGCGCCCAGGTGCACGAAACTGATGCCCTCGACGTTCCAGAGGATCTTCTCGATGTTGAGCAGTCCGCTGTGCTTGCCGTTGAGGTCGACCTGGGTGACGTCGCCGGTCACGACCGCCTTGGAGTTAAAGCCAATGCGGGTGAGGAACATCTTCATCTGCTCGGGGGTGGTGTTCTGGGCCTCGTCGAGGATGATGAACGAGTCGTTCAAGGTGCGTCCGCGCATGAACGCGAGCGGCGCGACCTCGATGGTGCCGTTCGAAATGAGTCGCTGCGCTCCGTCGGGTCCGACCATGTCATAGAGCGCGTCATACAGAGGTCGCAAGTACGGATCGACCTTAGCCATGAGGTCACCCGGCAAGAAGCCCAGGTGCTCGCCCGCTTCGACGGCCGGACGCGTCAGGACGATGCGTTGGACCTGGCGACGGTGCAGCGCCTGGACCGCGGCGGCGACCGCCAAGTAGCTCTTGCCGGTACCCGCGGGACCGATCCCGAAGGTGATGATGGACTTGTCGATCGCGTCGGTGTAGCGCTTCTGTCCCGCGGTCGAGGGACGAATGGTCTTGCCCTTCGCGCCGCGCACGACCTCGTGGCGAAGCACTTCGCTCGGGCGAAGGTCGTCGGCGACCATGTCGATGGTGCGCTCGATCTTGGTGGGGTCCAAGGTCTGTCCACTCTCGAGCACGAGGACCAATTCGTCGAAGAGTCGCAACACCTTGGCGGCGTCGGGTCCCGCGACCGAGATCTGGTTGCCCTGCACGCGGATCTTGGACTCGGGAAACGCTCGCTCGACGACGCGCAGGTGTTCGTCGCGCGCGCCGAGCAGTCCCGCCATCAAGTGCGTGTTCGCCACGAGCGTCGTTACCGTCAGGGCCTCGGGGGCCGAGGCGTCAAAACTCATCCGGGCGGCCAACTCATACGACGTCCACCCAGCACGTGCATGTGCAAGTGCGCGACGCTCATGTTCGCGTCCTCGCCCACGTTCATCACGAGCCGGTAGCCACTCTCACGCACGCCCTTTATATCTGCGACCTGCTGGGAGAGCAGCACGAGATCGTCGACGATGCCACGGTGAGCCTCGACCACGTGATCGGCGCTCGTGATGTGCTCTTTGGGGATCACCAATACGTGCACGGGCGCCTGGGGTTCGATGTCGTCAAACGCGAAGGCGCTGTCACTCTGGGCGATGACACTCGAGGGGATGTCGCCCGCGACGATCTGGCAAAACAGGCAGTCAGTCATGTTGTCCCATCATCATTACTCATTACTAGTGGCTCCCAGGCCAAATCCCCACGACCCGGCGCCAAAGGCCAGTATCGACGCGGCGACCACGCCCGCGGTTTCCGCGCGCAGCACGGTCGGACCCAAGGAGAGTCGACGACGCGACGCGGCCCACTCCGTCGCACCCCATCCACCTTCGGGGCCAATGGCGACCGCGTACACGTCGCGCCAATCGGGGTCACCGCCAAAGTCCGCGACCGCGACGTCGTCGGGCACGTCGGCGACCCGCACCGGTTCGTCCACCTCTAGCGCGTAGGTGCGCCGGGCTTGCGCGCAACTCTCTTGGGCGATGCGCCGCCAGCGACTCAGGATCTTCTCACGCGTCTCACCCTTGAACTTCACGACGACGTGTTCACTCACCAGTGGCACGATGCGACTGATGCCCACCTCGGTCGCCTTGGCGACTGCCCATTCGCTACGGTCACCTTTGAGTGGCGACAAATAAAGCGTCGTTGGCGTGGGTGCGTCGTCAAGGTGCACGTCGGACACGCGCGAAAGACCGTGGTCGGCCACCTGGGCGAACGCCCATGATCCGGCGGCGTTCGTGAGCACGACCTCTTCGCCGCTCTTTGCGCGAAGCACCCGGCGAAGGTGATGATCGTCACTCGTCGCGAGAACGGGAATGTTGACGTCCTCGACGGTGAACTGCGCCAACGCGGCCACTCGGCGTGGCCACTCGAGGTGACTCACCGCTTGGCGCCGCGCTTACGCGAGAAGAGACCACCCGATTCCTCGTGGACGCTCTCGCCGCGGTGCTCGGCGAGTTGGCGCAATAGGTCACGTGACGTGTCGTCCAGATCCGTCGGCACGTCAACCACGAGGTGCACGAAGAGGTCACCACGACCGCGTCCCTGGAGGTGCTCGATCCCCTCGTGGCGCACGCGCTGGACCGTGCCGTTCGCGCTGCCCGGCGCGACTTCGATCTCGATGGTGTCGCGCAGCGTCGGTACTTGGATGTTCGCGCCGAGCGCCGCTTGGGCGAAGGACACGTGGGCTTCGTGATGCAAGTCATCGCCTTGTCGCTCGAAGCGAGGATCGGCCGTGACGCGAAGGTGCACGAAGAGACGACCATTGGGCCCGCCCCTCGGTCCCGCGGGACCGCGGTCCGAAAGACGCATCGTCGAACCGTCTTGGACGCCCGCGGGAATCTGGATCGTGAACGTGGTGGACTCGTTGCGACGTCCCTCGCCGTGACAAGTGCTGCAGGGCGATTCGATCCGCGAGCCGGTCCCGTTACAGCGAGTGCACGGCATTGAGGTCACCATCTGACCGAGGATCGAGTTGCGTACGCGGCGCACCTCACCAAGACCCGCGCACTCGACACAGGTGATCGGCGAAGTGCCCGGCGCGCACCCCGACCCGTCACAGGTGCTGCAACGCTGGGCCAAGGTCGCGGTGATCTCGCGCGTTGCCCCGAAGGCCGCTTCATCGAGGGTGATGTCGAGCGCCAGTTCCGCGTCGGGTCCGGGCTGGGGTCCTCTGCGCTGGTTGGTGCGCTGTCCCATTCCCCCGAAGAACATGTCGAAGATGTCCTGGACCGAACCGGCGCCGAAGGGATTAGCTCCCTCGCCGACGTCAGAACCGAACCGGTCGTAGTTCGCGCGTCGCTCGGGGTCCGAGAGGATCTCGTAGGCCTGGGAGACCTCTTTGAATCGTGCCTCGGCGGCCGCGTCCCCGGGATTCGCGTCGGGGTGATACTGACGAGCGAGTCGCCGGTAGGACTTCTTGAGTTCTTCGGGCGAGACGTTGCGCTCCACCTCGAGAACGGCGTAGAGGTCGGGATTAGCCAAGGTCGTCGTCGCGATCGAAGTGGCGCGTGAGTTGCGCCGAGACCATCGCCGCCGCCGCGAGCGCCTCGGGGTACTTCATGCGCGTCGGGCCCAGCAGACCCACCGCACCCGCGTTCTCGCCGTCGATGGTGATCGGCGCGACGATCACCGCGCACGCCGAAAGTGCTTCGTAACCGTGCTCGGAGCCAATCGCGACCGAGAGGCCCTGGTCGAGGATGTCCTGGATCAGTGAGACGACGAGCAGTTCTTGTTCGAGGATGCTCAGCACCTTGCGCACGGTCTCGACGCCGTCAAAGACCTCGGCGACGCGCGACGAACCACCGATGAAGACCTGGTCACCGTCGGCGGTGGGTCGTTCGGCGAAGAGCACGCTCGCCGCCTCACGCACGAGGGTGGCGACGGGGTCGGTGCGCGAGGGCACCTGCACGCGGTCCTCGAGGTTCGTCGACACCAGCAGCGCGTTGAGTTGGCGCGACGCTTCGGCGACCTCTTCGAAACTGGCGTCAAACGAACTCACCACGCTGTGCTTGACGACGGCGCCGTCAGAGAAGACGGTCACGAGTATTTGATGGCGGGCGTCCAGGCTCACCAGCTGCACGTTCAGAATCGTGGCGTGGCTGTGGCCCGCGGCGACGACGACCGACGTGTAGTTCGTGAGGCGACTTAACAACGAGGAGGTTTGCTCGAGCACGTCCTCGACCTCACCGCGCACGTTGGCGAAGAAGTCGCGTACTTGGACTTGTTGCGCGCTGCTCACGGCCCCGGACTTGAGGTGATCGACGAAATAGCGGTAGCCCTTGTCGGTGGGCACTCGACCGGCGGAGGTGTGAGGCTGGGCGAGGTAGCCCTCGCGCTCGAGCGCGACCATCTCGGAGCGCACCGTCGCGGGCGAGACGGCCAAGTGCGCAATGGTGGCGACCGACGAGGAGCCCACGGGCTGGGCGGTGTCAATGTGCTCGGCCACGACGGCGTCGAGGATCGTTGCCTTGCGCGCGTCGAGGTCACTCGGGGACTTCGCTGTCGTCACGGGGCGTCGTGCCACGAACCCTCCTTATTAGCACTCCATTCTACCGAGTGCCAACGAGGGACCGTACTTTGGTCCCCCGTAGGGTTGGTTCGTGAGCGACGCTGGCTTTGACGCACCGACGTACTACCGCATGGCCCTGGCGCCCGAGGACCGCGAGCGACTTCCCTACTACGCCCAACTCGTCGACGCGCTCGCCAACTCGCCCACCGCCGTGCAACTCCTCGGTGAAGCACGTCCCGAACAGCGCAACCCGATGCTGGTGCTCGCCGCCCTGCACTACGGGGCCCTTCGCGGCGACCGTGACCTCGCGCCCCTCTACGAGCGGCTCGCCTCGCGCACTCCCGAGGAATTCGCGTCACGGGTCACCGCGATACTCGAGGCGCGGCCCGAACTCGTGCGCGAGCAACTCTGGCGCGCCACCCAGACCAACGAGCCGGGACGCAGCGCGGTACTCGCGGCGGTGCTCAACGAACTGCACGGAAGAGGCGTGAACGACGTGCACCTGATCGACGTCGGTACCTCAATGGGACTCAACCTCTATCCCGACTACTACCGCATCAACAACGACGAGGCCGACGACGTCATCCTCACGATGGAGGACCTCAACGACAACGTCGCGACGTCACCACTGCCGCGCATACACGAACGAATCGGCATCGACCTCAATCCTCTCGATCCCGAGAACCCCGACGACGTGCTCTGGCTCAAAGCCTGTCTCTGGCCTGAGGAACCCCAACGCGCGCGACGACTCGACGCCATACTCCAAGAGATGGTGCTCTGGCCCCGAGCGACCAGACTGAAGGGTTCGGCGGTCGATCTCATCGACGACGCGCTCGACCTCTGTTCACCCGACGCGACGCCGGTGATCTTTCACTCGTGGGTCGCCGCGTACTTCTCGAGTGACGAGCAAGCGCGTTGGCGCGAGCGGATCATGCGACACGTTCGAACGAGGGCCACGTGGATCTACTTCGAACACCCCTGGGGCGTGAAGGGTCTCGATCCCCCGCCACGCACCGGCGAGCCGCCGCGCGCGGGTGCGACCCAGATCGTCGTGTGCGAGATCGGCGAGGACCCCGCCCACTGGGGTTGGGCCCATCCCCACGGTCGGTGGGTGGCACTCTCGCCGCCTGGAGTGGACAGCGCCTAACTCCTAGAGTCGAACTATGGCAATCATCGCACCACCAAGGATCGAACCAGCGTTCTACGGACCCGAAAAGTCTCAGCTCGAGGCGTGGCTCGACTATCACCGCGCGACACTGTTGCTCAAGTGCGCGGGTCTCAACGTGGACGAATTGCGCACCAGATCCGTCGAGCCGTCGTCGCTCACGCTGCTCGGTCTTCTTCGTCACATGACCATCGTCGAACAGGACTGGTTCCAGCGTGTCTTCGCGGGCAACGAGATCACGCTCGACTATGACTCGCCCAGTGACCACAACGCGGACTTCAACGATCTCGCGAGTGCCACGCTCGAAGAGGTCGAGGCGAATTATCTTCGGGCCTGTGCAATGTCGCGAGGGGTCGTGCGCGACGCGGGCCTCGACGACATCGCGCAGGGCGCGGACGAGGGATTCACGGTCGATCTGCGTTGGATCTGTGTGCACATGATCGAGGAGTACGCGCGCCACAACGGCCACGCGGATCTCCTGCGCGAACGTATCGACGGCGCGACGGGCGATTAGGCGGCGACTGCTCGACGTGGGCCAACGCGTCGCCGTCGTCACCACTAGGTTCAAAGCGTGCAGGAACCCGATCGCCACGAACCGCCCAACTTCGGCACCGAGCGCGAACTGCTCGAGACGTTCCTCGACTACTACCGCGGCACGCTGCTCGTCAAGTGCGCGGGACTGAGCGACGAACAACTGCGCCAGCGCGCCGCCGAGCCCTCGACGCTCAGTCTGCTCGGACTGGTACGCCACATGACCAACGTCGAACAGAACTGGTTCCAACGGATCTTCCTCAACCGTGACGTCGACTTTGTCTACAGCGGCGCGCGCAATCGTGACGCGGAGTTCCACGACGTCGCGAGCGCGTCGGGTGATCAGGTCGAAGAAGATTACCTACGGGTCTGTGAGGAGTCCAGGTCCATTGGTCGTTCCCACGACCTCGAACAGTTCGCCGCGATTGAGGACGAACGCGACCACGTCACGTTGCGCTGGATCTACTTGCACTTGATCGAGGAGTACGCGCGCCACTGCGGTCACGCGGACTTGTTACGCGAACGCATCGACGGCGTCACCGGCGACTGATCAGTCCTCGAGTTTGAGGGCCGCGACGAACGCCTCTTGGGGCACTTCGACGCGCCCGAGGTTCTTCATGCGCTTCTTTCCCTCTTTTTGCTTCTCGAGCAACTTGCGTTTGCGCGTGATGTCGCCGCCGTAACACTTGGCGAGGACGTCCTTCCTGCGCGCCTTCACCGTTTCGCGCGCGATGACGCGTCCGCCGACCGCCGCCTGGATCGGCACGTCGAACATCTGGCGAGGAATGAGTTCCTTCAGGCGCTCGGCCATGCGACGCCCGTAGTAGTCGGCGTTCGAACGATGCACGATGGTCGAGAACGCGTCGACGGGCTCGTGATTGATGAGTAGGTCCACGCGCACGAGATTGGACGTGATGTAGCCGCTCTGTTCGTAGTCCAGACTCGCGTAACCCTTCGTGCGACTCTTCAGTGCGTCAAAGAAGTCGATGACCACCTCAGCGAGGGGAATCGTGTAACGAAGTTCGACGCGTTCGGTCGACAGATACTCCATCTTGATCATCTCGCCGCGACGCGCCTGACACAGTTCCATGACGGTGCCCAGATACTCGGCCGGCGTGAGGATCGAGATGTGCAACATGGGCTCGTCGATGTGGTCGAGTCGGCTCGGGTCGGGCAGGTCGGTGGGATTGTCGATCTTCACTTCGCTGCCGTCGCTCAAAAACGCCCGGTAGACGACCGACGGTGCGGTCGCGATGAGGTCCAGGTCGAACTCGCGTTCGAGGCGTTCGCGCACGATCTCCATGTGCAAGAGACCCAAGAACCCGCAACGGAATCCGAATCCCAGGGCGTGACTGGATTCGGGTTCGTAGGTGATCGAGGCGTCGTTGAGCTTGAGTTTGTCCAGGGCGTCGCGCAGATCGGGTAGGTCGTCGCCGTCAATCGGGTAGATGCCGCAAAAGACCATGGGCTTGGGGTCACGGTAACCGTCAAGGGCACTGTGCGCCGGGCGTTGCGCCTCGGTGATCGTCTCACCCGAGCGCGCCCCCGCCACGTCCTTGATGCCCGCGACGATGAAGCCGACCTCGCCGGGCCCGAGTTGGGTGACGGTGATCATGTCGGGTGTGCGAATACCGAGTTCTTCGATCTCGTGGTTCTCGCCCGCTTGCATCATGCGGATCTTGACGTCGCTGTGCAGCGTGCCCTCCTTCACGCGGATCGAACTGATGACCCCGCGATACTGGTCGTAGTAGGAGTCGAAGATCAGTGCGCGCAGTGGCGCACTCGCGTCGCCCGTGGGCGCCGGGATCCGCTCGATCACCGCGTGCAACAATTCGTCGACGCCTTCACCGGTCTTGGCCGAGATCGACAGCACCTCACTCGCGGCGAGTCCGAGCACGCGCTCGAGTTCCTCCTTGCACCGTTCGGGGTCCGCCGCGGGCAGGTCGATCTTGTTGAGCACCGCCACGATCTCGAGGTTGTTCTCGATGGCTTGGTAGCAATTGGCGAGCGTCTGGGCCTGGATGCCCTGGCTCGCGTCGACCAACAACAACGCGCCCTCACAAGCCGCCAGCGAGCGCGAGACCTCGTAACCGAAGTCCACGTGTCCTGGCGTGTCGATCAGTTGGAGGATGTGTCCCGCGAAGCGCACGCGCACGTTCTGGGCCTTGATCGTGATGCCGCGCTCGCGCTCGATGTCCATCGAGTCGAGGTACTGCGCACGCATGAGACGCGGGTCAACGGCACCGGTGATCTCGAGTATCCGGTCCGACAGCGTGGACTTGCCGTGGTCGACGTGCGAGATGATGGAGAAATTACGTATTTTCCCCTGATCGACGGTTTCGAGAGGAGTTGCCACGGTGTAGAAAGGCTACCCGTCGTGGTGCGCGTTCCATCGAAGTGGAGAGCCAGAACCCATCCCTGCTAGCCTTATTCAGCCCGCGGAGCGTATCCGCGCACAATCTCGAGGTAATTCGTGGCAAACATCAAGAGCCAGATCAAGCGCAACAAGCAGAGCGCGGCGGCACGCGAGCGCAACAAGGCCGTCAAGTCCGAAGTGCGCACCCGCACCAAGAACGCCGTCGCCGCCGTTGGCACCGAGGACGAGGAGACCACGTTGCGCGCCGCGATCAAGCGCATCGACAAGGCCGCCGCCAAGGGCGTCATCCACAAGAACCAGGCCGCTAACAAGAAGAGTGGCTTGATGCACCGCATCGCCGCACTGCGCGAAGAGGCGTAACGACCGCTTAGGTCAACTCCATCGCCCGACTCTCGGGCAGACGGATGAGCAAGAACAACGCCGGCAACAGCGGCAAGAACGTCACCAGCGCCGCCACGCGAAGTCCCGACGAACTCGACGTGTGCACGCTGTCGCCCACCCAACCGAAGAGCCCGAGCCCCGCGATCGCACCGATCACGCCCGCGACCGTGATCCAACCCGTCGCGGTCGCGCGAAAACGGTGCGCGAAGATCTCGGTGCTGATCGCGGTCACCGCGGGCGCGAGTAGTCCACCCGCACCTACGGTGAAGATGTAACCAATCACGAAGTTCGTCTTTCCCCCGCCGTAGGCGAAGGTTGACGCGAGCGCGGTGAAGACCACGCCGATCGCGATGGTCCAACGACGTCCGAGCGTGCGCGCGAATCGTCGCGAGAGGAAGAGTCCCGCCAGACCCGCGGCACCACTTATCACCACGACCTCCGAGACGCTCGAGGGATGCATCTTGAGAATCCCTTCGGCGTAGACGAACGTGAAGCCGCCCGCGGGACCGGTGATGACGCCAATGAGCAACGTGATCGCACAGACGATTGCGAGGCGAGGTCGCGCTTCGAGCGGTACCGAACCCAGTCGCGCGAGTGGTGTCTCGCGCGCGCTCTTGGCTGGCTCGGGAATCCTCCGGAGCAAGGGAACTACGAGGAGCACCGGCACGAGAGCGAAGGCGAAGAGCCATCGAAATGAATCGTGTCCGCGAACGACGCCGTGCACCACCGCAGATAACCCCGAACCAATACCCAGACCCGCCGCCATGATCGCGATGCGCTGGATGCGCAACTTCACCGTCGCGAGTTCGACCGTGATGATCTGCACCAACGTGTTGGCGACCGACAGTAACGGTCGTGCGAGCGCGAAGCACGCCACGAAGAACCAGTAGCTCGGACTGAGCGACGCGAGCGCGGTGATGATGAGTCCCCAGAGCAACGTGTGGCGCAGCATCCTCGTTCGCCCGAACCGGTCCGCGAGCGACGCCAAAGGCAGGGCGGCGAGTGACGAGAGCCGGTACGCAGCAAGACCGAGTCCGAGCGCCGAGCCCGAGAGTCCGATCACGCTCTGGATGGTGTTGTGCTGGGTGAAGCTTCCGAAATGGCGCGCGACGTCGTTGAGCGACGTGGTCGCGCCGAACTCGGCGAATCCGGCCGCGAGCGTGGCGAGAAACAAGACGAGCATGACTTGGTGCGCGTGGCGCGTCGACGGCGCAACGTGTTCATCCACGTGAACCAACCGCCCTTCGCATTTTTTAGAGTTGCTCGACGATGTCGTGCAGGCGTTCGGTGACGTCCTCGTAGTTCTCGTGACGACCAAAGGAAACCGGCTCGCCAATGCGCACGGTGACGCGACTGCTCTTCTTGGGCCACTTCGCGTGCAGCGGGACCGTGCCGGTGAGCCCCACGGTCTTGACGGGGACGACCGGCACGCCGAGGTTCACCGCGAGCAGTCCAATACCAGTCTTGAAACTCTGAAGTCGTCCCGAGTTATCGATGCGGCCCTCGGGCGCGATCAGCACGTTCCACTTCCGATCGATCATGACCCCGACGTTCTCCAGGCTCGCCAGGTACGGTTCGCTTCGCGCGAAACTGAACCCAGCGAAGAAGAGCCGCGCGATGAGAGCCAGGACCCGATGTTCGGACATGACGTCGTCACCGGTCGCGACCGCGAGACGGTGACGGACCCGACGAGGCAGCGCACGATAGACGACCGGCACGTCGAAGTCGTCACTGTGGTTAAAGATGAACAGCGCGGGTCCCGACAGCGACGCGAGACGTTCGGTACCTTGGACGTCGAGGTGCACCCAGTGACCAACGACCGGATCGACCAGGTGATCGCGAAGGGCATTGCCCGCCGCGCGAACGGGCGCCCAGTAGGGCCAGCGCGGCGGTCGCTTCGGTGCCTCACCGGCGCTTCCCACACTCGCCAGTTCGCGAAGTTCACCCACCGTGGTTTGTGGCGTGACCGACTCGTCAGAGATCGCGACGCCGAGTTGTTCTTCGAGCAATGACACCGCCATGAGTCGGCGCAGTGAGTCCAGACCCAGATCATCGAGGCGGTCACTGTCGCGCACGACCGCGTTGGGACTATCGAGACTGAGCCGGATGATGTGCATCACTTGATCCTCACCCGCGACCGCGGTCGGTGCCGCGCCTACGCTCGGCTGGACTGAGTTCACCCAGTCTTGGACCTGGCGGCGATCGACCTTGAGGAGTCGAGTCCTTGGAAAATCGGCGTCGGGCCAGCGACGCCACGAATCGATGTGCTGAAACGCCTCGAGTCGCGCATTGACGCGCGCCACACTCTGGGTGATCTCCTCGTCCGTGCCGTCAGCGACCACGACCGCGACGACGGTCTCGCCCTTGTCGGTCTCTTCTCCCACGATGCACACGGCGCGCAGACTTGGTTCGTCACTGGTCACCAGTTCGACGTCCTCGGGAAAGACCTTCAGCCCGCTGCTTCGAACGATGACGAACTTGAGCCGGCCCTGAATCCGTAGCCACCCTTCGTCGATTCGACCAACGTCACCGGTGCGAAACCAACCGTCGTCACTGAACGCGGCCTTGGTCGCCTCGTCGTTCTGCCAGTAGCCCGAGAACACACTCGGACCCTTCGCCTGAATCTCGCCGTCCGCGCCAATGCGCAACGACACGTTGTTGAGCGCTTTGCCCGCGGAGTCGAGGCGTCGGTCCTCCAGTGCATTACAAGTAAGGATTGGCGAGGTCTCGGTGAGCCCGTAACCCTGGACGAGGCGCACGCCGAATCGTTCCCACGACGCGCCGACTTCAGGCGGGATGGGAGCGCCGCCAGTGACGACGAGCGCCAAGTGACCACCTAACTGGCGATGCACGCTGAAGAACAGATAGCGACGAAGACCAAAGGGCAATCGCTCGGAGAGTTGATTGATCCTCGCGAAGAGTTTGGTCTTTCCCTGTTCTTCGACGGCCTGTTCGATGCGCTCGAGCATGATCGTGAGCAACTGGGGAATGGCGAGGATCGTGGTGATCTTGTAATCGTTGAGCGCTTGGACGATCGCGCGAGGAGTGACGCGCGGCATATAGAAGATGCTCGCACCGTTCGAGAGACTCGCCAAAGTCGCGGACATTTCGTACATGTGCGAAAGCGGAAGCACCGAGAGGAAACGCCAGTCCTCACCGACGTTGATGCGCTCGAGGATCCCGTCAACGTTCGCCAAGATGTTCGCGGGACTGAGCACCACGCCCTTGGGGTCCGCCGTCGTTCCCGAGGTGAAGACAATGACCGCAGGAGAAGACGGATCGACGGGCGTCACGTTCGCTCGAGCGGGTTCGTTCGCCACCAGTTCGTCCAGGTCGTCCAAGAAATACGTGAGCAGTCCCGTGTTCTCGAATCGCAAATTGCGGCTGGCGAAGAGAATCTTGGGTGACGTCTCTTTGGCAAATCGCAGCACCCGTTCTTCGGAACTGGCGGCGTCCACCGGCACCAGCACCGCACCCACGAGGAATGTGCCGAGCATCAAGGTCACCCACTCGGGCGAATTAGGCGACACGACCATGACCCGATCACCGCGCTCGACGCCCGCGCGCGTGAGAAAACCCGCGACCCGGTTCGCGCCGTCACGAAGATCACGGTGTCGAACGCGCTGCAGTTTGAGAAAGGAACGACTCGTAAGGGCGAGTTTGTCCCCGAACCGACCGAGATTCTCGACGTACTCAACAAAATTTCGAGCGCTCACCGCACCACCGCCATTCACCTCGAGTTCGCGACCTCGCCGTCACCGGTTGGCCCATCCTACGAGCGCGCTCTCAGCGACGTCGCGCACCTTGACTCAGCCGAGCGAGTCGAGCGACCAGGATCTCGATCACCGTCAGCTCCGTCAGGTCCAAGTCCGTGTTGAGGTCCTTGCCCCCGTAACTCACGCCCCCCTTGAGGTCAAGATCCGCGTTCGTAATGAGGTGCACCGCGGCACTAATCCGTTCGGGACCCAGGCGTTGGGCAACGCGAAGCGACTTTCCCGCGGGAAAACGGTGGATGCCGAGCAAGGTCGCCGCCGCGTCGTCACTTCGCGCGTCACTGCCTTCGAGACGTGCCATGCGCAGGTAGTGGCGCTGCAGTGCGTTCACGAGTTGAAGCCCCGCGCGTGACTTCGAATCGAGCATTCGACGCGCCACGACGATCGCTGTTGTGGCGTCACCCTTGTCGATGGCGTCGGTGAGGTCCCACTCGGGAACGTCGCCGGCGTCGCCAAGGTACGGACGCACTTGGTCCATGTTGAGAGGCGCTGACGCGAAGATCGACGCGAGCGTGCGCGCGAGTGAGTCCACGCGTGAGAGGTCGTCGCCGACTCGATCCGTGATCCCCTGGATGACGGCGTGCTCGACGTTGACGCCGTATTCGTCGAGCTTCTCTTTGACGTAGGCGACGCGATCGGGCGCGCGCGAACTGACGTTCACTTCGACGACGTCGCTAGCGGCTTTGACCAGTTTGTTCGCCTTGGTGCCCACAACACCCAGCACGAGCACGACGCCGGGCGCCGGGTTCGCGATCCACTTCGCCACTTGATTCGATTCGTCGCTCAGTAACGACTGCGCGTCGCGAACGACGACGACGCGGCGTTCACTCAAGAACGGGGGCGTGTTGAGCGCCTCGAGAACGCGCGCAAGTACTGACTCGCTCGACGACGCGGCGGCGTCGCGCGCGGTGAAGTCCTCGAGCGCGGACGCCGGGTCGAGGTCGCCGAGCGCGGCCGCGACGACGTTTCGTAGTGCGTCGTAGACCATCGTGGGATCAGTTCCCACGACGGCGACCGACGAGCCGGTCACGCGTGCGCCTCGAGAACGCGCGCCAGCGCATCGCGCACGCGTACCGAACCCTTGACGTCGTGCACGCGCACGACGCGACAGCCCGCCGCGATGCCCAGTGAGCTCGCCGCGAGTGAGGCCTCTCGACGCTCGGTGACCTCGAGGTCGAACAGCACGCCGAGGAACGTCTTATTCGACGCCGAGAGCAGCAAGGGTGAGCCCAGAGCGGCCAGTTGTGCCGAGTCGCGCAGGAGTTGCAGTGACTGCGCGGTGGTTTTGCCTAGATCAAGTCCCGCGTCAAGGATTATCCGGTCGTCGCCAATTCCCGCCGTGCGTGCCCTCTCGCGTCGCTCCACGAGATAATCAGACACCGTGCGTGTGACGTCGTCGTATTCGGGATTCGGGTCAGCGACCCGCGGTCGAAGTCGAATGTGGGTGGCGACGACGCTCGCCCCCGCCTTGGCGGCGACCTCGAGATATGCAGGGTCGGCGAAACCGCTGATGTCATTACCCAACACGGCACCTTGGGCGAAACAGGCGTCGGCCACCGAGGCGCGCCAGGTGTCAATGCTGAGCGGAACGTCGAAACGTTCGTGCAATGCGCCGACGACGCCGACCACTCGGTCCAATTCCTCTGTCTCGATGACCTCCTCGCCCGGTCCCGCCTTCACTCCCCCAACGTCAAGGACGTCCGCACCGTCGTCGACCAGTTGTTCGGCGCGTGCGAAAAACGCGTCGAGGTCGTAGGTGGCGGCGGGACCAAAGAAGGAATCCTTGGTTCGATTAAGAATGCCCATGACCAACGCGCGTGTGCTCAGGTCGTAGGTCCGCGCACCGAGACTGAGTTTCAGTGGCGCACTCGGGTGAAACGAGTTCATGACGACACAAAAGTGCGGCGTACGCCCTCGTCAGCGGGGGAACGCGGTATCGCAACGCGAAAAATTCTTCGAGAATTTACGCGGAAATGACGCACCATGTCGGTCAGCCTAACTGGGCGTCGCCTGAGCGAAGGTGCTCACGCGGCACTGTTAGCCTCGAATTGTATGGGGAGCGACGTCGTCGGCATTAAGCAAAACGAGGTCTCGTCGTGGATGGTCGAGCACACGAACGCCGTCGCGCCACTTACCTTCGAACTGATCGCGGGTGGGCGCTCGAACCTCACCTACCAGGTCACTGACGCGACGGGGCGCCGATTCGCGCTTCGCCGCCCGCCCACCAGCCACGTGCTTCCCACCGCGCACGACATGGCGCGTGAATTCACGATCATCTCCGCACTGCATCCCGTGGGCGTGCCCGTCGCGACACCGCTCGGACTCTGCACCGACGTCTCAGTGAACGAAAGCCCTTTCTACGTCATGGAGTTCGTCGATGGGGCAATCCTTCGCGATCGCCTCGACGCCGAAAAGTATTTCACTGAAGCCACTCGCGCGGCGATTGGTGGTCATCTCGCCACCACGCTCGCCCGTCTGCACGAAGTTGACGTCGAGCGCGTGGGACTCGGTGCGCTCGCGAAGCACGACGGGTATATCGAGCGTCAGCTGCGGCGTTGGCGCACGCAATTCCAGCAGATGCGCGTCGAGGGCGTCGACGATAACGGACTGGTCGAGTCGGTCGCCGATCAACTCGCGTCACAGATTCCGGCCCAGCAGCGTGTCGCGGTCGTCCACGGTGATTACCGTCTCGACAACACGGTCTTGGATGAGAATGGTGAGGTGCGGGCGATTCTCGATTGGGAAATTTGCACTCTCGGCGATCCAATGGCGGACGTGGGACTGCTGCTCGCGTACTGGGCCGAACCAGGTGATGACAAGGCGGCACTGCTCGGTTCGGCGCCCACGACCGCACCCGGATTCGTCAGTCGCGACGAGTTGCTAAAGTTGTATTCCTCTCATACGTCACTCGATGTCAGTGACGTTGCCTACTATCAAGCATTCGGTTACTGGAAGTTGGCCTGCATTCTTCAGGGCGTCTTCGCGCGATACAGCGCCGGCGCCAGTGCGGGTGACCAGGGCAGCGTGGTGGAGTTCCCGAAACATATTGTCTGGCTCGCTGATTTGGCGCGCCAGACGCTGGAGAAATAATGGACGACGAAATCTACGACCGCATCATCTTCCTCGCGGACCCCGAACTCAACGAGCCCGTGCTGGTGATAAGCCTCGAAGGTTGGATCGACGCCGGGTTGGGTGCGAGTACGGCCATCTCGACGATGCTTAGCACCATCAATACCGAGGTCCTCGCCACCTTTGACACCGAGTACTTCATCGACCAGCGTGCGCGCCGACCCCTTGCGCGCATCGTCGACGGCATTACGACCGAGCTCACGTGGCCCGAGATCCAACTGCGCTACGGTCACGACGGCGACGGCGCGGACATCCTTTTTCTCGTCGGACCCGAACCCGACTTTCACTGGAGCGACTTCATCGACGTCGTGACCGACGCCGCGGGACGCTTCGACGTGCGCCTGGTCGTGGGACTCGGAGCCTTTCCAGCTCCGACCCCCCACACTCGACCGGTCCGCGTGATTGGCACCGCGCCCGAGGCGAGCGCGCACCTGTTGCCGCTCGTGGGCACGGTGTCGGGCGAACTCGAAGTCCCCGCGGGTATCAGTTCGGCCCTCGAACTGGGTTTCGCCGAGGTCGACATGGACGTCGTCACGCTCTGGGCGCGCGTCCCGCACTACGTGGCGTCGATGCCCTACCCCCAGGCTTCGGCGGCGCTCATCGACGGCGTCGCGCGCATCGCGGGCCTCACCCTTGACGCCAGTCACTTGCGCGCGTCGGCCGATGAGGCGCGCCAACGAGTCGACGACCTGGTGACCAACAATCCAGAGCACAGCTCGATGGTCGAGCAACTCGAAGAGGCCGCGGACGAAACTGAAGGTACGTCACTGGGCGAGGAATTGCCGAGCGGCGACGAATTGGCGGCGGAACTGGAACGTTTCCTTCGCGGTGAATCGAGTTAGTCGCAGCGAGAAGCTCAGCTCGAGGGCGGCACCGCGTCGACGTCGCCTTCTTCGATCCGCAACCCGAGTCCCAGTGCGTAACCCTCGAGGAACAACTCGCACTCGTGTTGACGTGGGTGACGATGGGCTATCGCATAGAACTCAGGCGAGTGGTCCGCTTCTTGGAGATGCGCGAGTTCGTGCACCAGCACCGCGTCAATCACCCATTCGGGACACTGGCGAAGTCGACTCGAGACGCGGATGTCACGCGACGCCGGCGAGCACGACGCCCACCTCACCAATTGGTTGTTCACCCAGCGCACTGAATTCGCCATGACGCCATCGTTGTAGAGATCAGCGAGCACCTGGGCACGTTCCTCGAGCGAGCCATCGCCCGCGGCATTCTGCGGACGCTGCGTGAGGAGGCGTTCGACGAGGTCGTCGACGAAGGTCTCTCGTTCGCGTCCCCTTAGGCGCGCAGGGATCTGGACCACGATGCGGCTCCCCGACCAATGCGCGGCACCGGTCTTCTTGCGGCGGGCCGAGGACCGAATCTCCACTTCGGGACGGTCGAAACGAGGCGGTTCAATCGAAACGGACGAATTGGTCGTAGGGGGACGCGCCATCAGGTGATGATGTTCACCAGTCGCGGCGGTCGCGCGACGACGCGAGCGATCGACGCAGTCCCGATCGCCCTACGGACATCCTCGTCGGCGAGGGCGAGGTCGTGCGCCTCTTGTTCGCTGATCGCGGGATCGATGACGAGACGCGCTCGGACCTTGCCGTTCACTTGGACGATCATGGTGACGCTCGACCTTTCGGTCAGCGACGAATCAGCAACGGGCCAACGTTGGTGGTGCACCGACGTTTCGCCCGGATAGCGTTGCTGCCACATCTCGGCGGTGATGTGCGGGGTCATGGGAGCGAGCAGCTTCAACAGCGCGTCAATCGCTTCGTCAAGAGTGGCGCGCTCGATACCGTGCTCGCTGCGCGCGTTCTTGGAGACCAAGTTGAACAGCGACATGACGTCGGCGACCGCGATGTTGTACATCCAACGGTCAAAGGAGTCAGTCACGCTCGCAATCGTTCGGTGCACGGCGCGGCGAACCTCAAGATCGCTCTCGTCGGCAGCGTCGTGAAAGTTCACCTCCGCGTACTGTGCGAGGCGATAGAAACGGTCGATAAAGCGAGCGCAGCCGTCGATGATCTCTTCGGTCTGGTCGGTCCAGTCAACGTCGTCTGCGGGTGGGCCCGCGAAGAGATGGAACAGGCGAAGTCCGTCAGCACCCACGGTCTCGAAGTACGACTCGGGCGTGATCAGGTTGCCCTTGGATTTGGACATCTTGACCCCGTCGATCCGCAACATCCCCTGGGTAAAGAGACGCGCGAAGGGTTCTCGTGTCAGACCGCTCGCGATACCTAGATCGATCAGGACTTTCAGGTAGAAGCGCGCGTAGAGCAGGTGCAGAATCGCGTGTTCGACGCCACCAATGTACTGATCGACCGGCATCCACTTGGCGGCTTGGACCGGGTCAAAGGCCACGCCCGGCGTGAACGGATCACAGAAGCGCAGGTAGTACCACGACGAGTCGGTGAACGTGTCCATCGTGTCGGTCTCGCGTCGTGCCGGACCGTCGCACTTGGGACACGTCGTGTTGAGGAACGCCTCGTCGGTCGCGAGGGGTGACTGACCGCTCTCGTTCATCGTGACATCATCGGGCAACAAGATCGGCAACTGGTCCAGGGGTACCGCGACGATGCCGTCGCGTTCGCAGTACACCACGGGAATAGGGCAACCCCAGAATCGCTGACGCGATACCAACCAATCGCGCAGCCGGTAATTCACCTTGCTGACGCCGTGAGCGTTACTCGCCAAGAACTCCGTTGCTGACATCTTCGCCTCATCGTTATGCAGCCCGTTGAGGAACCCGGAGTTGACGTGCGGACCGTCACCCGCGAAGGGTCCGTCCTCGAAACCTTCGGGGGGAACGACCGTTCGCACGATGGGAAGCCCGTAGACCGTCGCGAACGCGAAGTCGCGCTCGTCCTCTGCGGGCACGGCCATGATCGCCCCGGTGCCGTAGTTGCCGAGCACATAGTCCGCGACGTAGACCGGTACCGGCTCGTTCGTGAACGGGTTGATCACATAACTTCCGGTGAAGGCGCCGCGTTTCTCGAGTCCCGGTCCTGCGTCCGAGGACGCCATTCGCTCGAGGTCGCTCTCATTGCTCGCGCGCTCGACGAGTTCGCGCACCGCGTCACGCTGGGCATTCCTCGTGAGCTCCTCGAGTAAGGGATGTTCGGGTGCGATCACCGCGTAGGTGACACCAAAACCCGTGTCGGGTCGCGTCGTGAAGACACGCAGCGCGCGACTGGGGTCGCTTGCGAGCGGCAGGTCGAACTCCACTCCTTCGGAGCGCCCGATCCAGTTCCGTTGCATGGTCTTGACGCGCTCGGGCCAGTCGAGGGCATCGAGATCGTCCAAAAGTTCGTCGGCGTAGTCGGTGATCTTGAAGAACCACTGTTCGAGGTTCTTTCGGATCACCAGGTCACCCGAACGCTCGCACGTGCCGTCGGCGAGCACCTGTTCGTTCGCGAGCACTGTGTGACACCCCGGACACCAGTTCACCGGCGCCTCCGCCCGATACGCCAGACCCGCGTCGAAGAGCGCCAAGAAGAAGGTCTGGGACCACTTCATGTACTCGGGGTCGTGGCTGTAGACCTCACGACGCCAGTCGTAGACCGCACCCAATCTGCGAAGCGAGGAGCCGAGCTCCCTCATTCGTTCCTCCGTGAAGATACGCGGATGACTGCCGGCCTTTATGGCGGCATTCTCCGCGGGCAGCCCAAAGGAGTCGAAACCTATGGGCGAAAGCACTGCCTTGCCCAACATGGTCTGGTAACGAACGACGAGATCACCGAAGGTGTAGTTGCGCACGTGACCTTGGTGCGCGGCGCCCGAAGGATAGGGGTACATGCACAGCGCGTAATAGCGCTCGCGGGGGTCGTCGTTGTCAACGTCATACGTGCCCTCGTCGAGCCAACGCGCTTGCCACTTGGCTTCTACTGAAGTCACGTCGAAAGGGCGGGCCATCAACGCATTCTAAGAGCGGACAACCGTAACTCCCCGACGAAACGCCGCTTGGCGCTCCGCAATCGACCCACCCTCTCGAAACGCCACTTCAAACACAGCGCATAAAGTCGCCGACCTCCTGCATTTCTTGAAAATAACCTTGGCGCTTGTCACGTCATCGGGCGACAAGTTCGGTCCGGAAGAAAGACAGAAGGCGCTATATCCACGAACGCACACCAAGCGAAACGGAAAAATGGTCGACCGGAAATGACAACATGTCTGACATCGTCGAGGCACTGCGGTTGGACTTGAATTTCTCCAACCAACGGTGGATTTCTTCGGCTTGCGCAACTTACATGTAGCGATCTGAGGAAGGCATTGAGAAACTTGCATTGATGTATCACCCGTGATACACTCTTCTCATGCCTGAAATTACTATCCGAGACCTTCGAAATCACGGCGGCGAAGCCGTTGATCGCGTTGCGTTAGGCGAGCACCTCACGGTGACCCGAGATGGAAAGCCAGTGGCGATGCTTTTACCTTTGGACCCGCCTCCGTTGTCGTCACAAGCACTCGTCAACCGTTGGGCTTCTCTGCCTTCGATGGATCCTCGCGCGCTCCGCCGCGACATAGATGCGATTATCGATCAGACATTGTGATTAGTTCCAGTTCGAATTCTCGCGGCGTTATTGACACCAATACCGTCATCTTGCTGGAAAAAATTATTGATGTGTCGGCGCTTCCCCAGGAGCCAATGATTACGTCAGTCACGCTGGCCGAGCTTTCGGTGGGTCCACTCGTCGCTTCGAATCCGCAGGAACAAGCGATTCGCCAACTGCGACTCCAGCAAGCCGAATCGGATTTCCACCCACTTCCTTTTGACGCCGCGGCCGCGCGCTCGTTCGGTCGCGTTTCAGCTTCACTCCGCCGTGGGGGACGAAAATCACAAGCGCGAGCATTTGACGCGATGATTGCAGCAATCGCAATCTCCAATAATTTGCCACTATTTACCTGTAATCCAACAGATTTCGAGAACATCGAAGATCTAGATCTTCGACCAATCCCTCATCCCGATCTTCCATGAAATTGACTAAGAAAATAACTTGGGTCAATCGGCAACGCCATCGGCTCACTTCTCAAGCGAAGAATTCAAATCGTGACTGACGCTCACGAACCGCCACGTCAGATCTGGAAAGCGATCGCAATCTCTGATGGTCGATTGATGTCACGCAAAAATTTGAGGAGCCAATTTCGCACTCGGGACTCCAAATCAAATTCGTCACTCGTTACTCCCACGGGGTACGCGCGGCACGCCGTGAGCAGCGAACGCAAAGCCAATGAGCGCTGAAAATTAGCGGTCCTGAATTCGAAACCAAGATAGTCTCCCCTACTCACTCCAATTAATTATTTCCGTGCCGCGTTTTCGCGCAGTCCACGGGCCCAACAAACATTCGAGTGCGAACTGCTATCATCTAAAAGCCTTCGGGGGTATAGCTCAGCTGGTAGAGCACTTGCATGGCATGCAAGGGGTCCGGGGTTCGAATCCCCGTACCTCCACTCCAAAAATCCGTTGTTTTTGTGGCTCTTCCGGTAGTAGCGGGGTGGTCCACCTCTCTCGTCATCTCACCACGATCGAATCGAAGACTCTGAGATTGGGTTTGCCGGCGTAGAGCAGGACACGTATTCGGTAGTTCTCGAAGTTCGTGAACCCGAACGCCACGCGTTTGACGCGTTTTATGAGGTTGTTCATTCCCTCGGTCGGACCGTTTGAGACCCGTGCCTGATGCCAGGCGAGGATTGAGTCGAACCAATTGCGCAGTGTTCTCGCGAGGCGTCGCACCTCGAAGGGCGCGGACTTCTTCGAGCCGTAGTCAATGATGTCGCGCAACAGCTCCTCGGCCTCGCTCGGGTCCTCGGTGAGATAGAAACGCGCAACTGCCTCTTTCACCCCGTAGGCGAAGGCGACCTCGCCCTCGGGGTCACCGAGGGCGAGCAGTCCCTCGAGGCGTGTCGCCAGGTCGGGGTCCTTTGACGTCTGGGTGAGCACGAGGAGCTTGCGCGCCTTGTAGAGCGGGTCGTCAGTGCGGCCACGGTGACCAAGTCGTTGTTGTTGGACCCGCCGTCGCACCTCGTCAACGGCCGCAATGGCGTGACGCATGACGTGGAAGCGATCGATCACCTGGGTGGCCTTGGGGGTGACGACCTTAAAGACCGCCGCGTAGGTGCGGCTCATGTCGAGGCACCCGTATTGGAGGCGGTCCTTCACGTGGTGGGGTTGCTGGTCGAGCCAGCGCGCGACCTCGGTGAACTCCCTTGTGGGCACCACGTCGATGAGTTGGTGGTTGACGACGTCACAGACCGTCGTGGACCAGGACTTCTTCTTGTAGGGACCGTGACGCACGAAGAGCGTCTCGTCAAGGCCAATGGCCGTCGTCTCTTTTAATCGCTTGGTGTCCGCCGCCAACAAGGCGGCGCCGTAGACGAGGGTGGCGGTATTCACGCTGTCCCAACTGCAGCGCAGTTCCTTCGCCAGATGCGAGACGCTCTGGCCCGAGCAGATCTCCTTGACGACCCACTTCGCCGCTCTCGTGGTGAGCATCACGCCCTTGGCGGCCAGGCGGTGGTCGCCGAGCGTGAAGGACTTCATCGTGCAGTGCGGGTTCACGCAGACCATCCGGTGCTTCTTCCAGCGAAGCGTCATCGGCACGCCACCGAAGGGCAGGTCGGTGTAGTCAACGACCGGGCGCTGCTTGACGCGAACGCGCGTCCCACAGCGCGGGCACGTGGGCTCGTGCACGATCTGTTCGATCATGAGTTCACCCACCGGACCACGTCGCACGTAGCTAAGGACGCGCACGTCCTTTAGTCCAACGAGATGGGTGACGATCTCGGTAGGCTCGAGAAACACAGAGGCGCTGATGGTTTTCTTTTTCACAGAACAAGACTGAAGCGCCTCTGTGTTTCATTTGCGGATACCCGCAGAGCCCTATTTACCCCGTGTCAGCGGCCGAACCGGGTGCCAGACCCCGCTGAAACCGGAAGACCCATTTTTTCGTGCTTTTAAGGCAGTGAAGTCGGGTGAAAGAATTCTGATTTGGTTCAGGTGTCGTCAGGCGATTCACGGTAGCGGTGAAAAAGCTCAACAAGTCAT
>Ga0302319_10004196_pt1 | contig 29736 bp, 28 predicted proteins | sample Bog_T0_2_FD_203319 | JGI IMG/M metagenome (GOLD analysis project Ga0302319, IMG submission 203319) | Peat permafrost microbial communities from Stordalen Mire near Abisko, Sweden - Bog_T0_2 | ecosystem: Environmental > Terrestrial > Soil > Wetlands > Peat | place: Sweden: Abisko, Stordalen Mire... | reverse complement strand
ATGCACCTGTCGTTCGGCCATGTAACCACGGCTCGGCCCGCTGCAGCGCGGGCATTTGAAACCCTCCGGCCAGCGCTGCCGGCTTAGCTGCTCCCCGCACTGTTGCTCATCCCCAAACAATGCCCGGAACTGCTGCACCGTCATCATCCGACCGCGCTTGTTTGAACGTTTCTTCATGCGCTAAGTATATCGTCTTTTCTTCGCCTGAGCAAGATTGATATTCATCTTCCAAAAATGCTTGGACTTGCCAACTTGCTCACCCCCGTGCAGCGGAGGCTGACTCGCTGCATTTGTCCAACTTCCCTCCTCCTGCTTCCCGTTTGTTTTATTGAGCTTGCAGATCCTTTCCCCGATCCCGACCCTCGAAAGATTTTCTTTGCATATAATTTCCCTCTCCCGGCGCACAATCAAACCATGTCTATCGGCCGCCAATCCCTCACCCCCAATCCTTGCGAATGCCACGGACAGGTCTTCGTCCGTGGGGTGGAGATCCTTCGCACTTAGAGACCTCGGATCATGGCGAAGAAAGAGCAAAGAAAATAAAGCGAATAGAAGGCAAACAGAGAATGAATCTCAAGCGAATAACCTGCCATATTTACAAATTCCAATTTTATTTTTTTGACCATGCAGATAATATTGTGGAATCGTAGTCGGCTTTCAAACAACCCTGTCATTGCTGGGGATTTCGCTCACCTCTTCAACCACTGTCAAGCAAAAACCGGCAAATTTGGCTCAATTTGACAAATTTCCTTTTCCTTCGCCTCTCCGCTCGCTCCCTTGCTTACTCCGCTAACCCGTCAGCAGCCTGATTTACAATCCTCTGTCGCGTTCTGTGCCGTCAATTCCCGCATCAACTGGAATATCTTCATTCAGCTATTCATGCGGTCATGGTGCAAGCTGTACACTGACCATTAACCACGATCCACTGAGGGAGAAGATGGCATCGAGCGCTTCCATCGAAATTCTCGACCTGCGGCACTTTGCGGCGCCTGACTTGCGCCCCGTGCTGGAGGTGGAGGCCGAGCTGTGGAAGCAGCAATTGCATTGGGATTACTACGCCTCGACCAAGCTGCTCATGCAGTATCTCGACAGCCATATGCTGCCCGGCTACGCGGCCTTGCAGGCTGGCAAGGTCATCGGCTATGCCTTCTGCGTCTACGAGGAGACCAAGGCCATCGTAGGCGATCTCTTCGCTCTGCACGGTCTCGGCATCCAGGAGCAGCCAAACCGCGATTCTTCCACGCAGGAGATCTCCGCGCACGAGGTTGAAGAGACGCTGCTCAGCCATCTTCTTGAACTGCTGCTGAACTCGCCGCAGGTAGACCGCGTCGAATCGCAACTGCTGCTGCATCCCTCCGGCTTCCACGCCGGCATCTTCCGCCAGGCCGGTTTCCAGATTCACCGCCGGCTTTTCATGGTGCGGACACTGAGCGGATACTTCCCCGCGCCCCGCATCAATCTGCCGCCTGGGCTTGAGCTGCGGCCCTGGCGCGACGAGGATTTGAGCGCCGCCGCGCGGCTCATCACCGCTGCTTACCAAAACCATCCCGATGGCGTGGTCAACGACCAGTACCGCTCGGTCCACGGTTCGCAGCGTTTTCTCAATAACATCGTCCGCTACGCCGGTTGCGGAGTCTTTTCTCCACTGGTCTCGCACGTCCTTGTAGATCGCGCCAGCCGGGAGTTTGTGGCGCTGGTGCTCGGCTCGCGCGTCAGTCCGCAGAGCGGCCACATCACCCAGCTTTGCACCCATCCGGAGTTTCGTCGCAAAGGCCTGGCGCGAATGCTGCTCACTCTGGCCGCCTCCTGCTTTTTGCGACAGGGAGTGTGCGAAATCTCCCTCACCGTCACCGAAGCCAACTCCGACGCCATCGAGCTTTACCGCTCCGAGGGCTACAACTGCGCGCACCGCTTCGACGCCGCCGTCTGGCAACGGGAGAGAATGGCAGGATGAGGATCACTCTTGTCCTGGGGGCCTATGATCAAATTGATGTTTTGAAAGGGCGCGGCGAAACGTCTTCGGAGGCTCATGCGCTCCCCAATGCATGATAGTAGCCGGCAAGTGTAGCTTCCGCTGCTGCGCTCCAAGTATACTTTTCGAGGATTCTTTCTCGCAGCAGATCCGAGCGCGGGGCGTTGAACGCAGAAGTAACTGCGGCGCGAATGGAATCTATCGAATCGGGAGAGCAGTATCGAGCCAAATCCCCAAAATACTCCCGTGTATCGCCCTTTTCGGTGATTACAAGATTTGCCCCCATGACGCCCGCTTCCAACGAGGATAAGCCCGTTGTCTCCATCCAGCTTACAAGAGCGTGAACCTTGCATGAGGCGTAATATCGCGGCAGTTCATCATGCGGAATCTCGCCGAGGACTGTAACATTAGGACCTTTTTCTTTGATTATCTGGCGGTAATAGGCCATTTGATTTGGGGCCGGCTTGCCAATCAGAACCAGTTTGAGTTCGCTTCCATTCAAGGCCCGGGCCAGCTCTAATTGGCACTTCAAGCCCTCGATCCTCGCCACGCAGAGCACACAATCACGGTACTCTTCCACAGGTTGATATTGAGTGGATACAAACAATTGCGGATCGATGGCATTGGGAACAACAACATAGCTTTTCTTTATTGTTTCAGAAAAGTCCCTCTCTATGCGCCGCATCTCAGAGTGGGAGTTTGGAAGAAGAACACTCGCCATGGACAAAAGCCGCAATTGCGCGCGCCGATAGCCAGTCGCTATCAGTTTCAGAGAACCTTCGGCGCACTCCCCATGCAAGACCATTCGCCCTGCGATTTTCACCGTTTGAGCAAGCGAAGGTGACAAATGTTTGAGCAATATTCCTTGTATTCCATGCCGGGCCTGACGATCATATTCACTGAAGTCGGCGTAGATAGGCGACAGCACAACCGGGATTCCCTTTCTCTTTGCCGCCAGCGCCTGAAAATACGTCTCCTGAGGGCGAGTCAAATTAAATATATGAACCAGGTCGAAGCCGTCCATATCCGGGTCCACATCCGTGGAAACCATCACTTCGCAGCCTTTTGCCCGAAGAGCATCAGCCGTCTTCAGCACCTGAATCGTGTCTCCTCCCGTCACGGAAAACAGAGTCGTTCGAGACAGAAACAATACTCTCAATGGCCCTTTTGATTGTCTCTCCCGCAGTCGCGCTTCCATCTCCACGTCAACTCTCGTTTCTTGGTTTTCTGGTTGGCTCGGTACGTTCTCATCATTATTGTTACTCCGCCGCCCTAGCGTTCGAATAACTCGGGCGATGGCAGTATCCGATCGTATACTTCGTTGATGACCTCTGCTTTGCGTTTCACTGTTAGCCTCTGTGCGGCTCTCTGAGCCGCGATAGCCATTTGATAGCGGAGATTTTCGTCCATCCCAATTGCTTCGATCGCTTGGGCGAACTCGCGGATAATCTGATCGAGATTGTCGGGCGGAATCTTGACACCACATTCCGCATTGACTACATCCTTCATTCCGAAATGGTCAAGACAGATGACCGGCAATCCATAGGCCAAAGCCTCAACCACCACAGTGGGCGTTCCCTCGTACAGGCTTGACAGCGCGAAGCAATGACCTGTTGCCATGATAGACAAGACTTCTGCCCGCGGCACCCTTCCGACGAAATTGCAACGGTCTGCTAATCCGAGCTTGCCGGCAAGCGCCTTCCATGCGCTTAGCAGCGGGCCATCACCCACAACAACTAATTGCCAGTCAATAAAAGATCGGCCTAGTTTTTCGAGCGCAAGCAGAACGATGTTGAGCGCCTTCCTCGGATCGCAGTTCCCGCTCCAAATAATGCGCAGTGGCTCTCTAGCACCACGGCGAACTGGTAAGACCGGCTCCAGTTCCGGCGCGCTCACCTGGCACAAGACTGTTGCATCCCGGCGCCAGAGTGTGCGGATTCTATCAGCCACATTGCTTGACCCGGCAAGAATAACACGGGCGGCGGCCGCGGCACGCCTCGGCCGGCGTGACACATACATTGCCCATGCCGCGGATATGTTACTCAAGATAAAAAAAGGGCGCGAAGAAAATGGCACGGCATTCAAAAGATTCAATGGAGCGAACTGCAACCCGCCTATCGGCCCCCACACAAACGGCTTGCCTAGCTTCCAAAGGTATCCGGGTTCGCGAAAGCCCGTTCCAGTGACATGGTGAATAAGATCAAAATCGATCTGAGCGTCCAATTCGCGAGCCAGCCGGAGCGCCCGCCGCTGCCAGCGCCGATAGATCAAAGAATAGTACAGAGCATCCAAAAGGGAGACATGAAATAATCTGCCTTTCAATGGAATGAAGTGAACCGTTACATTGGGCATTGCATCCGGGTGCTGGCGCAGATATTCTTTCGTCTCCTCTTCTTCGGTGCCTCTTGCGATCACCCAGACCTTATGCCGTGACGCAATGGCGCGCACGTAATCCCACCCCACCGCAAACTCAGACCCCCTCACCGGGCTGAATGCGGACGCGGATACAAGTACCTTCAATGGTCTCTGTCCGTTCATGAAGCAGAAACCTCCAGTCTGGAGCTATCACACAGGTCAAACTCCGGATAAAATGGGTAAAAGGCAAGAAACCACATCAGGTATTGCTGAACGTCCGTAGCATAACTTCCAGTTGCCTGCTGGAGAAACGCCACGACAAACATCGCAATCCGAAAGGAATTCCGATAAACTCTGGTTTTGAAAAAAAGATAGATTTCGACGGCTAACATAGCCATCACTCCGATAAGTCCAAACTCGGCAAAAACCCCAGCCACTTCATTCGGAATACTTCCTGCGACCAGGCCAAGTCCCAAGTCGGAGAAATCGAAGGACTTCGTTTGGGACAACCCCGCCCCCCACCAAAGACTCTTCGAAGAAGCAACTGTGTATGCGGCTATGTAAGCCGAAGTAGTTCGAGCGTTTGCGGAACCGTCGGCCCCGGTTGCAACCTGGAGTACACGGCGCGAGATTGGATTTGGGGTCAGAAGCAATGCGCTCGCCGAAATAGCCAGAAAGAGGAATATGAAACGAGACTTTGATCCGCGCAGAAGACGCCGGTAGCCAGTCATGAGCGATACGCCAATCCCCGCCACGCCGATGCTGATACCTCCAAAGGACTGGCACAGCAGAAAGGGAAGAACGATCATCATGAGATACCCCGCACTCCGTTTTCTTCTATCGCGAAGCAAGCGAAGAAATGCAAATACCAGCAGCGGAAGCATCAGCTCGGCATAGGCCGATGGCTCATGGGTAAACAGATTCAGCCGGAGCAAATGTGCCGCCCCGCCCGTGAAGGGATCGGTATCCATCCACAATAGAAGCCGCAGGGGCGTGGGACGAATGATAAGGGCAATGATCGCGGCGCAGAAGTTAAGCACAATTAACTGCTCAAATAACCGGCCGAGATTCCAGCACTTCCTGAGCGACCAGCAGATGGCGAACACCGCAATATAGACAGTCCACCAATGCAAAAGCGTTCGCGCATAATCTGCTGGATCCGGAATGCCCAGGAGCAAATGAGCCAGGATGAAGGGCGACAGAACCAGAAGAAGCTTTGCTGTCAGCCATCGCTGCCCTTTGAGATAAAGCCAGATAAAAAGAAAAGGAGAAAAAAGAGTAGTATAAAATAACCCTACTGGTAGTCCAGCATGATTGAAAAAAAAGTAGAATGCGGCGACAGGAAGATAACGATGGATCGACAAAGCTGCAGCGGCGTTCGGATGGGAGCGCGCGCGAGGCATTTCAAGGTGCGAAGCGCCGGGATTTACTATCGAGTCCATCGAATTGCAGCCCCATGGGTCAGACCCTGAACAGATGATTCCAAGTGAATAAAGATGCCTTTGCCAGTATAGTCGATTCTCTGCTCTCGATGGGTCACTTTTTTCCAGCCGAATGCGCCCTTCTTGAGAAATGAGGCGGATGCCGTTGCAGAAAGATGGTAAACTACCAGCGGACAGCCTGTGTCGGCGGCTGGTGCTGCCGATGGGAATCGAGTCGCGGCCGTTGACCAGCCTGCAGCAGCGGTTGGTGAAGACGGGCGGACGGCTAATCAAGCATTCCCGCTACCATATTCGCGCGAATCATAACTGAAACAGGAGAGTGAGATGAAAAGATTAGGACGAATCCTGCTATACATTATCTACTTGATTCGCTCGTTCAGATTGGTTGGACCAGGGCCGGCTTTGCAATGGGTATTGCTTTGTTTTGGCCATTTGCTTGGGATTCCCTGGCCTCGGACCTGGCGTGTCCATCCCCTCCTGGTGCAGCATCCTCTGACGGTCAGGCTGGGCGGAAGCAGCGACCTCAATGTTTTCAGTTCGATATTTGTTCTTCAAGAATACTCTCGATTACAAATCCTCGACAATGTTTCATTGGTGCTTGATCTAGGTGCAAATGTCGGCTTCTCTTCTGCTTACTTCTTGAGTTATTTTCCAGATTCACGCGTTATCGCGGTCGAGCCCGATGAGAGAAATGTTGAAATCTGCAGAATGAACCTCAGCCCTTACGGCGACAGGGCGCTTGTCTTGCACGGCGCGGCGTGGTCAGAGTGCACTAAACTTTGTCTTTCCCAGGATACCTGCGGCGTCGGCCTGGAATGGGGAAGACAAGTCGTGCAATCGAGTGGTAACTGCGCGAGCTACGTGGAAGCATGGGACGTGGGCACTTTAATAGACAGGTCCGGCGCAGAGATCGTGGATCTGCTGAAGGTCGATATTGAACGAGCTGAATTAGCACTGTTTGCCGAAAATGCGAAACAATGGCTACCCAGAGTGCGTAACATCTGCATCGAATTGCACGGGGAAGATTGCAAGGAGATATTCTTCCATGCCTTGGCTGATTTCGACTATGAGTTGGAGTATTACGACTTGCTTACAATCTGCAAAAACATCCGTTCAAAAGATTGATCCACTGATGCGCAGACATTTCCGCGCGAAGACTCCATCTAATCGTTATACTCAATTATATTGGAGAATACATTCAATTGACATTTTAAGAGTAAACCCATAATTATGTGCGGGGCGAGGGATATTCTTACTTAACGTAGAGAAATAGAGCCTGCGCAACAGGGCATAGTCATCCTTTTCCACGCTGGACAGAGCCAACCGACTTAAATACCCATTTATGCGGCTCAATGAACCTCGCGATATTAAACAGCAATAACATCGTGCTGATTCCTCAATATGGTGATGTACGACAGATACTTCATCAATAGAGTATAGCGATCAGCCCCCAAGATGCGCAGCGACAAACGAAGCATACAATGCAGCACCCGCAGACGAAAGTCATTCTTCGCATATGTCTGCGAGTTGTAGGAGGCTGCGGAGTCGCCATCGCTAAGAAGCCGTGCCGCTTTGGCCCAGGCATAGAATCTGCTTGAATTGCTAAACGGGTCCTCCCCCGCAAACTTCTCGAGGTTGGATGCATAAAGAGTGCGCGTAAGACGATTGATATATTGACCGTTATCGAAAGCATTGAACGAGTACTTGATAGCCTTGAACTCGCGAAACCCGTGTTGAATCAGTAACGCGCGATAATCCTCATAAATAGCAAGTATATCTAGACGGTTTTTTAGAGTGAAACGTTCCTTTCGCCTTGATAGTTGCTCGCCCCCGTCCACCGTAATGCCGCTAAAGTGATAAAATTCCAGCGGACTCGTCCGGTTCACCATCCATGCGTCGTTCTCCAGAGACAACTCCCTTTCATGCAAATTCCAAAAAGCCATGTTACAACCAGGATACTTCAAAACCTTTACTGAATTATATAAGCACGGAACTAGGTTAATCCATTTTTGATCGACAAACATTCCCTTGCGCGGTTCGCAGTAACCGAAGTCTAGGCAACGCTTCTCCCACCACGAGAGGAATCTGTCTGTTTCCTCGCATTTTGTAACTGCGATAAAGCCAAGATTAAAGACGCCTCCCATCAGGAGAATTACTTCAGACTGAATATCTTCCGGATTCGGAGACAGAACATGAGGCGTGAGAACGATGGAGCGTTCGTCCATAGCAGCCAAGACAGAGTCCAACTTCCGATAAACATATATATCCGGGTCAAGGTAGATAAGTTGATCAATATTGCGAGCGAGGATTGACTTGAGGAATGTTGGCTTCACGTTCGTATTCAGTTCGAGGATGTCATATTTGAAGGCAATAGATTTAAAGCATGGAATCCCCAGATCCTCAACCAGCACCAGCTCAAATGCTTCATTTGAAAGGTCAATATTCTTTGGAATGCGATCTACAAGCAGCACGTAAAACTTCCAACCAGGATGATGGCGGAGAAACGACTTGCAAAGTACTCGCGCATAGGGAAGATAGTTGAGGGATACAATTGTGCAAGCTGCCTGTGTCATAACAGATTCACCCACTCGTTGATTTCAAAACTGTAGCGCTTCAATGGCCTAGCAGGGATGCCTGCGGCTAAAGTAAATGGCGGAATAATACCGGTCACAACAGCATTGGCGCCAATTACTGATCCTTCACCTATGTTCGATCCGGGATTAACGACCACACCATCCCCAAGCCAGACATTCCGCCCGATTATGACCTTCCTGGCGGAGGCTATGGGGCGAAGAGTAGGCTGTATCGAAGGAGATGTGTGTGTGCCACTATACTGCCCGTGACTGTGGTCCGTGATTAGCACCTTACTGCCAATCAGCACTCCATCTCCGATTTCGACGCAATTCGTGGCTCCAATGTGGCTCCATCGACTGATAGAGACATTGTCGCCAATCTTTATGCACGGAGAATGCTCGTCGCCATCATCAGCTATGGCCTCAAGCCATAGCCCTTCAGAAGCTTGAAAGTTCTTACCAATTGAAATGTAGCCCAGTCCGCGCAGATAGCTCCGCGGACCTATAATAATATTTGGGCATCTTAACTTCCTTGCCAACATCCATCTCCGCAACGCAACTCCTGCGCGGCGCTTCAATTCGTTGGCAGTTATATACAATCCATTCAAATTGACGAATCGTCTCAATTTCATCAATAATCCCTTGTCTACATTTCTCATGATCGTTAACCCGCCAGCACCCCTTCGAGCACAGCATCAAACTTGTTGATTACTCGCACAAACAGCAGCCATATCCTCGCCAAAGGGAGTGGCAGCGCGTAAATGGGGTAATCAAATACCCAGTACCGTATATTGTACCTGAAGCAGGAGCGCAAAACCATATGAGGATCCTCTGGAACGCTCGAGGCCAGCGTCTCGCGAGTCAGGAGTATCCAAAACGGAAAAAAATTCCGTATCACTCCGTTGATAATGGCTTGTTGAACGGTTTTGCTGTCCAGCCACTCGCTCGTGATACTTGCTAATGTTGTGCCGAAGACGCTGTATAGTGCATACCCGACATTACTGTTGCCCCGAGCCGCAATGAGAGGATCGCGGATAAACAAACTTTTGCGTTGATGATTGAGCGCAGTAATAAACGGTCCCAGATGAGCCAGATTGGTCCCCAGCAGAGAATCAAATGGCCGGTGTGTAACAGAGTCAATACGCTCCTTATTGACAATTATGCCAGAAATAAATGTGAGATAGACATGGACATATCGCGCAAAGTCTTCAGCTCTTGTCATTTCAAGATCAGCAACCGATTTGATTTGCCTATATTGAACGCACCCGTCCACCAGGGGATAAGCGCGAATGCAAATGATATCGTACAGTTGCAAAGTCAGCGCGCTGAGTATGCGCTGCAGGGAACCAGGCAAAATAAGATCATCGTCGCTAAATATCCAGACATATTGCCCATGCGCTTGTTCAAAGCATTGCAGAATATTGCGATCCGCGCCGAGATTTGTTCCATTACGGATATAGCGAATCGCAAGCCCGCTGTTCTGATATGTCCTAATAACCTCACGGGTGCCATCAGTGGAAGCGTTATCCGAAACCAGCAATTCAACTCGTTTCTCGTCATGCATTTGTTCCAGCAATGCCGCCAGAAGCGGTCCTATCATGGTGGCTCTGTTGTATGTTGGAATCGCAATGGTTAGTAGTTGCCTTGCATTACTCATGCCAGATTCTCCTATATTTGAGAAAGGTATATGTTCCCAAGGGCAACCCCATCAGCAGTCCAATAGCAAGATTACCACTTACCATCCCGAGTGCGCCATAGCGTTTGCCGAGATAATACGTGGAGCATACGGTAAGTATCGCGCAGAAAACAGAAATCAGCAAGAACTTCTCCTGCTTGTGTGCTCTCAGGTATAGCGCCTCGCCAAAAACGAAAACATTCAAAATAGTACCTAACAGCATAAGACCAAGTGCAACCGGGCTAAGTATTCTCTGGGCAAAGCGAAAGTGGCCTAAATTAAGATACACGTCGGTTGCCCACACACAAACAGCTCCAGCAGCACAAACGGCTACAGACTGTCGGAGGGCAAGAAAGAAAAGAGTGTCCAGCGCACGATACTCCTTACGTGCGATCAACGCTCCAAATGGAGCTGCCTTAGTGTTGATCCATGATATTGCGACATTCTGCAGGGCGCCTGCCAGAGTAAGCGACATACCCATCTGGCCCGCGACCACAGCGCCTTTGTATTTTAACAAAACTGGATTAAAAAGATAAAAGATAAAATAGCCGCTGAGCCAACTTACAGCCATGCGCCACTGAAAATGCCAAACTTCGCTTGTCCAGTGAATTCGTTGTTCGCCGGGCTTGAATCTCAGCAGCGGTAGCAGCAGGTTACGCCGATGAGAAATCCACATAAAAGCAACACATGCATTGCCTGCCATTATCATTGAAGGGGCAAACAGCCCATGGTGAGTCGCGAGAGCCAGCCATGCGAGCGAACTGCCTGTCATGGCCTGCGCAAGCCGGAGACGAGCGACATTGTGCACAAATCCGCAACCTTCCATGAAGGACAGGATGGGATCGAGCTGAAAAGTAAGTGTCGCAGCGAGCGCGGCAACATACCACGGAAAGCGCCAGGCTACTGTCTCGCCACTATGCTGTGACGTGGAAAAGAAGTGTGAACCCACAGTGAAAAGGAATGCTGCAAGAAGGACAGCGGCGATAGTATACCAACGGATAGATTTCTGAAGAACGGAAGCCAGGCGGGCATGAGCGACAGGATCTCCAGTTATGACACCAGCTGCGGAAATTGTAAGATGCGCCCGCTCATGACTGGCCATTTGGAGAATAACAAAAGAGAAACCCAACTCAAATACAATCTGAAGCGCGAGAAGACTGCCAAATGTGTAATAGTAGCCTTGCTCAGCCGGCGACAGGAAGTGAGCAATAAGTGCCACGGTAATCAATCCAGCTAAACTTCCCCACCCCCTGGCGAGAATAGTAAAGCCAATGGCTTTATCAATACCTAATCGAGAATTAAGCCAGCTGCACACGTTTTTATGTTGGCGGGTCAGCCAGCCACAGTTTGTTGCATTTTCTGGAACTTCATGCATTACGAACGCCTCGACATGGGGGTGGAGACTCTTCTCGATGCTCATTTCACCTTACTGATAAGATGATAATAAGCAACTAACCAGACATCCGCAAAATTTTCGCACACCTGGATTGTTATCAGGCAGGACCAGAATCAATTCTCTTTTGCATGAAATCATCGGAGCAGTTCTTCATAGTCGTCTATCTGTTGCTGCGTTTGCTGACGCATATCCGCACCTTGTTCCCAGGCGCGATACCAAGCCATCGTCCACTCCAATGCCGCTTCGATTCTCAAACGCGATTGCCATCCAAGTTCGGCGCGAGCTTTGCTTGCATCCAATCTAAGAAAATGATCCTCATGCACTCTGGAATCGGCGTCGTGCACCCAGGAAGCTCCCTCGCCCCACATCTGCGCAATCGCAGTCGCAATACGTTCTACTGGCCATGCATCCTCGTCACTCGGACCAAAATTGAAAGACGAAGCAAACTGCTCCCGCCCGGCTAACAGTTGTTCGGCCAGCAAAAGATAGCCATGCAGTGGTTCCAGTACGTGCTGCCAGGGGCGAATCGACTTTGGGCGCCTGATCAGCACCGGTTGCTTGGCTTGAAACCCGCGGATCAGGTCGGGAATAAGCCTATCTTCCGACCAATCGCCTCCACCGATAACATTGCCTGCCCGCGCAGTAGCCAATGCGACGCGATGATCATGCAATCGGTCGGCTGTAAAGAAGGAGCTTCGGTAGGTCGCGCTTACAATTTCTGCGCAGGCTTTGCTGGATGCATACGGATCATATCCGCCGAGCGGATCAGTCTCGCGATATGGCCATACCCACTCCTGATTTTGATAACACTTGTCAGTAGTAATGCATACCACAGCGCGCACGCTAGGAGTCTTGCGAACGGCTTCCATGATATGCGCTGTCCCCATAACATTTGTGGCATAAGTACCCAGCGGGTCCGCATAGGATCGCCGGACAAGCGGTTGTGCTGCCAGATGAAAGATCACTTCGGGACAGAACTCTGCCACTGCTGCTTCCAGCTTCGCAAAATCCCGAATATCGCCGCGGATATCATCAAGAACATCAGCAACGGATGCGGCTGTGAACAAGTTAGGTTCTGTCGCGGGATCCAGCGCATATCCACGAATTGATGCTCCCCGGCTAGCAAGCCAGAGAGAGAGCCAGCCGCCCTTGAAGCCTGTATGTCCGGTCAGGAATACTCGCCGCCCGCGCCACGGATTCACCACGTCTTCCACGGCGCCCTCCCGCTGGCCCAGAGTTCTTCCAGTCTCTGCTTGTCCCGCAGAGTATCCATAGGCTGCCAGAAACCACGATGAAAGAATGCCTGCACCTGCTGCTTTGCGGTCAGGTTTTGCATAGGTTCTCTTTCCAGCATCGTGCTATCATCGGCTATCTCACTGATGATAGCCGGAGAAAGAACAAAGAAGCCTCCATTGATCCATCCGCCTTCGCCATTCGGCTTTTCCTGGAATGTGCGGATGGTCGTTCCATCGATGCTCAGGCCGCCGAAGCGGGCCGGCGGCTGCACCGCAGTTACCGTCGCCAGCTTACCGTGGCTCCTGTGAAAAGCGATTTCAGCTAAGATATCGAGATCGCTCACGCCGTCTCCATAAGTCATGCAGAAGGCGTCATCACCCTCCAGATATTGAGCTACTTTTCGCAGTCGCCCCCCTGTTCCGGCGTTGTCTCCGGTGTCAACAAGGGTGACACGCCAGGGTTCCGCAACACTCTGATTCACCTGCATCCGATTATTACTCATATCGAAGGTAACGTCCGACATATGCAAAAAATAATTGGCGAAGTACTCCTTGATGAGGTAGCCCTTGTATCCACAACAGATGATGAAGTCGTTAATTCCGTAATGCGAATAGATCTTCAGGATGTGCCACAGGATCGGCCGCCCTCCAACCTCCACCATTGGCTTGGGACGAGTACCGGTCTCTTCGCTGAGACGCGTGCCAAGCCCACCTGCGAGAATAACTGCTTTCATTTCATCACCTTGCATCGGAAGAATTATCGCATATCACAGTGACCGTTGCAACATTAATCGAGAAAAACCTCATCTCTTGCTTCAAGATTACACTGTTGGCCCCCGGATTGTGTATGCTTAACATTCGGACGATACATGACAGGACACAAGGCACAACTGCGGCAACAAATCCTCGACCTCTCCGCCCGGTATTTTGTAGAGGCATTTCCAGCCAGCGAATTCAAGCCCGGAGAGTCGGCGGTTCCGGTCTCAGGCAAGGTGATCGACGGCGGCGATCTGAGTTCCGTGGTGGATTCGGCGCTTGACTGCTGGTTTACCACAGGGCGTTTCGCCGAGGAATTCGAGCGGAAGCTGGCTCGCTTCGCCGGTGTGCGCTGCGCCTCGCTAGTCAACTCCGGCTCATCGGCCAATCTTCTCGCCGTCAGCGCGCTGACATCGCCGAAGCTGGGAGACCGCCGGCTCAAACCGGGCGACGAAGTAATCACTGTAGCCGCGGGCTTTCCCACCACGATCAATCCCATCCTTCAGAATCGCCTTGTGCCGGTCTTTGTCGATGTTACTCTGCCGAGCTACGAGATTGACGCCGGCCAACTGGACGCGGCACTGAGTGATAGAACCAGGGCTATTATCATTGCGCACACATTGGGCAATGTCTTTGACCTCGACGCCGTTACAGAGTTTGCGCTCAAGCATAAGCTCTGGCTGATCGAGGATTGCTGCGATGCGCTTGGCTCGACATGGAAGGGGCGCAAAGTAGGAACTTTTGGCGACATCGCAACGCTCAGCTTTTATCCCGCGCATCACATCACCATGGGCGAGGGTGGAGCGGTGCTGACGAACCGGCCCGACCTACAGGTACTTATCGAATCTTTTCGCGACTGGGGCCGCGATTGCTGGTGCCATCCCGGCAAGGACAACACCTGCGGCAAGCGCTTTGATTGGCAGCTAGGCAGCCTGCCATGCGGCTATGATCATAAGTACACCTACTCCCATATCGGCTATAACTTGAAGGCCACGGATATGCAGGCCGCGCTGGGCTTATCCCAGATTGAAAAACTGCCCGGCTTCATCGAGCGCCGCAAGGAAAACTTCCGTATTCTAACCGCTGCGCTCAAGCCGGCGGAAGAGTATCTTCTGCTGCCCGAGGCAACACACGGCTCAGATCCCTCCTGGTTCGGCTTTCCGATTGGAGTTCGTGAAGGAGCGTCCTTCACGCGGGAAGAGCTGATTCGCGCGCTCGACGCAAAGAAGATCGCTACGCGGCTTCTCTTCGGCGGCAATCTTCTCAGGCAACCAGCTTACGAGGGCTGCGAATATCGAGTTATTGGAAAGCTGCCTAACACGGATTATGTCATGAACAATGTATTCTGGATCGGAGTCTATCCGGGACTTACAAAGCCGATGCTCGATTATGTTGCGGAAACGATCATCCACTTTGCGACGGAATCGAAGTCCCATTTCTGAATCGCGCGTGTAACAGACCTTAATCAGGGACGGGCATGGTGAGGAATCAGCAAGGTCAGCGCATCAGGCACTATCTCGATTTTGACCGGCAAGGCTCCCAGGAATTCTCCATCTGCCTCCACGTACACACGCGCCGACGAGCCTTCGTGCTGACGGCATTCTACCGTGACGGCGTCCAGCAATTCCACCTTGTCAGAGTATGCCTTGCGCCGGCATACGATAGCCAGAAGAAACCCCAGAAAGTGCATCCGGTTGCGCGTCTTGAATGCTATCAGCTGCAGGCGATCTTTGCGCAGAGTAGCGCCCGGAGCCAGATCGCGCAGAATTCCGCCAAAATCGCGGATGCGCACCGCCAATATCTGCGAAACCTCTTCCACGCGCGCCTGTTTGCTCCCATGCGTCCTGAAAGATGCCTTGAAGAGAGGAAACGAGTGCGTTGCCCAAACGCGCAACCCCTCCAGCACATAGAGGGCATAACCGAATCGCTGCTTGAGCCGCGGATCAAGATGGGAGATAAAAAGCGCGTCCGCGCCTACTCCTGCGGCCACGGTAAAATAGCGCGATTGCTCGGTGTCTTGCGCGTCTCGATAATAAATGCGCCCCACGGGAACCCGCGTGGGGATTGCGCGAAGCAGCAAGCGAATCGCCTTGGACGGCGACGAACCCAGGCCCAGATTCGCGGCCAGCGCATTCGCCGTGCCCAGAGGCACAACCCCCAGCGCAGCAGGCGTCCCAACCAGGCATTGCAGTATCTCGTGAACAGTGCCATCGCCCCCGCAAGCCAGAATCGTATCGCATCCCCGGCTGACAGCCTCCATAGCCTGCGCCCCCGCGCTACCCGGCGCAGTTGTCTCCAGCGCCTCAACCTCGACACCCGCGCTGCGCAGCACACTCAGGACATTGTCGATAACGGTCTTCCGCGATCGAGAGCTCTGGCCGGATGCAGGGTTGTACATCAGTGCAACACGACGCATGGCAACGCCCGCCTGGATAGGAGCTGTGCTTCTGCCCGCCGGAGTTTCACCGCCTATGATCCTATCCACAGTTGCCAATGCTTTCACAAGATACCTTTCTTGCTTATTGTATGCGCGCGTCGCGCTTAGCGATACTCCCCGTTCAACACCCGAAAGAGCAGTTCGCTCTGGCGGGTATCCTGATCCACCAATACAGCGCGGACACTCTCCGCCTCTTTGCTGTCATACAATAGAGCATCTTTATCGCTAAAGTTCATGGTCGGACTCTTGTATACTACATCCAAAGGACCGCGCGAATAATAATAGCCTCTATCGTAGTAACCAGAAGCCCCAAAGATGTCCATCGATAGAAACAGCCTCCGCTTTTCAATTCCGGGAGAAAGAACAGAGGAACCTTGTTCTAGTTGCCGGCCTTCTGAAATCCCTAATAGATCAAAGATCGTTGGAGTAATATCAATATGCGAGGTTGGCGTGCTGATCGACTGCGAATGACTCAACACTCCGGGAACATAGATGAGCATTGGCACTCGCAAAGTAAGGTCGGCAATCTTTCCATTCGAAAACAGAAGAACGCCACTGCCGTTCTGTATATCCAATAGACGCATTCCGTGATCAGCCGTCAGCACGATGATGGTGTTATCCAGCGCTCCATCTTTCCGCAACTCATCCAGCAACTCGCCCAGCCATGCATCCTGATGGACCGCCAAGGCATGCCCTCGCTCAAGCTCCGACTGTGATGAGTGCCCACTCAGATCCCGGTACGGATCGTGGCCAACCTCAGGAAAGAAGGCGGCTGCAAATCGTTGATGCTGAGATGTCCAATTCTGTATCTGATTCCGCAGCGAAAGCAGCACTTGGTGATCATGAGCCTCGGAGTATTCCACGGGGCCATAAAACGTTGTATTACCTTCCGCGTCAAGTCTTGGGTCTATCTTCGGCTCAACGATTTGCTCAAAGCCTAAACTCGCCAGCATTATATCATCGCGCTCGGATGGAACCTTCCAAACGTAGCCAAAGAAACCCGTTTCATATCCTGTATCCCGTAAGCTGCGGATAAGTCCCGGAATTTCGGCCCGGTTGCTGATGATATTGCTGGAGGTGGATTTGTCATACATGGAAGTGAAGATAGAAAAAGTGGCGGCATTGGTAAGCGGATAACTCGTATAATGCCGTTCCATCAGGAAGGAATGATCCCGCAGGCGGCGCACGTTCGGCATATCGTCGAGCGAATCACGGGAAGGATCGAAGGCCTGTGCTGTCATGGCTTCCAACACAAATAGAATAACATTATAGTTTTTTGCCTTGCCTGTAAAGGCAGATGGTTCTCGCGCGGGAATATGCGATGCTTGGCGATACTCGTTGAGCAAGTCCTCAACGCTGCCGGATCGACGCGAGAATAGAGTGCTATCGAAGATAGCTGGCGTCGCGGTCATTTGCAGCAGAGTGTGAGTCCAGGGCATGGCCGGAGTGTTAGGTATCCATGCGATAACCCCCATCATGGAAACAATGCCAAAAACCGCTAGGCTAGCGTGATTCAGCCAGCGAAGATTCGCTCGCAGCGCGATCAGCGCGATCAGTGAGAAGAATCCAACAACAACGAGCATTGAGACTATTTTAAAAAGGGTGATAGCATGGATGGATACGAACGCGGTAGTATGACTCTTGATAGCCCACCCTACCGCAATCCACATTGAAATCAGCGAGGTAAAAGCTCCTGTCGCATAGAATGTTATGACTTCGGAATAGACAAGGACTTCAACCAGCAATGAACCCAGGATAACTATGAACACTCTCCAGCGTGCCGAGAGCCGGCTTGTCAGCAGACCGAATACCAGAGGAACGAAGAAAAAATAGCACATTATATCCGAGCGGAATAGGGATGCTTTTTCCCAAAAGTGAAGCGATGGAGGAGTTCGCAGGCTCAGGGCGATCTCGAATAAGGGCGTTTGCTCCCCATGAGCTAGCATGGATCGCTTGGCGAGAAGCACACCAGCCGCTGCCGCCAGCCACGGTAAGAGTATGATCCCCAGTTTGTTCTGTTGAAGCCACGCTACAAGAATACGCGGATCCAATGCTTTCGTCTTTCTGTCCATGCGTGTTATCCTGCTTGCAAACATTCATCCGCTGTCATTTGCGCTGTAATCTCAGTATATTCTATGGATATCGGCAATGAGAGTCAAGAAGTACATTGCCTGGCGCGGAATTGCCTGAAGCGCAAGCGATTCAGCGAGTATTTGCGCAAGATGAGGAGCAAAATGCCGTCTACGCCGAACCCCTCAATGGTCTTTCAACAGGCCATAGCCGACCACATTTCGGTTGTACAGCTTATCGCCGCGCAACAGGCCGTGCTGGAGCGCATCGCCGGCGAGATGACGCGCGCCATCTTCGAAGGCAATAAGGTGCTATGGTGCGGGAACGGCGGCAGCGCGGCCGACTCTCAGCATATGGCCGCGGAGCTGATGGGGCGTTTTCGGTGGGAGCGGCGCGGGCTTCCGTCGATTGCGCTGACGACGGACAGCTCGATTCTGACGGCAATCGGAAACGACTATGGATTTGAGAAGGTCTTTCAGCGCCAGGTCGAAGCGCTCTGCGTAAAGGGCGATGTCGTGGTAGGCATCTCGACCTCGGGCAATAGCAGAAATGTCTGCCTTGCGCTGGAGACGGCAAAACAGATGGGAGCATTTACCGTTGCGTTTACCGGAGAAGGCGGGGGTGAGATGGCGGCCATCGCCGACGCTGCCCTCTGCGTTGCATCCAAAGACACCGCGCGCATCCAGGAGTGCCACAGCCTTTGCGGGCATATGCTCTGCGACTGGGTGGAACTGAGTGTCTGCGCGCGCGAGCTAAGCTAAGTCGCCTCGCATTCATCATAACTTCTGACAGTTCTTTCAAAGCCTGTCTCGATGTTCGTTACAGGCTCCCAACCGAGGGAACGAATTTTCGAAAGATCAAAGTGGCCTCCGCTGACCGGACTGACGAGATAGGGATCGCCGGGATCTCTCTCGCGGCGAATCACGCGGCAGTTACGCTCCGGAAAGAGGCGGCAGAGCATCTCGGCAAGGTCGAGGATAGAAGTTTCGGAATCGCTACCCACGTTGTATGCTTCGCCGCTCTTGCCATTCAGCAGGATGGTGAAAAAGGCGATGGTTGCGTCTGCCAGGTAGCAAAACGGGCGCCTCGCACTTCCGTCGCTCTTCATAACAATGTCTCTTCCAGCCACCATGTCGGCCACGAAATCGGCAAATACGCGACCGTCGTTCAAATCCATTCCCGGCCCATAGGTATGCGAAAGGCGCACGATCTTTGCCGGAACGCCGAATTGGGCGTGCCAGCAGGCGCAAAGCGATTCGCCGCCACGCTTTCCCTCCGCGTAGCAGGAGCGAAGGTCGATGGGGTCGAGATACCCATAAGCTGATTCGCTGACAGGAATCGATGCATCCGCCGCGCGGCCGTAGACCTCGCCGCTGCTGAAAAATAGAAAAGCCTCGCTGCGCGCGTTTCTGGCTACCTCCAGCATGCGCCGCGTTCCCAGTACATTTGTCTCAAATGTGCCGACGGGATCGCTGCTATAGAACTTGGGGCTGGCCTGGCTTGCGGCGTGGATCAAGTAATTGACCGCTTCCGGGCCGCGATAGGGATCACGCACATCCTGCACCACCATTGTCAGCTCTGGCCGGCCAGCCAGATGGCCAAGCCTGCGCAGCGCCTTCTCCTTGTTTCTGACCAAAGCGACAAGATGAATGTTCGCGTCCGCGGTCTCATTGAGGTACATGAGAGTCTCCAGCATATATGCCGGGACAAATCCGTTGGCGCCTGTAATCAGCACTGTCTTTCCGAAGAGGCGGTTCCACGGCAGCGGTGAGGAAACAATCCGCTGCAAATCCTCTTCAACAATGGAATGTCTGGTAGCGCGCAACGGTGCCTCCTGGGAAGATGAGAGGCGCTCAGGAGGCCAAAGAGCGAGATGGCCGAACAAGATGCGCCACATCCAGCATAAATCTTCGCGGCTGAACTCAGGCCAGCAAGCCCGGCGGAACTGATATGATGGTTCCCGGAGAAGGGTTCGCGACGATGGCTGGCATGGCATTGCGCAAGAAAGATTCGGCGCTTCCGCAATGGGACGCCAAGAGGTGTATTTCATGAGTACGGTCACAATTGGCAACAGACTGATCGGCGACGATCAACCGTGTTACATCATTGCGGAAATCGGCATCAACCACAACGGCGACGTTGATCTCGCCAAGCGGTTGATCAGCGTGGCTCTGGCGGCTGGATGCAACGCGGTCAAGTTTCAAAAGCGCACCATCGAAGTGGTTTACACCCCCGAAGAGTTGGCCAAGCCGCGCGAGAATCCCTTCGGCCCAACCAACGGCGACTTGAAATATGGTCTGGAATTCGAAGTGGAAGAGTACCGCGAGATCGACGCCTTCTGCAAATCGGTCAAGATGCCCTGGTTCGCTTCTCCCTGGGATGAGGGAGCGGTGGATTTTCTGGAGAGCTTCAACGTGCCCGCCCACAAGATCGCCTCGGCTTCGCTCACCGACGATCATCTTCTTCGCCATATTCGCAAGACCGGCAAGCCGGTCATTCTTTCCACCGGCATGAGCACCTGCGCCGAAATCGATCACGCGGTTGAGGTTCTTGGCAAGCAAGACCTGATTCTCTTGCACACCACCAGCACCTATCCGGCCAGTTATGATGAGCTGAACCTTCGCGCCATTCCGACGCTGGCCGCGCGTTACGGCGTGCCGGTGGGCTACTCCGGCCATGAGTCCGGCATCCCCACCAGCGTCTGCGCCGCGGCTCTGGGCGCTTGCTGCGTGGAGCGCCACATCACCCTGGATCGCGCCGGCTGGGGCTCCGATCAGGCGGCCTCGCTGGAGCCAAATGGAATCACACGGCTGGTGCGCGATATTCGCCTATGGGAGCAGGCCAAGGGCGACGGCGTCAAGCGGGTCTTCGAGCGCGAGGTGCCCATCATCAAGAAGCTGCGCCGTGTTGGCGCGGCGGTGTAACTGGCATGAATGAAGGTGATCTTAAGCAAAACGGCTTGGCGCGCATCCGGGCCGTCGCCCTGGATGTAGACGGCGTGCTCACCGATGGCGGCCTCTGGTGGGGACCGGGCGGCGAAGAGTGGAAGCGATTCTGCTTCGCTGACATCATGGGCCTCTCGCTGGCGCGCCGCGCCGGGCTGGAACTGGCGCTGATCTCCGGCGAGAACTCTCCGCTGGTGGATCGCTACGCCGAGAAGCTGCACATCCGCCACGTCATCAAAGGCTGCCGCGACAAGGCCGCCGCGCTGCGCGCCTTTGCCGCCACTGCCGGACTCGATCTGGCCGAGATCTGCTTCATCGGCGACGACGTGAACGATCTGCCCGCGATGGCGATTGCAGGCTACTGCGCCGCTCCGGCCAATGCGGCGCGGGATGTGCTGGCGCGCGTGAATTTCATCGCAAAAAACCCAGGCGGCAACGGCGCCGTGCGCGAGCTGATAGAAGCGCTGCTGGCCGCGCAGGGCTTGAGCGCGCAGGATGTCTTTACCCGGAGTTGAACCTTCCATATGCAGGATGAGAAGGACAGCTCTTCTGGCCTGCGCATGTTACCCTGAAAGTTCAAAGTTGTCATTACTTTTGCCCTTAATGCAGTAAAGGGGGAGGATTACAGAATGGTTTTGAAACCCGTTATAGCCGTGGAGCATAATATTGCAAGTTACGCCGTTGACTTGGTAACTGCGCTCGGCCCTGATACGGTCTTTTCGCTTGCCGGCGGCATGGCAATGTATCTGAATCGCGCCGTTGCCGCGCATCCCACTCTTCAGCCGGTGTATTGCCAGCATGAACAAGCCTGCGTAGCGGCGGCGGAAGGTTATGCCAAGGCCGCGGATTTTCGCAAGCCCGGCTTTGCAGTCGTGACGGCGGGTCCTGGCGTCTCGAATTGCATCACTTCGCTGGTTTCCGCCTATGGCGATTCAACACCTCTGATCGTGCTCGCGGGGCAGATCAAAACTGCTGATATTGATTCGTACGGCACGCGGACGCACGGAATGCAGGAGATTCGCTCGCGAGAGATTGTTACGCCCTGCGTAAAGCGTTTTACGCGGCTGTCTGAGGATAACTTCCGCGAATCGCTGGTTGAAACCATTGCCGAGGGGCTGTCCGGCCGTCCGGGACCTGTGTTTATCGAGATTCCACTGGACGTACAGGGCAAACGCGTGGCCTATACCGAGGCGGAAATCACTTTGGATGTGGAGAGAATTCGCCGCATCGTTGAGTCCGAACAGTGCCTTGGGCAGTTGAGGTTGACGGAAGCACTGGAAATGCTGCTGCAGGCAAAACGACCGTTGCTATATGTTGGCAACGGCTGCCGGATTGCGGGTGTGGAGCAAGCGGCCATCGACTTTCTCCGCCAACACAGGATTCCGGCCGTCTTTTCCTGGCTTTCATTCGATATTCTACCGGCAGACGATCCACTTTACTTTGGTTGCCCCGGAGGCCTTGCGCCGATCTCGGCCAACGATATCCTCAGCCACGCCGATGTGATCGTTTTTCTTGGAGCGCGGCTCGACTTGGGAACCACGGCCTACCAGCGCGAGGATTTCGGTTCGCAGGCAAAACGATATTTTGTGGATATTGACACCCATGAGCTTGCGAAGTTCGATGGATACGCCACCGCCGTTCAAGTTCATGCGGACCTCCACGGACTGCCCTGCATCGTTGGCCAGATGAATACGCGAAATAGCGCCGCTAACGCTGACTGGTTGCCTTGGTGCGCAGCGCGCAGGGATGAGTATCTTGCCGAAGAGCAAAGCCGGCTGGCAAGCGGCGAGATGAACGTCTACAATCTGACGCAGCACATATCGAAGTGGGCAAATGGCAAGGTGATCGTCCCCGCGAGCTCCGGTTACGCGGAGGAAACTTTCAGCCGATTCTTTCAGCCGGGACCGGGAACACGCTTTTTCAACGGCGCCGCGCTGGGCTCCATGGGACTCTGCCTGCCACATTCGATTGGAGCGGCGTATGGCTCGCCGCGCCGCGTTGTTTGCCTCGATGCGGACGGCGGCATCATGCTGAACCTTCAGGAACTCGCCACACTGGCGCACTACGCCCCCAAAGGGTTTGTCATTCTGCTGCTGAACAACGGCGGCTATGAATCCATTCGTGCATCCCAGTCGCGGCATTTCGGCATCCTCACCGGAGTCGATGAAAGCTCTGGAGTATTCATCCCCGACTTCAGGAAGATTTGCCAAGCCTTTGGCCTTCATTATGAAACAGTAACATCGCTCGAAGACTTTGCCCGGTTGCTTCCCGCGCTTGACAGCGAGGGTGAACCGGTTTTGGTAGATATGCATATTCCGAACTTCGAAGCTCGCGGTCCGGGAGTCAAGACCACCATGGGCCTGGATGGGAAGCCATCCACCACGCCTCTTTCGGAGATATCCTGGTGAGAGCGATTTTTTTTGGAGCTTCGGGCGGACTCGCTACGGCAGTTGCTAGACGGCTGCTGACTCGAGGATGGTTTGTCGACCTAGTGAGCCGCAGCCAGAAAGCGGAAGCGGTCCGCGGGCGTTTTGCCGCTGCATTGACGGAAGGTCAGGCTAGGCTTTTCACAGTAGACAAGGAATACCCGGAATTCGTTCCCGACCAAAGTTATGACGCATATTTTTTCATGCAGGCGCTCTTTACTCCCTGCGCTCTGGCTGCAATGGAGGAAAGCAGGATCGAGGCGGAAATTGCGGTGGGCCTGACCAGTCATATTCTGCTCACCCGGAAGCTGATTGCAGCGCATCCTCCCCTGCCAGATGAACGCAGGGACTTCTGCTATATCGGTTCCACTTCGGCTTATGCCGGGTTCAGCAACACAAGCGTTTATTGTGCCGTAAAACACGGGCTGCTGGGCTTTGTTCGCGCAATGAACGACGAATATAGCAAGACTGATGTGCGCTTCTGGCTGTTTTCAATGGGAACAATGAACACTGAAATGGGAGCCGCCCTGGTGGAGCAGGATTCGACCAGCTTCCTGCAACCAAAAGATGTGGCTGATCGCATGATTGCCGCGATAACATCGGCTTCCAATCTATTTGAACCTGAGGTTATCATGCGCCGAAGAAGCATTCGTTTCTTAGAGAGGAAGTAAATGCCGGCAGCAATCATTACAGGAGCCGCGGCGGGCAACGGTCTGGCCATTGCGCGCAGACTGCGCTCCGCCAACCATTTTGTCGTTGCCCTCGACCGATCGCCGATTCCCCGCGAAGCTGCGGACATCGCTTTGACAGGCGATGTACTGGATGCAGCTCTCATGGCTTCCGCCTATGACCAGGCATCTGCCGCCGCCGAAGGCGCTGTATACCTGGTCAACAATGCGGGCATCACGCGCCCAGGCCTGCCGCAGCAGGATGAAGCGTGGGAGAGCACGATTGACGTGAACCTGACGGCTCCGTTCCGCTGGGCGCGCGAGTTCAGTGCTCGTGTTCAGACGGGAGAGATTCGGGAGGGAGGCATCATCTTTATTGGCTCTCTCGCTACGCAGCTCGGCTTCCCTGAAAACCCAGCTTATCAGGCGTCGAAGTCCGGCGTGCTCGGCCTGACCCGCGCATTCGCTTTTGATTTAGGGAGCAAGGGCATCCGCGTCAACTGCGTTTCCCCAGGCTACATTGCAACCGCAATGACTGAACGCTCCTACAATGATCCCGCGATGAATGCCGCCAGGCGTCGTCACATGCTCTTGGGGCGCTGGGGACAACCAGAAGATGTATCCAATGCGGTGGCCTTTCTGTGCACTCCGGAATCCAGTTATATCACCGGGATCAATTTGCCAGTCGATGGAGGATGGTCAGTCTGTGGGCTGACTTGATCGCAGCAATACTTTATTGCGTTGAAGAGAGATATATATTTAGTCCAGCCTTCATTCCCGCGGCGTTTATTATTCTGCGTGGAAGACGACATCGAAGAGCAGCAGACTAGCTGTGGTGAAGATGATGTCGTAGCCCACCAGCAGCTTGATCCAGAGCGTTGGGTCGCTTTCGCCGGTGAGGATCGCCGTGGTGGCCTGCACCATGGCCAGCAGCGCCGGAATGAAGATGGGAAAGAGAATCAGCGAGAGCAGCAGTTCGCGGTTGCGGCTGCGAATCGCCAGCGCTGCAAAGAAAATTCCGTTGCCCACCAGCGCCCATGTGCCCAGCGGCAGCACCAACGCCAGCAGCCACGCCTGACCCACGATGCGCAGGTTATAAAAGATGAAGAAAAACGGTGCCAGAACTACTTGGACAATCGAGACAAAAAGAAAATTGGCGATGACTTTGGCGAGATAAAGCTCAGCGCCGGCGGCGGGCGCCATGCGCTGCGCGTCGAGCACCTGATGGCGAATCTCGCGCGCCCAGGCCTGATTGAGCGCGCTCACCGAGGCGAACATGGTGGCCACGCAGAGCACGCCGCCGGCGATTTGCTGCGAAAATGCGCCGCGCGGATCAAAGGCAATCGAAAAAAGCACGACGACAAGGCCGGAGAAAAACAGCATCGAGATCAGCGCGTCCAGCGAGCGCCACTCGATGCGCAGGTCTTTGGCGAGATGAGTCCAGAGGGCGCGGGTCATTGGCGAGCCTCTGATGTAGTGAATTTAGTCAGGTCGGCGGTTTGCGCTTCGGCGGCGCGGAGATAGTCGTCGGGCGCGAGAATGAGTTGTGTGCCGCGCGCGCCTGCCGAGACGCTGATCTGATCGAAGAGAATCACGGTTTCATCGACGAAGACCGGATAGGATTTTTTTGCGCCGAAGACGGTGACGCCGCCGCGAATGTAACCGGTGAGCGGCTGCACATCCTTGAGCGGAACCATCTCGGCCTTGCGCAATCCAGCGGCGCGGGCGAGTTTTTTGAAGTCCAATTCGGCGTCGCCGGGGATGACGGCGAAAACATACGCGCCTGTGCCGCCGGTCGTCAGCAATGTTTTGAAGACCTGCTCCGGCGGCATTGCAATCTTCTTGGCAACGGTGAGTGCCGATAAGTCATCGGGATCGACATCGTACTCGCGGAGTTCGAAGGGTATGCCGAGCGATTCAAGAATGCGCGCGCCGTTGGTCTTCATAGCGTTGGACTCCCAGACTCAAGCGACGCCACGCGGCCTGCGTGGAGCGTGAGCACAAAGTCGGCGATAGGCGCGGCCAGTTCGCGTTGATGCGTTGTCAAAATGATTGTCCGGCTGCTGTGGCGGAAGCCAGCCAGCAGCGCGACCATCTGGCGGGCCGAGTCCACGTCCATGTTGGAGAATGGCTCGTCGAGCAGCAACAATTCAGGCTCGGAGAGCAGCACGCGGGCGAGCGATGTTCGCTGGCGCATCCCTTGCGAGTATTGGCCGACGAGGCGCGCGAGCGCGGGATCGAGGCCGACCTGGCGCAGCGCCTCGGCGGGCGAGAGGCAATCGCGGTCGGCGTAGAGGCTCGCAAAGTAGCTGAGATTCTCCACTGCGGTCAGCTCGTCGTAGAGCATCGGCGCGTGGCTCATGTAGCCGATGCGCGCGCGGGCCTCATGCGGTTCCAATCCGCCCGGTTCGCTCTCGCCGAAGACCGTGACTTTGCCGAAGCTGGGACGCAGCAGGCCCGCGAGAATCCGCAGCAGCGTGGACTTGCCCGCGCCGTTTTCGCCGAGCAGCACGTAGCAGCGCCCCGGTGCAAAGTCAACCGAGACCTGGCGCAGCGCGGCGAAGGAGCCGAAGAGCTTGGAGAGGTTGTCTAAACTGGCAGAGACCGAGCGCGCGCAAACGGTCGAGCTGACTGTCTCGGAGTCGGAGGCGGTCATGGGATTACTTGGCCAGGGCTGCGGCGGCGGCAGCGGGCTGAGCACCGGGTTGCGCCGGCGCGTACTTGCTGGCGCACTTGGCTTGCAGCACCGTCGCATGGAAGACGCCGTCGCGGCCATAGGAGCCTTCGGCCAGGGCCTGCGAGTCGTCCTTAAAGGTGTCTGGCGGCGGCTCGCTGCCTTTGTAGACGACGGTGAGGCGGCGGCCCGCGGCGGCTTTGGGCGTGTGGCTCTCGAACTCGTTGAGCACAAAGGTGACGTGCGGGCCGTCGTGCTCGATGGTGCCCGGCTGCACAAAGCCCTCGACGCGCAACTGGCTGTGATAGGCCTTCTCGCCCATGCCGCCCAGCTCCGCGATGGTGACGTAGTAGCTCTTGTTGGCGCCGTAGCCGGACCAGGCCAGCCACACAATGGTGCCCACGATCACGGCAACCGCGATTCCGATGCGAACGGTGTTGGGGGAAGTTTTCATCGTCACCCTAAAGATACGTGCCTTCGGCGGCAAGGTCAATAGGAACAGGGATCAGGGGATCAGGGAACAGTGATCAGGGAAGAGCGGCTAGCTCGCCAAGAGGCGGGGAAGCGCATGAATTGTCTTTCCAGCTTTCTGCTCGGCCAGCCGCAAATCATAGATATTTTGCAGATTGAGCCAGAACTGTGCGCTGGTTCCGAAGAAATGCGCCAGACGCAGAGCAGTGTCTCCGGTAAGGCCGCGCTGCCCGTTCAGGATCGCGGTGATGCGATTGGGCGGCACATCCAGCTTGCGCGCCAGTTCGGATGCACTCATTCCCAACTCGTGTAGTTCCTCGGCCAAATGTTCTCCGGGATGGATGGCGGGGATGGTCATGGGTTCCTTCCAGTGGTAGCAGACCGATGATTGTTGGGTAGCGAAAAAATGAAAAGCACAACAACTCCAATTGCAGTAGGAATCCCAAGAGCGCGCTCCTGCTCACAAAAGACGCTCCAGCGCTTTACGTAAAAAAAAGACAATGGAATCACCTGCAACATCAATAGACTCAATAAACTGGCGGCAACTGCCCATCTTCTCGCTGATACCCACTCCCTCCAGTTGGACCACCACGCTAATGCAAATATGGCTCCAAAACCAGAAAAGAAAACGGCCAACAAAATACTCAACAAATGCCAAAATCTATCTTGATTCCGATTGAACCCCTGAATGCAAGTATATGTTCCTATGAGATTCACTAATGAGAACAGAAGGAAATAATTGCCCAGAAGGATTCTGAGTATACGCATTGATGAAATCCTCCTTTACACTTGCATTTCATCTGTGTTTAGCAGAGTTTTCTCCCTAAAATGACATTGCCCGCTCACCGCGCCCCCTCCAGCGTCTGCGCGGCACGGGTGAGCGCCTGGGTGAGCACAGCCAACTGCTGCGTGGCAAGGGGCAGGTCTTTGGCGTCGAGGGCCTCATTTACGCCGGGAATCGCCACCGCCGAGTAGCCGGTGAACTCGCCGGGAGCGTAGATGGTGTGCCGATACCAGGGGCGATTGGGCAGGCCAGCCTCGGAGAGAAAGGCGGACTCGGTCTGGCGGAGGGCGAGATTGAGTTTGGCAAGGTCGCCGGTGGCGGCGGTTTGCTGGCTGTGGACGCGCTCTGCGGCGGCGGCGAAGCGAGCGCCGGCAGCCTGCGCAGCGGCAAAGTCGAGCGCGCTGAAGCCGTGATCGGCGGCCTTGATTTTGGCTGCTTCGATGTAAGAGTTGATGGAGCGCGCATAAGCGACGTAATCGTAGGGCAGCACGTCGGAGTCGGCCATGCGCAACGCCTCGAGGCCGAAGACGCGGGCCATCTCTTGCAGATAAACGAATTTCGGGTCGGCGTTCATAGTGAACCAGGCGTAGTTGTCGAAGGCCGAGTGATAGACGCCGTAGGGTCCGTCGGAGCCGATGTCGGTGGAGGGAACGCCGAGGTGCTGGAAGAAAGCGGAAAAATCCGAGCCGGAGCCGAGATCGCCGACATGAATTTCATCGCCGGGGCCGTCGGGAGCATTGCCGCCGCGACGCTCGGCTGGCTTGGCGCTCTCGCTCTGCGCCGGGTGGGTGATGCGCCACTGCTGATAGAGCGTGCAGCCGGTCGGGCTGGGAATCGAGCGCGTCAGCTCGCGCAGGAAGAGCTTGAGCGAGGGCACGGCGGCGGCGGAGAAGTCCGGTCCGGCGACGGCCACGTCGGTGTTGAAGTAGGCCACGGCGCGCTCCAGAGCCGCGGCGTTCTGCTCTGCCCACTCGGTGGAGCCGATCAGCCCCTCTTCTTCGGCATCCCAACTGGCAATAATGATCGTCCGCTTTGGTCGCCAGCCCTGGCGGAGCAGCGCACCGATGCCGTGGACCGCTTCGAGCATCGCCGCCGTGCCGCTGGAGGGATCGACCGCTCCGTATACCCAGGCGTCGCGGTGATTGCCGGCGACGACCCACTCGTCGGGGTACTCCGTGCCTTTGATCCTTCCGATGACATCCCAGATAGTCCGCCGCTGATAATCCTGCCGCGAGACGAGATGGACCCGGACGCCGCCCGGGCCCGCGTGGTAGCGGAAGGGCAGCGCGCCCTGCCAGTCCTGCGGCACACTGGCGCCTTTGAGGGCGCGCAGAATCGGCGCGGCGTCGTGGTAGCTGATGGGAATGGAGATGATGTGCGGCTGGTTGCCATAGGGCGAAAGGCGTGCCGCGTCGGGCAGCTCCGGCGTCGAGGCCACGCCGGGGGTCTCCGGGTCGCCGGGGTACTTGAAGAGGTAATTCACCGAGCCGCGCTCGACGCTGTTCTCCGGCCGCCAGGGTCCAAGCGGGTAGGCATCACCTTTGTAGTAGCCGTCGTCCTGCGGGTCAGAGTAGATCAACACACCCGCCGCGCCGCGCAGCTCGGCGATGTAAACCTTGACGCCGCGAAAGTTGGCGCCGTAGCGCACCAGCACGATCTTGCCGCGCAGGTTGATGTGCTCGGCGGCAAGCTGGTCGAAGTCCTCCAGGCGGCCATAGTTGGCATAAACAACATCGGCGGTTACGTCGCCGGAGCCGGAGGAGCCGTTGAAGGGCATCACCACGCGCGGGTCATCCTGAAAGGCGTCGCCCTCCACGTGCTCGCGCGTGGGGCCGCTCATCAGCAGTTTGCCGCTAG
>Ga0302319_10004194_pt1 | contig 29742 bp, 22 predicted proteins | sample Bog_T0_2_FD_203319 | JGI IMG/M metagenome (GOLD analysis project Ga0302319, IMG submission 203319) | Peat permafrost microbial communities from Stordalen Mire near Abisko, Sweden - Bog_T0_2 | ecosystem: Environmental > Terrestrial > Soil > Wetlands > Peat | place: Sweden: Abisko, Stordalen Mire... | reverse complement strand
TCCCCAACCGGTTCGGCCAAGCCTGCGTCAAAGGCGGCGCGGATCATCCGCCCTCCGGACGGCGAGGTCGTCCGCGTGCAGCAACTCGACGTCTTCGGCCTGGGGCTCGACTACGCCATGTATCACAAGCGCCTGTTCAACGACGACGCGAACAACACGAGCCCCTGGCCGAGCTTGGGTGGCGTCTTCACGAGCACTCCGGCGGCGATCGCATGGGGTAACGATCGTGTCGACGTCTTTGGCGTTGGCATGGATCGCGCGATGTACACCAAGACGCTGACCGGCTCGGAGGTGACGCCGAACTGGCAGAACCTCGGCGGCGTCTTCACCAGCGCGGCGACGGTCGTCTCGCAGACAGCCGGGCAGCTCGATCTGTTCGCCAGGGGCCCCGATTTCACGCTCCGGCACAACCAGCTGAACGGATCGGAATGGTTTGGCTGGCAAAACCTCGGCGGGAACCTGGCGTCGCCGCCGGTTGCAGTGAGCTGGGGCGAAAACCGGGTCGACGTCTTTGCCATCTTCAACGATCGGGCGTTGTGGCACCGCTGGTGGGACGGCCAGATCTGGAACGACTGGGAGAGCCTGGCGGGTGAGTACAGCGAAGAGCCCGCGGTCGCGACCTGGGGCGTCGGGCGGTTGGACGTGTTTGTCCTCGGCGATCCGCACCTCGCCGGCGACAAGCCGGCGAATCGCGACGTCTACCACTATTGGTTCAGCGACGGCGCATGGAGTCAGCCCGTGGCTCTGAAGAGTCCCAACCCCAACCACGCGGTGTTCGGGGCACCGACCGTGGTTGCCAGCGGCGTCAACCGACTGACGGTCCTCGCGCCTGGGCTCGAGGATCCGGGGCACGACGGCTCCGCGAACCAGACCCTTCTTCAACTCAGTTCGAGCACAGACCTCTGGGGCGACGGACCTGTCGGCTCATCGACAGGTCCGGTCGGGTGGGGAACGCGCCTCGACGGCCCGTTGCATCTTCCCAATCAGGGCATCGTGTCGGTCGACAACGTGAAGGCGATCGAACAGAGATCCGGGGTATTGGAGTCGGACACCGACTACGCCAGCGCCTCCCTGGCTGTCGGAAACTGGCCGTCGGTTACCGCCGTGCAGTACATCGGCGACATCAGCAGCGACCAGGAGAGTCAGACAAATCTGTTGTCGCTGGGGCCGACGACCATGGAGTTGGCCGAACTGGTCAGCTTCAACTATCTCGTGGTGAACAATGGGTCTGCGGCCCAGGCGGCGGCAATGGCCGCACTGGCGCAGGGAGGAAACACCCTCAACTCCGGGAGCGTGACGTCGATATCGAGCCAGATCCAAAGCGGGGTGACGAAAATCGTCGAAGTCGGGATCGACTCGGTGCTGAAGGAGGTCCCGGTCGTTGGCAGCATCGTGGGACCCATCGCCAACTGGCTGATCGATCAGCTGGCGACCATCGTGTTCGCGAAATGCGATGGGCTCGTCGCAGCCGAGCTGATGGTGTTCCCAGGCAAGCCCGACCCGACCCTGCAACTGACCGACGCCCCCGTCACACACCCCGGGACCGACTCCGCCACGGGGTGTGGTGGCAACTCCGTGTATGAGGTATGGCGAACGGTCCAGACCGGGATCACCTCGGCGCGCCTGAACGTCTGAGCACTCGCGGCGGTCCAGTGTGGGTGGAGCGCTCAGCTTGGGCGCTCCACCGCGACCGCAGCGGGACTCGAACGCGCGTCGCGCGAACTATGATCGGCGCCGGCGTTGGTGGTCGGGATCGTCGCGGTCATCGACGTCGATCTCGTCCTCATGCCGGGGGAGGCGCTGTGACCGCCCAGATCGAATCGACACCCCGCGACGATGGCTACCGGATGCCGGCGGAGTTCGAGCCCCACTCGGGCTGCTGGATGGCCTGGCCGCAGCGGCCCGACAACTGGCGCGAGCGCGCAAAGCCGGCGCAGTTGGCCTTCGCCGCCGTCGCCGAGGCGATCAACGCCAGCGAACCGGTGACACTGGCGGTTTCCGACGCGCAGTTCGAGCATGCCCGCTCGCTGCTCTCCGCCTCGATCCGCGTCGTGGAGATCTCGACCGACGATGCTTGGATGCGCGACACCGGGCCGACGTTCGTAACCGGCCCGGGCGGCGGGCGACGCGGCATCGATTGGCACTTCAATGCCTGGGGTGGCCTGGACGGCGGTCTGTACTCGCCGTGGGATCGCGATGATCGCGTGGCGCGCAAGGTCCTCGAGATCGAGGGTTCCGATCGCTACGTGGGCCCGATCGTGCTGGAGGGAGGCTCGATCCACGTGGACGGCGAGGGCACAGTGCTCACCACCGAGGAGTGCCTGTTGCACCCCAACCGAAATCCCGGCTTCACGCGCGGGCAACTGGAGGAGATCCTCTGCGCCTACCTGGGAGCAGAGAAGGTGATCTGGCTCGGACGCGGTGTCTCGGGCGACGAGACCGACGGCCACATCGACAACCTCGCCTGCTTCGTCCGCCCGGGCGTCGTGGCGCTCACCTGGACCGACGACGAGTCCGACCCCCAGTGGGAGATATCGCAGGATGCCCGAAGGCGCCTCGAGGCGGTCACCGACGCTCGCGGCCGGGCGCTCGAGGTGGTGCGCATGCCGGCGCCCGGGCCGTTGACGATCAGCGCGCAGGAGGCCGCCGGTGTGGAGGCCGTTGCCGGTACGCAGCCGCGGCGAGCCGGCGATCGTCTTGCCGCCTCCTACGTGAACTTCTATGCCGCAACAACGCGAATCGTGTTTCCGCTGCTCGACGAGCGAACCGACGACGCAGCAGCAGAGGTCCTGCGCGAGTGCTTTCCCGGCCGCGAGCTGTTCGGAGTGCCGGCACGGGAGATCCTGCTCGGCGGGGGCAACGTCCACTGCATCACCCAGCAGGTTCCCGCCGCGTGATCGTGGCGGCGCTCAGCCGCTGAGCGGATCGGTGAGCGTGCCGTAGGAGTCAGGGCGGCGCGTGCTCAGAAACGGGAACAGTTCGAGCCAGTCTCGGCGCTGGTCCAGGTCCAGATCCGCGACGAGCACCGCGGGCTCGTGCCGCGGGGCCTGCACCAGGATCCGGCCGTAGGGGTCGGAGATGAACGAGGATCCGTAGAAGCGCAACGGCGACTCCTCACCGACACGGTTCACGGCGACCATGAACAGCCCGTTTGCGATCCCGTTGCCCGTGATCACGCGCTCCCACAGAGGCTGCGTGTCGAAGTCCGGATGGTCCGGCTCGGAGCCGATCGCGGTCGGATAGACCAGAACATCCGCTCCGGCTAGCGCGTAGGCGCGCGCCAGCTCCGGGAACCACTGGTCCCAGCACGTCGGGAAGCCGAGCTTCGCCGCTTCGAGGACGAGGACCGGGAACGCCTCCGGCTGTGGCGGACCGGGGTGGAAGTAGCGGTCCTCGTGGTAGCCCGCCGTTTTGGGGATGTGGAGCTTTCGGGTGCGAGCGACGAGCCGCCCGTCGGGGGCGACCACGATCGCGGTGTTGTAGCCGAGCTCGTCCCCCGCTGGCCCCGTCTCGAATAGGGAAGCGTGTATATGGGCCCCGGTCTCCGCCGCAAGACGCGCCGCGAACATGCGGGTCGGGCCGTCGGCGATGTTCTCCGCCACGACTCCGCTGGCGGCCGGCCCGGCCGGGCCGACTGCGAAGTAGGCCGAAAGCGTGAGCTCCTGCAGGCAGACCAGCCGCGCACCCTCGGATACGGCAGCGCGCACGCCGTCGGCGAGATGCTGCTGGTGCTCGGCCGGGTCGGCATGCCAGCGGTGCTGCACCGCGCCGACACGGAAGAGTCCGCGCTGCGCACGCGCCTGACGCCGGCGCGCCGGCGAGGCGAGCGGCGCGGTTGCCACGATGAGCTCCATGAGGTGGCGACGATTTTAGGGGCCGATCGCGGCGGGGGATCGTGGGCCCTCGGTGTGGTCGTTAGAGCGAGCGGCTCTTGCCGGGACGGCGCGGGCGGGGACCGGCTCGACGCCGGTGCCAAGTGACAGTACGTTTCGCTCTGAGACGCCGTATGCCGGCAGCGTGCCCGGTTGGAACGGCGCTCACGAATCGGATCCTGTGACGATCGGAGGCGGCATGAAAGTAGTCAACTGCCCGTGCGGCGAGCGCATCGAGGGTGAGACCGACGACGCGGTCGTCGACCACGTGAACGCCCACCTCACGAGCACGCACCCGGAACTGGCGGGAAAGTACAGCAGCGAGCAGATTCTCTCGATGGCGAGCGAGCAATAGGGACCTGGACACGCGCGGCAGCTGGGCGGCGTCACGGCGTCTGGAGGTCGAGGATCGCGGCACCGAGCCACTCAACCTCGTCGTCCCAGGCCGTGACCGCCGCCGCGGGTCGTAGCACGAACTTCGACAGTCCGGAGTCGAGGTAGCGAGCGACGAGAGAGTTCAGCGCCTGCGCGCCGATCGGCAGCAGTTCGAGCGGGTCGATGTCTGCCCTGCGTGTTCTGTGAGCTTCGAGTTGCTGGTCTGTGGGGGTCGTGCGGGCATACGCGATGCTCATGCCGAAGTGCTCGGGGTCCATTTCGCGCCCGGCGCGCGCGGCTGAGGCCTGGATCTGCTCGCGTGCGGCGCGGGCTTCCTCGGGCGTGAGCAGCGCGCCAAGCCATCCGTCAGCGATCCTGCCCACCCGTTCGAGCGCGTTTGGCCCGCGCCCGCCGAGCCAGACCTCCAACGGGTCCTGAACCGGACGGGCGGCGGTGGCGATTCCTGCGAAGGACCATCGAGCCGAGTGATGTTCGACCTCTTCGCCGGCCCACCACGAGCGCAGGAGGCCGACCACCTCCTCGAGCACGACACCACGACTCGCGCCTTCCAAGCCAAGCACGTCACGCTCACCAGGCTGATCGACTCCCGGCACGAAGCTCAGCAGCAGCCTGCCGGCGGAGATCTGGTCAAGTTGCGCCAGCGCCTTGGCCAGGAGGAATGGATTGCGGCCCAACGGCACCACGTTCGCACCGAGCCGAAGGCGGCTGGTCCGGCCGGCGATCAGCGCCAGGCCAAGCAACGGATCAAGGACAGGGGCGAGCGGGAGGTCGGACAGCCAGACGCCATCAAAGCCGCTGGCCTCCAGCACATCTGCCAACGCGACGACGTCGGTGCCTTCCGGCGATCCGCCCCCGGGCGCGACGGCGAAGCGGACTTTCATCTTGCCGACACCAGTAGGCAGCTTTGCAGACCGCGTGGTTGCACCCGCACCCGCAGACGCACACCTCCATCGGCGTGCCGGCCGGCAGATCCGCGCAGGCGGGCTGCGTTACGCCCATGCGACACCTCGCTCGCGTTCCGGCCCGTGGTGGATCGGCGGCCCCGGCAAGCATTACCCGTTTGGGTGGCATTAATACCCTAAAAGGGTTGGAAGCCGTCTGGTAGGTTGTCGTGAAGAAGTTACACACCGTGGCCCCGGTAGTTCAGCGGGCAGTAACTTCAAAGACGACGGCAGGATGCGCTCCGTCCACGACAGGATCACAGCGCGCGGCTGACTGCTCAGCGCAGCGCTCGCGGGATAGCGCACCGAATCGGGTGACCCATGCGGTCATCAATATACGTAGTAGACAACTGGAGCACCCGTCTATCTATGGTGTGACCGTCCCTTGACATAAAGAACGGCTCGCGCTTATCGACGAAAGCAAAGGGGAATACCTAGTGAAACGTCGCCCGACAATCAGTGGCGTACTCGCAGTTATCGCGCTGTTTCTGGCAGGGGGTGGAGCAGCATACGCGAGCAGCTACCTCGTCACTAGCGCGCATCAGATCAAGCCGAGCGTCCTCGCCCAACTACGCGGTCAGCGCGGTGCGCGCGGATACACCGGCAAGCAGGGCAAAACCGGCGCGAGTTCTACGAACGGCGGCACGACCAACGGCGCCCCGCCCGCCCAAGGCGTCGCAGATAGCGTCGGGCCCGCAGGTGCCACGGGGGCGGCAGGTCAAGTCGGTCCCCCAGGTGTCAACGGCACGAACGGTACGGCGGGCGCAGACGGAGCCGATGGCATCAACAGCCCGTTGGTTGTAACGGCAAGCGCCACGAGCACCGGCCCTGACTCCGGTGCCTGCGGAGATTGGGCCACGGATACCTACAATCGCACATGGGTGATCCAGCCGCAGGAAGATGGCAGCTACACGATTTATGAGCAGGTCAAGGGAACGTTCGTGACGCTGGCTGACGTGGGCGAGCCAAACCCGTCCTCGTGCCCTGGAACCGTCCAAGCCGGCGGCGTGCGAGGCACGTTCTATGGAGTGGAGACCTGGTCAGTATCGGCCCCGAGTTCGGTCCAATCTGCCGATTTCGATCCGTTTGCCGCATGCACCGCCGCATGCGATCCGACAACAACAGGGTCGACATCCAGCAACGACCAGGGCAACCAGGCATTCGAGTTGCTGTTCTTTCCGACCGCGACGTACGCGGGCGTCACCAATTACGATTTTGTCTACACCACTGCCACCAATGGCTCGTGGACGGATTCGAATACAGTCGACAACAACATCGGTGACATCGCCGGGTAACACGGCCGAGACTGGCCCGGTGGCTTAGCCGAGCACCGGGCCAGGTCTTTCAGCCGGATCCATAGGCCGCCCTGGGTCTGCGCGAAACAGTGCGGCTCAGCCTGGTCTCGGGGTCCCCTGCGGACGGACCGCCACGTCACGGTGCAGAGCCCGCCCGGCCAGATCCCAGCGAGCTCCGTTTACGCCCGCGCGACACCTCGCAGGCAGTAGGTTTCTACTCGGCATGACCGGCTCCACTCGTATCGGCGTGGTGTTCCCGCAAACCGAGATCGGCGGGGACCGCGGGGCCGTGCGCGAGTACGTGGCCGCCGTGGCGGAACTCGGGTACACCCACATCGCGGTCTACGACCATGTGCTGGGCGCAGACCCAAGCGTGCATCGCGACTGGAAGGGCCCCTACGACGTCAACAGCACGTTCCTCGAGCCGTTCGTGTTGTTCGGCTACCTGGCGGCCCTGACGTCGTTGGAGCTCGTCACCTCGATCGTCATTCTCCCCCAGCGCCAGACGGTGCTGGTCGCAAAGCAGTCCGCCACGCTCGATCTCCTGTGCGAGGGGAGGCTTCGGCTGGGCGTCGGGCTCGGCTGGAACGCGGTCGAGTACGAGGCTCTCGGCGCGGACTTCTCCAACCGTGGCGAGCGGGTCGGCGAACAGGTCGAGCTGCTGCGCAAGCTCTGGACTCAGCGCAGTGTGACGTTCAGCGGCAACTACGAGACCGTCACCGGCGCCGGGATCGCCCCGCTGCCGATCCAACGCCCGATCCCCGTCTGGTTCGGCGGGAGCCAGAAGTCAGCCCTGCGGCGCATCGGCAGACTTGCGGACGGCTGGTTTCCGATGATGGAGCCCGGCCCGGAACTGACCGAGGCCATCGCAACGGTCCACGAAGCGGCGGTCGGGGCAGGGCGCGATCCATCGGCGCTCGGCATGGAAGGTCGCACCAGCGTGGGAAATGCGAGTCAGGACGCGATCGCGGAGAAAGTCGCCGCGTGGCGTGCAGCCGGGGCGACCCACGTCAGCCTCAACACGATGCGAGCGAACCTCACGAGTGTGGACCAGCACATCGCCGCGCTCGCCGCCGCCTCGGTGTGTCTGGCCGAGTAGGCGGAGGAGCCCGGGACACCGGTCGTACGGGGCCGGTTGGGGCCGTCGGTGGCGGTGTCGCTGTGGGCTCGTAAGTAGCCCGCCGCGCGTGAGCTCGCTGAGCGTGACCATCAGCGCAGGTCGCGGTCAGCGCTGCGGTCGACCACGATGCCATGGCGGGAGGCATTTCACGCTGCGACTGCTTGGACACCCGCCCGATTTGGCGGGACCTTCCATGCCGGAGGAGGGACTCGAACCCCCGACACGCGGATTATGATTCCGCTGCTCTAACCGACTGAGCTACTCCGGCGGGGATCGGCACTTTACCTCGCCGGGGACGGGAGGCCTCGACGCCGGTTCGAGCGCCGGTCCTGCGCGGGCGGTGCGTATCGTCTCGGCCGTGGCATTGCTGCTTGCCGTACCGAACGTCTCCGAGGGCCGCGACGCGGCGGTGCTTGACGCGATCGGCGAGGCTTTTGCGTCGGGCGCGCGCGTGCTCGACCGCCACCAGGATGCCGACCACCACCGTGCGGTGTACTCGCTTGCCGGCGTGCCGGCGACGCTCTCGCAGGCGCTCGCGGCCGGGGCGCGCGAGGCCGTGGCGCGGATCGACCTTCGTAGTCCGCGGGGCCAGCATCCGCACATCGGCGCGATCGACGTCGTGCCGCTGGTCTATGTGAGCGCGGACCTGCGTGGCGCGGCCTGTGCGGAGGCGCTGCTGACGGCGGAGCTGCTGGGCAGCGACGTGCACCTCCCGGTCTTCCTTTACGGCGCGCTCGCCGGCGGCCGTACGCGGGCCGAGATACGCCGGGGCGGGATCGCGAATCTGGCTGCGAGACTTGCCGACGGGGAGCTGTCGCCGGATTTCGGGCCGCGCCGCCTGCATCGGAGCGCGGGCGCGGTGCTCGTCGCCGCCCGCCCGCCGCTTGTGGCGTTCAACCTGGAGCTCGCGAGGCCCGCGCACCTCGGCACCGCCCGCGAGATCGCTGAGAGCATCCGCGACGGCGGACGCGAGGGGCTGGCGGGTCTGCGCGCCATGGCGATCGAGCTTTCCTCGCGCGATGGCACCGCCCAGGTCTCGATGAACGTCGAGGATCCGATCGCGCTGCCGCTTGCCGCGATCGTCGAAGCCGTTTCGCGCCATGCGGACGTCGCCGCCGCGGAGATCGTAGGGCTCGCGCCGCGCGCCGCGCTGGCTGGGTTCCCGGCGCAGCTCGAGATCCGCGGGTTCGACCCCGCCCGCCAGATCATCGAGAACCATCTAGATTGATGGACGACAGATGCCTCGAGCCCCGCGCACCCGAAAGACAAAGCACCGCGGCAACGCCGCGGGGATGATCGAGTCGCGCGGCCGCACGGGTCGCAAGCCGAGCGCGACGGAGAAGGGCAGCTCCGGCGCTCGCGGACGCGGCTCCGGCACGCCGCGCAAGAACCGTTACGACACCCCGCCGACCTGGAAGGGGTCGCTGTGGCGGGCCGCGATCGCCGCTGCTGTCGTCTACGGGATCTCGACGCTCCTGCTCAAGCACACGACGCCGACCAAGAACCTGCTGCTCATTCCCGTCGTGCTGGCGCTCTACATGCCGCTCATCTACTACACCGACCAGTTCATGTACCGTCGCGCGCAGCGCCGGAAGGCCGCCCGCTGATGGGGGCGCTCGAGGTTCGCCGCTTCACCGTCGGTCCGTTCCAGGAAAATTGCTACCTCGTTTGGCGCGCGGGCGCCACCACAGCGGTCCTGATCGACCCCGGTGACGAGGCCGAGCGACTGATCGCGGAGATCGAAGCGCATGGCGTCAGCGTTGCGGCGATCCTGCTCACGCATACGCACGTGGACCACATCGGCGCCGTCGCGGCACTCGCGCACGCCACCGGCGCGCCGGTCTACTGCCCGGTGCTCGAACGCGAGATCCTGGCCGACATCGACGCCGCCGTGGGCTGGATGGGACTCGGCGGGTTCGAGAGCTACGACGCCGACGAGTTGCTCGCCGGCGGCGAGCGCCTGGATCTCGCCGGGCTCGGGATCGACGTTCTTTTCACTCCCGGCCACAGTCCGGGGCATCTGACCTATGCGCTGCCCGAGCACGAGACGCTGCTGGTCGGCGACGTGCTGTTCCGCGGCTCGGTCGGCAGGGTCGATCTGCCCGGCGGCGACGGGGCGGCTCTGCTCGCCTCGATTGCCGCCCTGCTCGACGGCTACCCGCCGGCGATGGTCGTGCTTCCGGGTCACGGCCCGCAGACCTCGCTCGAGGACGAGCGCCGCAGCAACCCGTTTCTGACCGAGCTCGCGGCCCGGTGAGCAAGCTCACAGCCCCGCGTGGGACGTTCGACATCCTTCCCGAGCAGGCGGGCGTGCGCGCCGACCTGGAGCGCACCGCGCGTGAGCTGCTCGAAGCCGCCGGCTACGGTCGGATCGAGACGCCGAGCTTCGAGGCGACGGAGCTGTTCGCACGCGGCGTCGGCGAAGCGACCGACATCGTGCAGAAGGAGATGTACAGCTTCGACGACGGGGGCGGGCGCTCGCTGACCCTGCGCCCGGAGGGCACAGCCCCGGTGTGCCGGGCCTACGTCCAATCCGGCATGCACAAGCTCCCGGCGCCGGTGCGCCTCTACTACCTCTCGAGCTTCTTCCGCGCCGAGCGACCACAGAAGGGCCGCTACCGCCAGTTCTGGCAGCTCGGGATCGAGGCGCTCGGATCCGAGGATCCGGCCCTCGACGCCGAGACGATCGTCCTGTTGGCCACGATCCTGGGGCGGCTCGGCGTGCGTGGGGTTCGGTTGCGGCTATCGAGCCTCGGCAGCCCGGCCACGCGCTCGGCCTACCGCGAAGAACTAGCCGCCTACCTGCGCGCCAACGCGCAGCGGCTCGCTCCGGTCGTGCGCGAGCGCATCGAGCTGAACCCGCTGCGCGCGTTTGACTCCGACGACCCCGGCACGCGTGAGGTGATGGCCGGCGCGCCACGGCTGCTCGAGCGGCTCGAGGCGGACGATGCCGAGCACTTCGCCTGCGTGCGGGATCTGCTCGGGCGCGCCGGCGTTGCCTATGAGATCGACCCGACGCTGGTGCGCGGGCTGGACTACTACACGCGCACCCTGTTCGAGTTCACCAGCGACGCGCTCGGGGCGCAGTCGGGCGTGGCCGGCGGAGGGCGCTACGACGGCCTCGTCGAGCAGCTCGGCGGGCCGCCGACGCCGGGGATCGGCTGGGCGGCCGGGATCGAGCGGATCCTGCTGGCCTCCGGGGAGCATCCGCTCGCCGCGGCCCCGGTCGATCTCTACGTCGCCTTTGAGGCCGCGCGCGCCGATGCGTTCGAGACGCTCACGGCCGCCCGCGAGGCTGGGCTGGCCGCCCAGATGGAGCTCGCCGGACGCACGCTGAAAGGGCAGCTCAGGCAGGCCGAGCGGCTCGGTGCGCGCTTCTTTGCGCTCGTCGAGGGAGAGTCGGTGCTGCTGCGCGATCTGCGTGAGGGAACCGAGGAGACCGTTGAACGCGGCGCCCTTGTGGATCGCCTGGTGGCCGCGTGATGGAGCTGCCGGCGGCGAATCGCTACCGCGACCGCTGGTGCGGGGAGTTGCGGGCGTCGGACGCGGCGAGCATCGTCCGGGTTGCAGGCTGGGTTCATCGTCGCCGCGACCATGGCGGGCTGATCTTCATCGATCTGCGCGACCGCTCCGGGCTGCTGCAGCTCGTCTTTCACCCCGACAGCGCTCCCGCCGCCCACGCCGCCGCGCACGATCTGCGCAGCGAGGCCGTGCTGAGCGTCGCCGGCGAGATCGTGCTGCGCGGCGCCGGGACGATCAACCCGTCGCTTCAAACCGGCGAGATCGAGCTGGCGGTTGCGGAGCTCGACGTGCTCGCCACCTCGCCGACGCCGCCCTTCCCGCTCGATGAGGACGTCGGCGTGGACGAGACGCTGCGCCTGCGTTACCGCTCGCTCGACCTGCGCCGCGAGCCGATGCGCGACGCGATCGTGCTGCGGCACCGCGTGGTGCGCGCGATGCGCGAGGTGCTGGACCGCCACGACTTCCTCGAGATCGAAACCCCGATCCTGACGGCGGCGACGCCGGAGGGCGCGCGCGACTTCCTCGTGCCCTCGCGTCTGCAGCGCGGCTCGTTCTACGCGCTGCCGCAGTCGCCGCAGATCTTCAAGCAGCTGCTGATGATGGGCGGCCTCGAGCGCTACTTCCAGATCGCCCGCTGCTTTCGCGACGAGGACCAGCGCGCCGACCGCCAGCTCGAGTTCACGCAGCTGGACGTCGAGATGTCGTTCGTGACCGAGGAGGAGGTGCTGAACCTCACCGAGGAGGTGATGAGCGCCGTCTTCGCGGTCGGCGATTTCGCTCTCGCCCCGCCGCCATGGCCGCGGATGTCTTACAGCGAGGCGATCGGCCGGTTCGGGTCCGATCGCCCCGACACCCGCTTCGGACTCGAGCTGCACGACGTCGGCGAACTCGTCCGCGGCTGCGAGTTCAAGGTCTTCTCATCCGTGCTCGAGAGCGGCGGAGTGGTCCGCGCGATCAACGCCGGAGCGCGTGAGCTCTCGCGCGCCGAGCAGGACGGGCTCAGCGAGTTCGTCCAGCGCTACGGTGCGCAGGCCGTGGCCCCGATCAGCGTCGGTGACGGCGGCTGGCGCGGCAACCTCGCCAAGTTCTTCAGCGCCGAGCAGATCGCGGCGGTCAACGCGGCGCTGGGCGCGAGCGACGGCGACCTGCTCCTGTTCGTCGCCGACCGTGCCGGCGTCGCCGCGCAGGCGCTCGGCGCGCTTCGGCTCGAGCTGGCCGAGCGCTTCGGCTTGATCGACGCCGACCGCCACGACGTGCTGTGGGTCGTGCAGTTCCCGATGTTCGACTACGACGAGGAGGACGGGCGCTGGACCGCGATGCACCACCCGTTCACCGCGCCGGCTCCCGCCGAAGGCGAGGAGGAACTGGACTTTTCGCAGCCCGGGACGCTGCGCTCGCGCGCCTACGACCTCGTTGTGGACGGTGCCGAACTGGGCGGCGGCTCGATCCGCACACACACGCCCGAGATCCAGCAGCGGGTGTTCGAGGCGATCGGCCTGAGCGCGCAGGAGGCGCAGGCGCGCTTCGGCTTCCTGCTCGATGCGCTGCGCTACGGCGCGCCGCCGCACGGTGGCATCGCACTCGGGGTTGACCGGATCGTCGCGATGATCGCCGGACGCGAGTCGATCCGCGACGTGATCGCGTTTCCCAAGACCGCAAGCGGCTCCGATCCCCTGACCGGGGCCCCTGCGCCGGTCGACGCGCGGACGTTGCGAGAACTGGGCCTGCGGCCGTCGTAGCGCGCGAGCGGGCGTGGTGTGCTCGCCCGCCGCCCGCCCGGGGCGCCAGAGCTGGTCCGCTCGGAGGCGCTCAGGCGCCTCCGAGCTGCGCCGCTTTGACGACGAGCAGGACGACCGACACGACCAGATAGGCCCGCAGCCCGAGCATCGCCGCCTTCTTGCCGGTCGACCAAACGGCCGGCTCGAGGAACGTGAGCTGCGGCATCGTCCACTGCATCTTCGGCACGGCTGGGCCCTCGTCGATCACCGTCACCTCGCCCGCTCCGGCGCTGCTGTAGAGGATCCAGGCGCCGAACGCGAGCAGGGCGGCCGCGAAGGCGGCGCCGCCGATCAGCGCGAAGGTCGTGACGTTGATCGACGGGAAGACGGTCGTGGCCATCAAGATCAGCGACAGCAGGACGAGTACCGCGACGATCACCGTCGCGAGCACGTTCAGCCAGGTCGGGTTGCGCCACGGGCCGAGCACGGCCCGGTCGTTGCACAGGAGCAGCAAGAAGACCGTCGCGCTGGGCAGCAGCACGCCGGCGAGCGCCTGCACCGAGGTCGTGATCACACCGAGCGGCGCACCCGGGATCAGCACGATTGCCGCGGCGCCGGCGATCAGCCCGGCGAAGATGAGATAGAACGACTTCGCGTCCGCGAAGCTGCGATGCAGCGAGCTCTTCGTGCCGAACATGTCGCCAAAGGCGTAGCTCGTCGAGAGTGTCAGCGCGGCTGCGCCGATCAGCGACGCGTTCAAGAGCACCAGCGCAAAGAACGCTCCGGCCACCGAGCCGAGCTCGAGCTTCAGCCCGTTCGCCGTACCGAGCGCGTTGGTGAAGCGGCCGTAGAGCGGGGTCGTGCCGAACGCGAAGGCGGAGACGGCGATCAGCGCGCCGGCTCCCAGCACGACCACGATCGCTCCGATCCAGGTGTCCAGGCGCTCGTAGTTGATCCAGCGCGGCGTGATGCGCTTGTCGATCACGTTCGACTGCTGGAAGAACAGCTGCCACGGCGCCACCGTCGTGCCGACGATCGCGATGATCAGCAGCACCGAGGTCGAGTTGCCGCCGCCGGCGATCGAGGGCACGAAGAAGCCGCGCGCGACCGGCCCGACGTGGGGGTGCGACATGAAGAACAGCGGAATCGCCAGCAGATTGGCGAAGACGAACACGAACATCACCCTTTCCCAGCGCCTGAAGGAGCCGCTGGCGGTGATCGTGACCAGCAGCACGGCGGCAATCGGGACAGAGATGTAGGGCGAGATCCCGAAATAGGACAGCGCGAGGCTGACGCCGATGAACTCGGTGACGATCGTCAGGAAGTTCAAAAGGAACAGGTCGCCGACCGAGAACCAGCCCCAGAAGCGCCCGAAGCGTTCGTTGATCAGCCGGGCGTGGCCGACACCGGTGACCGCCCCGAGGCGGACGACCATCTCCTGGTTGACGATCAGCACGGGGATCAGCAGCAACAGAACCCACAGCAGGCTCGTCCCGTAGTTCTGGCCGGCCTGCGAGTAGGTCGCGACGCCGCCCGCGTCGTTGTCGCCGACCATCACGATCAACCCCGGGCCGATGATCGCCAGAAGCGCCAGCCCCCGTGCGCGCCAGCTGCGCCGCGCACCGGTGTCGTGCTGGCCGATCGTTCCGAAGGCGCCCTGAATGTCGCCGACGTGGGCGCTGTCGAGCACCGTGCGCTTGCGCTCGGGCGTCGCCGTCATCCTGTTCACCTCCTTTCGGGGTCCGCACCGTGCGTCGCGGGGCGGGCGCCGTGGAGGTCCGTCAGCCGGAAATCAGGTGATGAGTCCGGGTGAGGGCGACACAGCGCAGCGCCACGCGACCGCTACTTCGCGGGGGTTCGCCGTCTTCGTATCTGCTGGGGTCGTCCACGATGGTGAATGTCCTGTAAATGGCCCGGGGCGGGGCAGGGAAAAGTCTACTCGCGCGCGAGTCCGTAACGCCTCCGCCACTGCTCGGGCAGCGTCAGCTCGAGGATGTCGTCAACCGAGACGACGCCGATCGGCTTGGCGTCGGCATCGACGACCGGCAGTGAGATCAGGTTGTAGTCGGTCATCAGTCGCGCGACCTCCGGGATCTCGGCGTCGGCGCCGACCGAGGGAGCGGTGGAGTCGGCGAGCGAATCGAGTGACTGGTCGGGGGCGGCGCGGAGCAGCGCTCCGGCGGTGACCACTCCGCTCAGCGCGCCGTCGGGGTCGGTCAGCAGGATCGTGTAGAGGCTGTCTGACGCGACGTCGTGGGCGCGGGTGGCGGCAACCGCGGTCGCGACCGTCGCCTCTCGGGGCACGGCGACGAAGTCGGGGCTCATCACGCCGCCGGCGGTCGACGGGTTGTAGCCGAGCAGGCCCTTGATCTTGCGCTGCTTCGCGAGCGGCATCAGGTCGAGCACCGGCAGCCGCCGCTCCTGTTTGATCTCGAGCAGCAGGTCGGCGGCGTCGTCGCTCGCCATGCGCGCGAGCACAGCCGCCACCTCGCGGTCGGAGCGCTGGTCGAGGAACTCGAGCTGGTGCTCGTCGTCGAGTTCCTCGAACACGTCCGCCTCGAGTTCCTTGTCCTGCCCGACGGCCTCGAGGATCTCCTCGCCCTCCTCGTGGCTCGCGGCCTCGACGAGATCGGCGATCTGGGCCGGGTGAAGCGCGGCGATCCGCCGGTGGGCCAGGCGAAGGCGCGACGTCGGCACGTGACCGACGAACGGCTCGAGCTCCGGCCACGCCACGAAGCCGGTGTGGGCGCCCTGCTCGCCGCGCATGCGGTGTGGCAGCAGGCGCCGGAAGCGGGCGCCGAGGCTCGGGTCGATGCCCGCCACCCGCCACGCGCCGTCCTGGTGGATCAGCTCGACCTCGCCGGCGCGCACCAGGCGCGCGGTGTTCACGTTGATCAGGCTGCGTCCAAGCACGTCCGAGCGCAGCAATACCTCGCCTGGCCGGCGCTCGAACTGGGCGAGGTTCAGCTTCGTCGTCGAGGTGTGGGCGCTGCCCGGCTCGATACGCTCGATGCTGTTGGCCGGGACGAACAGAAGCCGCCCGCCGATCGCTGCGCGCAGGCCGATCACCGGCGGCAGCGGGTCGGCGAGGTCAAGCCGCGCTACCAGATCATCCACGCGGCCGAGCCGTTCGCCGGCCGAGTCGAGCAGCGGGCTCCCCGCGAGCGAGGAGAGGTGGAGAACGCCGTCAGGCATCGCCGTGCTCCACAGAGTAATGGGTCGCGAGGTCGAATTGGCGTCGATCCCGGCTCATGCTGGGCGGGGGACTGCCGAAAGAGAACCAATGAGGATCCCCGCGAATCGACGCAGGCGCGCCCGAGGGCCGGCCGCGGTCGTGCTCGTGCTCGCGGCGGGGGCGGTCATCGGCGGCTGCGGCACGCCGGCTGTGATCAAGCCGTCCGCAACGCCGCTGCCCGGCCTGGAGCGCGACATCCACGCGGCGCAGAGCGCCGTCGCGAAGGCCGAGCGCGAGGCCGGCAGCGACGCCTCGGCGAGCCCCGCCAGCTAGCGGCGCTCGCCCGCGCGCACGCGTCCGATGGCGCGCTTGGGTGCCACCCCCGCCGGCGCCCGCCGGCCCCCGGGCGCTATCGCTTCGGCGCGGCGATCGTGAACAGCAGCGCCAGGGCCGTCGAAGCGCGCCCGCTCAGGCCCGTCGCGTGCAGCACGACGGTGTAGGTGCCGGGGGGCAGGCGGCCGGTTGAGGTCTTACCGGCGAAGGAGACCGAATTGGCCCCGGGCGCTGCCGCCAGCGTCACCGTGCCGGCGGACAGGCCGCGGGTGCAGCGGCGCGCACGCGGCCCTGCGAGTGTCGGGGGGACACAGCGCCCGGCGGCCACGCGCCCGTTGGCGAGCCGCGTGAAACTCAGTTTCACGCGGGCGCTCTGGTCGAGCGCGAACGAGAACGTGGTTCCAAGCGGCAGGCGAAGCCCCTTGCTTGGACGCTCGAGCCACTGGCTCGCCGTCTCCTGCAGGCTCGTGATCTTCGGCAGCGCGGCCACCACCGTGTAGCTCACGGTGGTCGTCGAGGTCGCGCCTTCGCTGTCGGTCGCGGCGACCACAAAGCTCCGCGTACCGGGGGAGGAGGTGCTGACCGTCGCGCCCGCCGCGACCGTGCCGGTACAGGCCGTGATCGTCACCGGGGCAGCGGCGGAGCAGCTGAAGCGGGCCTTCAGCGCCCGCCCCTGGGCATAAACGCCGCCGGCTGCGGGACCGGTGATCGTGATCGAAGGCGCGGGGACTCCGGAGAGCGCGGAGACCACGGTGTAGGTGGCCGTCGTCGCGGTGGCGAAGCCGTTGGCGTCCGTGGCGGTGACCGTGAATTCGTGCACGCCGGGGGTCGAGGTGTCGATCGCGGCGCCGCTGGCGACCGGTCCGCTGCAAGCTGACGGGCCGGCGCCGAAGGCGACGCACGAGTAGGCGGCCGCGACAGTCTGTCCCTTGCCATAAACAGCGCCGGAGGCCGGCGAGACGATCGTCTCTGTCGGGCTGTAGGTGAAGACGTCCGCGGCGGCGGTCGTGCTCCAGCCGGCCAGGTCGGTCACGGTGACGTCGACCACTCCGCTGCCTTGCGGAACGGTTGCGAGCAGTTGCGTGGGGCTTATGTCGTCCACGGACGCGGCGACCACGCCGCCGAACCAGACTGCCGTGTAGCGCGTGAAGCCGCTGCCGTTGACCGTTATGGTCGATCCCGGCGAGGCTTCGCTCACGCCCAGCCCGCTGACCGCCGGAGCGCCGCTCAGCTGTGTCGCGTTGGCGGTGCATAGCTGGGCGACCAGGCCGGGCGAGGAGCCGTCGGTCGCGATCGGCGTCCCCAGTCCGCTGGCCATGTCATAGCCCGGCGTCGCCGGGTAGGGGCCACTCGGATAGGACCCGTAGGGATTGGTGGCGCCGAAGTAGCCGCTGTTGTCGCCGACTGTGATGTCGTCGAACGCGTCCGCGTGGTCATCCCCGGCGGCGACCTCGTAGAGCAGCGGGTTGAGGAAGCCAAGCCGCGTGGCGGCCGCCGCGGGTGAGCTGCAGCCCGGCAGCCCGCTGGAGTCGGCGAGGGCGATCAGCGCTGCCCACACCGGCGTTGCCGTGCTCGTGCCGCCGAAGGCAGTCCAGCCGCCGTCGTAAAAGGTCACGTAACCCGTCTCGGTCGATCCGTCAACGGACACGTCGGGCACCTCGCGGCAGTACCCCGACGTCTGACCCGACGCCTTCTGGCACGGCAGCACGCTGGAATAGCTGTTCAGCACCCCAGGAACGCCGGCGTAGAGCTGGTAGTTCGGCATCTGCCACAGCGTGGAGATCCCGCCGCCGCTCGCGCCCCAATACAGGTGGTCCCATGCCGTCTGGACTGGCGGCGGCCCGAGCGCGGTGAGGTTCGTCCCGCCGACGCCGGTCGCGTAGGGCTGGCTCGCCGGGTCATCGACGGCGAGCGAGGGCGCGTTCGTGTCGCCTCCCTGCTGTGGGATGTTTGTCAGGTTGTCGTTCCATTCGCTGGCGCAGCCCTCCGCGCCGCGGTCGCCGGCGGCGGCGAGGAAGCTCTCGCCCTGGATCGCGGCCTCGTAGAGCAGGTTCAGCTCGATCTGCGAGAAGATCGGATCCTCCTGCTCGCACAGGCCCCAGGAGTCGCTGATGACCTGCGCGCTGTCGCGTTCGAGGATCGTGGCCAGCGTGTCGTAGTTGCCCTGGCCGGTGTTGGGGCCCTCATAGACGTCGACGTTCGCCTGCGGCGCGAGCCCGATGACGTTCTCCAGGTCGACGGCCGACTCGGCCGTCGGCGTGAGCGGTTCGGTCGGGCCGCCGTCGACGAGTGGCTCCACCGTGACCTTGGCGGCGGTGCCGTAGCACTGCTGGAAGGTGGCGATGTCGGTTTGCGCGACCGCCGTGCTCGCGTAGGGATCAAGCTCCGGCAGCGCGACCGTCACACCCTGGCCGAGGTCGCCGTTCGTGTACAGGCTGCTGAAGCCGTAGGCCTTGGCGATCTGGTCGAGCGTGAAGAAGCGAGTGTTGGCGGCCTGGAAGCTGCTCGCCTGTGCGCAGGCGGCGGGGGCGCCACCAGCGCCGGCAGCCCTCGCGGCCGGCGCGGCAGCCGTCTTGGCGGCCGGCTTTGACGGGAGGCGGGCGAGACCCTCGGGCACCGCCGCCGGCGTGTTGCTGAGGCCGAGCACATCGGTAACGACGCTCCCGAGTGCAGCGGGCAGCCGCGGTGCGGCGGTGTTCGAGTAGAGCCGCGCGCCGGAGCGGGTCCGGTAGCGCCGCAGCCTGACGTCAAAGGCGCGCGAGGCGTCTGAGGCGCTCCCCGACACCGGCAGCGAGAGGCCGTCAGCGGCAAGCGCTCCCGGGTGCAGCCCGTAGCCGCGGAGTGTCACGCGCAGGGCGGCGACGCTCGCCGGGTCGGCGCCGAAGCGGGCGGCGAACTGCGCCACCGTGAGGTAGTGATGGAAAGAGGGCGAGCTCGGGCTGGCGACCGCTGCCGCAAGCGCCGACAATCCCGCCGGGTCGCGCGACTTAAGGACCAGCGTCAGCGCCAGCCGGGACGTTGGCGCCACGCCACCGACCGCCGTCGCGGCGGACAGCGTCAGCGGGCGTCCGCCGATCGTGACGCTGGCGGGCGGCGCGCTCGCCGCGGCGCTCACCGCCAGTCCCGCGAGAGCGAGCGCGCTCGCCAGCGCGGCGGCGCGAATGCGCCGCAGGGCGGTGCTACGGCTGTTGGATTGACGGCGCATCAACCCAACGATAGGGCGCGTTTCGCGCGACACAAGGGGGAAAACGTCGCCATACTCGTTAAATGGCCCTGCGCGAGCACCTGGAACGCCCGCATGGACGAGGTCATCTACCCGAAAGAGGGTACACCGGGGCAGCCGGAGGCGCGGCGTGCGGCGACGTCGTTCGAGTCACGCTGGCGCTCGACGGGGAGACCGTCGCGGCGGCCGGCTTCGACGCGCGCGGCTGCGGCAGCGCGATCGCAGCGGGAAGCGCAGCTGTAGCGCTCGTGACGGGCACGGCGCTGCTTGACGCCGCACGCATAGGAACCGAGCAGATCGCCGCCGAGCTGGGAGGGCTGTCGCCCGCCAAGTGCCACGCCGCGGAGCTGGCAGCGGACGCGCTGCATCGCGCGCTCGGCGCTGCGGCGCGCGCCCAGGCCGCCCTCGCCCCGGCCCCCGGGCGACTGCTCGTGGCGATGAGCGGGGGCGTCGACAGCGCGGTCGCGGCGGTCCTGGCGGGCACGCGGGCGGTCGCTGTGACACTCGAGCTGTGGAGCGATCCCGACAACGACGGGGAGCGCAGCTGCTGCTCGCCGCAGGCGGTCCGCAGCGCGCGTGCGCTCGCCCACCGGCTCGGCCTGCCGCACCTCTCGCTCGATCTGCGCGCGGAGTTCCGCGCCGGCGTGGTGGAGCCCTGGCTCGCCCAGCACGCGGGCGGTGAAACGCCGAACCCGTGCGTGCGCTGTAACGGCGAGGTGCGTCTTGACGCGATGCTCGAGCTCGCCGAGCGGCTTGGCGCCGAGGCGCTGGTGACCGGACATTACGCGCGCACGCGCGACGGACTGCTGCGCGTGGCGGCGGACGCGCAGAAGGACCAGAGCTACATGCTCGCAGCGCTCGCGCCGGCGGCGCTTCGCCGGATCCGCTTCCCGCTCGGCGAGCTGCACAAGCCTGCCGTGCGCGAGCTCGCGCGCCGGGCCGGCCTGCCGGTGGCCGAGAAACCGGACTCGCAGGACCTCTGCTTCCTCGCCGGCACGCGCCGCGAGGCGTTCCTGGCGCGCCACGGCGCCCTCGGCGAGCGACCCGGGCCGCTCGTCGACGCGAGCGGACGCACCGTCGGCGCCCATCGCGGCGCTCATCGCTACACCGTCGGGCAGCGCCGCGGACTCGGCATCGGCGGTGGTACCCCGCTCTACGTGCTGGCAACCGACGCCGACGCGCGCAGCGTCACCGTCGGCCCACGCGCGCAGCTGGCAACGCACACGGTGACGCTGCGTGACGCGATCCTGCACCGGCCCCGATTCGATCGCGTTGCCCTGCGCTACCGCCAGCCGCCGCTGGCCTGCACTCCCCGCCACACCGAAGACGGTCTCGAGCTCGAGCTCGCGGCTCCCGCCTACGGAGTCGCGCCGGGACAGCTCGCCTGCCTGATGGACGGTGAGCTGATCGTCGGCCACGCGACGATCGCGCGCGCCCGGCGGCCCGCGCCCCCGCCGGGGGTCGCGATCGTCTGAGCGCGGCGGAGGATCGCTTAGCGCCGCCCGCACGCGGCGATCGATTGCCCCGCGCCGCCTGCCCTGCCCGCGGGCGCGGCCCCGCTCGAAGTCCTGTCGCGCCTGCCGGCGTCGGTAATCTCGCGTCCATGACCTCGGATGAGATTCGCGAGCGCTACCTGGCGTTCTTCGAAGATCGCGGGCATCTGCGCGTCCCGAGCGCGTCGCTCGTCCCATCCTCAAACGACCCCTCGGCGCTCTTCACGGTCGCCGGAATGCATCCGCTGAAGCCCTACTTTCTCGGCCAGGAGCGCCCTCCCGCGGCGCGGTTGACCAGCTGCCAGAAGGTGTTCCGCACAGTGGACCTCGACGTCGTCGGCACGACCGCGCGCCACCTGACCTTTTTCGAGATGCTCGGAAACTTCTCGCTCGGCGACTACTTCAAGACCGAGGCCGTCGAGTTCGCCTGGGAGCTTTCGCGCGAGGGCTACGGCTTTGCGGCGCAGGACATCTGGATAACGGTCTTCGAAGGCGACGAGGCGCTGGGCGTCGGCCCCGACGAGGAGGCGATCGAGGCCTGGCTGGCCGTTGGCGTGCCACGCGAGCGGATCGTCGCCTGCCCGCGCAGCGAGAACTTCTGGCAGGCCGGTCCGACGGGGCCCTGCGGGCCCTGCTCGGAGCTCTATCTCGACCGCGGCCTGGAGTTCGGCACGCCGGAGGATCTCCCCGGCGGCGAGAACGCCCGCTTCCTCGAGTACTGGAACCTCGTCTTCATGCAGTACGACCAGCAGCCGCCCGACACGCTCACACCGCTGCCGGCGCGAAACATCGACACCGGGCTCGGGCTCAACCGGATGGCGGCGATCCTGCAGGACGCCCCGTCGGTGTTCGAGACCGACCAGTTCAGGCCGCTGATCGAGCTCGGCGAGACGCTCTCCGGTCGCCGCTACGGCGACGACGAGCGTCTCGACCGCAGCCTGCGCGTGCTCGCCGACCACGCGCGCGGCATGACCTTCCTTGTCGCCGACGGTGTCGTGCCGTCCAACACCGAGCGCGGCTACGTGTTGCGCCGCGTGATGCGCCGCGCCGTGCTGCACGGCCGCTCGCTCGGCTTCGAGCCGGGATTCCTCGTGCGCTACGGCGAACTGGTGCGAGAGTTGATGGGCTCCGCTTACCCCGAACTGCATGAGCATCGCGAGCAGATCGATGTCTGGCTGGCCGCCGAGGAGGAGCACTTCGGTCACACGCTCGAGCAGGGACTGATCGTGCTCGGCGAGCTGATCGAGCGAGCGCGAGACGGCGACGGCGCCGTCTCCGGCGAGGACGCGTTTCGCCTGCATGACACGTTCGGCTTCCCGATCGAGCTGACCAGAGAGCTTGTGGGCGAGGCCGGCCTGCGCGTCGATCAGCCCGGGTTCGACACGCTGATGTCCGATCAGCGCAGGCGCAGCCGCGTCGGCGAGGGGGGCGGCGAGCAGACGCTGGCCGGGCGCGAGCAGGCCAGCGCATTTGCCGGCGCAGCGGGCTTCACGACCCGGTTCGTCGGCTACGAGACGACCGAGCAGGCGACCACGGTCGGCGCCGTGGAGCGCAGCAACGGCCGGGTTCTCGTCAAGCTCGCGGACTCCCCGTTCTACGCCGCGGGCGGCGGCCAGATCTCCGACATCGGCGTGATCGAGTGCGCCGACGGGGATTGCCGCGCGCACGTCGCGGAGGTGGTGAGGCTGGGGGATGACCAGGCGATCTACGCCGTGCTCGACGCGGGCGAGCTGCGCGAGGGCGAGCGCGTCAACGCCCGTGTCGACCGCCTGAACCGCCACGCCGTCGAGTGCAACCACACCGCGACGCATCTGTTGCACGCCGCTCTGCGCGAGCGGCTCGGCGGCCACGTGCGTCAGGCCGGCTCATACGTCGGGCCCGACAAGCTCCGCTTCGACTTCAGTCACGGCCAGGCGATGTCGGCGACGGAGCTGCGCGACGTCGAGGACCAGATCAACGCGTGGATCCTTGAGAACCACCCTGTCCGCGCGATCACGACGACGCTCGACGAGGCCCGGTCGCTTGGCGCGATGGCCCTGTTCGGCGAGAAGTACGGTGACGTCGTGCGGATGGTCGAGATCGGCGACGGCCGCTTCTCGCGCGAGCTGTGCGGCGGCACGCACGTGCGCTCGACCGCCGAGATCGGCGTCCTACGGCTACTCGGCGAGACCTCCAGCGCAGCCAACGTGCGGCGGATCGAGGCACTCACCGGGCCCGCCGCAGTGGCAGCGCTTCGCGGCGCCGGCTACGCGCTCGACGCGATCGCCGCGGCGCTGCGGACGACCGTGGATGAGGCCCCGGCGGCGGTCGCGGCGCGCGAGTCCGAGCGGCGAGAGCTCGAGAAGCGCGCCCGCACGGCGGCCGGCCAGGACGCGGTCGACGCGGCGGCGCTCGCCGCGTCGGCACAGACGATCGCCGGTATCGCGGTGGTCGCGGCGGGCGTGGGCGCGATCGACCCCAAGGCGCTTCCCGATGTCGCCGACCGTGTCCGGGGCAAGCTCGCCGGCGACGGTGTGATCGTGCTGGCGAGCGGCGCCGGCGGGCGAGCGCACGTCGTCGTCAGCGTCGCGCCGTCGCTTGTGGCACGCGGTGTTCGTGCGGGCGAGATCGCGAAGGCCGCCGCGGCGGCGCTCGGCGGCGGTGGCGGCGGCCGCGACACCCTGGCGCAGGCCGGCGGCGATCGCGTTGAGCAGATCGACGCGGCCCTGGAGGCGGCCGCGAAAGCGGTCGGCGCCGCCCTCGAGCGCTGAGCGCCGCATGCGGGTCCTAGCGCTCGACTACGGCAGCGCTCGCTGCGGCGTGGCGGTCTGCGACCCGACCGAGACGATCGTCACACCGCTTGCACCGGTACTGGCGGCCGGCACGCGGGCCGGGATCGGCGCGCTCGCGGCGCTCATCGCGCAGCGCGAAGCGGCCTGCGTCGTCGTCGGCCTGCCGCTGTCGTTGAGCGGCGGGGAAACAGCCCAGACGGCGGAGACGCGGGCTTTCGCCGGCCGCCTCGAGCGCCGGCTCGGTGCCCAGGTCGAGGTGGTGCTGCACGACGAGCGGCTGACGACGCGACTGGCTGCGCGCGACCCCTCGGCGCAGGCGAGCGAGGACTCCAGGGCCGCCGCGCATCTGCTCGAGGACTGGCTCGCGCGACGCGAGCGCCAGGCGTCGGCCGGACACGGCACGAGCGGGTAGGCTGCCCGCAGGCGGCACTCTCGCACTCCCGTCCCGCCTGCGCGATGACCGAAGAAACAGACGACCTCGAGCCGCTGCGCCCAGACGCGAGCGCCGGCGCGCGGCGCTCGCAGCGCAGGCGCAATCCCCGGGCGCGCGATCGGCGCCGGCGCCGGGTCGCGCTGCTCGCCCTCGCCGTCGTGGCGGTCGCCGCGTGGTTCCTGATTGAGCTGTTCCAGCCCTTCGCCGGGCAGGGCAGCGGTGTCGTCACGCTCGATATCCCCGCCGGCGCCGGCGCCGGTGCGATCGGTGACGAGCTCGCCGCGCGCGGCGTGATCTCCTCGTCTTTCTTCTTCAGCTTGCGCGTCAGGCTCGACGGCGACGGCCCGAAGCTCCGCCACGGCGTCGTGTCACTCCGCCACGGCATGAGCTACGCCGCGGCGCTGCAGGTGCTGACCACGGCACCCGCCGTGACGCAACTCGAGGTGCGGATCCCGGAGGGCCTCACGCGCCTGCAGATCGCCGCGCTCGCGAAGGCCGACCGGCTGAGCGGGAGCTACCTGGCGGCCTCGCGCCCGGGGCGGGCCGGGCTTGCCCCGAGCAGCTACGGCGCGCCGGCCGCCGTCGACTCGCTCGAGGGCTTCCTCTTTCCGGCCACCTATTTCGCCACCGTGCACGAGAACGTGTCGCACCTCGTTGCGCAGCAGATCCAGGCCTTTCACCAGAACTTCGACCGGCTCCGTTTCGCCCGGGCAACGGCCGCGCACCTCAGCCGCTACGACGTGCTGATCATCGCCTCGATGGTGGAGCGCGAGGCGCAGGTGCCAACGGACCGCCCGCTGGTCGCCGCCGTCGTCTACAACCGCCTGGCGGCCGGCATGACACTCGGCATCGACGCAACCCTGCGCTACGCGCTGAACGACTACGACAGGCCGCTGACCTCCTCCCAGCTTGCGCTGGACACGCCGTACAACACGCGGATCCACCGCGGGCTGCCGCCGACGCCGATCAGCAACCCGGGGCTCGCGTCGATGGTCGCGGCGAGCGACCCGGCGCGCGTCCCCTACCTCTATTACGTCGATGCGCCGAACACCTGCGGGAAGCTGGCGTTCGCCACGACCTACGGTCAGTTCGAGGTCGACGTCGCGGCCTACAACGCCGCGCGCAACGCCGACGGCGGCCGCGCACCCACCAAATGCCCGTGAGCGGCTCGCCGGCGCCGTCGCGGGCGGGCCGGCTGGGAGTGCTCGGCTGGCCTGTCGCCCACAGCCGCTCGCCCCAGATGCACCGCGCCGCCTTCGCCGCTCTCGGGCTCGAGGGCTGGAGCTACCAGCGCCTGCCGGCGCCGCCGGAGCTGTTCGCCGAGATCGTGCGCGGGCTCGCCGCGGCCGGGTTCGTCGGCGCGAACGTGACGTTGCCCCACAAGCACGCCGCGCTCGCGCTCGCCGACAGCGCCAGCGAGATCGCGCGCGCGATCGGGGCGGCCAACACCCTGAGCTTCCTGCCCGACGGCACGATCGCCGCAGAGAACACCGATGCTCCCGGCCTGCTCGCGGCGATCGGTGTCGATGTGCGCGGCCGTAGCGCCGTCGTGCTCGGGGCCGGCGGGACCGCGCGCGCCGCGGTCTGGGCGCTGCGCGAAGCCGGGGCGGCGGTCTCGGTCTGGAACCGCACCGCCGAGCGTGCACAGGCGCTCGCAGCGGAGCTCCAGGTCAGCGCGATCACCTCACCGCGACCCGCGCAGCTGCTCGTCAACGCCACGACCGTGGGCATGGACGAACGTAAAGATCTCGAAGAAGCGCTAAGCACACTTGCGCTGGATTCCGATGTAGTGGCCAGCTATGAGCAGGTCATCGATTTCGCCTACGCCAGGAGCCCGACCGCCTTGCTGACGCAAGCACGGCATTTGGGCCTCGCGACCGTCGACGGCCTGGACATCCTGGCGGCCCAGGGTGGCCTTTCCTTCCAGATCTGGACGGGGGAGCCCGCGCCGTTTGAGGCGATGCGCGCGGCTGCCGAGGTTGGCTGAGATGGCGCCAGAATCGACAGCCCACCTGCGAGCCGTGCCCGCCGCCGAGGAGGCCCCGAGCCTCGTGGGCGCCAACGGCATGCGCGCGCCGAGCCGCCGCGGCGCTCCCAGGTCGCTGACCGAGGTCATCGTCGAACTCGGCCTGTGCTCGCGCGAGCGGGTGCTCGAGGCGATCCAGGTCGCCGGCGGCGGCAACACGACCGCCGATCGCGTGCTGCTCGAACGCGGCTGGATCAGCCCGGAGGGCGTCGCCATCGCGACAGCCGAGCGTCACGGGCTCGACTACGTCGATCTGAGCGTGTTCAACGTCGACATGGCTGCCGCCCAGCTGGTCAGCAGCCAGGTCGCGAAGCGCCACGAGGCGCTGCCGATCGCGACCGTCGGGGAGCACGCGCTGCTCGTCGCGATGGCGGATCCGGCGAACGTCCACGCCGTCGACGACATCGCCATCCTCACCGGCTACCAGATCCGCGTCGCGGTCACGACCCACGAGGACATTGCGAACGTGATCACGCGGTTCGCCGGGGTTGGGGACGTCGTGGCGGACCCGGCCGGGGACCGCGGGGGCGCCGGCGTCGAGGCAGCGGTAGTGGAGCTGCACGAAACCGCCGACGACGCGCCGGTCGTGCGGCTCGTCCACCAGCTCGTCGGGCAGGCCGTCGAGCAGGGCGCCTCGGATCTGCACCTCACTCCCGACGCCGAGGAGCTGCGCGTGCGCTTCCGCGTCGACGGCGTGCTGCGCGACGTCGCCACGGTGCCGCGGCGGGTCGCGGCCGGCGTCGTCTCGCGCATGAAGATCATGGCGGAGCTCGATATCGCCGAGCGCCGCATGCCGCAGGACGGCCGCGTCGGCCTGACCGTCGACGGGCATCGCGTCGATCTGCGCGTCGTCACGGTGCCGACGGTCCGCGGTGAGGGCGTCGTGATGCGCATCCTCGACAAGCAGGCGGTCGTCATGGACCTCGGCGAGCTCGGCATGGCCGAGGCCGAACTGGCGCGCTTCCGGCGCTGCTACACGCTGTCGCACGGCGCCGTGCTGGTGACCGGGCCGACCGGCTCGGGTAAGTCGACGACGCTGTACGCGGCGCTCGCCAACGTCAACACGCCGGACAAGCACATCATCACGATCGAAGATCCAGTCGAGTACGAGATCGACGGGATCACCCAGATCCAGGTGAACTCCCGCGCGGGACTGCAGTTCTCAACCGGGTTGCGCGCGATCGTGCGCGCCGATCCCGACGTCATCATGGTCGGGGAGATCCGAGATCGCGAGACGGCCCAGGTCGCGATCGAGGCGGCGCTGACGGGCCACCTCGTGCTCTCCACGCTGCATACCAACGACGCCGCGACGTCGATCACACGCCTGATCGAGATGGGAATCGAGCCGTTCCTGGTCGCCTCGGCGCTCGACTGCGTCGTCGCGCAACGGCTGGTGCGGGTGCTGTGCCCGCACTGCAAGCGCCGCGTGATCCTGCCGATGGCGACCCTGCGCGAGTACGGCTACTCGGCCGCCTACGACGTCGAGGGCTATGAGCCGGTTGGCTGCAAGCATTGCGGCGGTTCGGGCTATCGCGGGCGCACCGGCATCTATGAGGTGATGACGATCAGCCCGGAGATGCGGGCGCTGGCGCTGGAACGCCGATCGTCTGACGAGATCCTCGAGATGGCCGTCCTGCAGGGAATGCACCGGCTGAAGGACGACGGCCTCGACAAGGTCAAGCAGGGGCGCACTTCGATGGCCGAGATCGCCCGCGTCGTCAACGCCGGCGCCGAGCATGAGTGAGCCGGCGCGCCCGGGCGTGAATTTCGCGTGTCGGACAACCGTTTTGGTTTCAGTCCACGTGCTCTGGTGCCGATAGGAGGCTGAGAAAGCCCGTGTCGATCGAGTATTCACAAATATTGCTCGAGGTCGTTGATCGCAATGCGTCCGACCTGCACCTCACCGCCGGTGCGCCGCCGACTCTGCGCCAGCGCGGCCGCCTGGTCGGGCTGGAGAACTACCCCAAGCTCACGCCCGAGGACACGCGCGAGTTCATCTACTCGATCCTCACGACCGAACAGCGGCGGCGGCTCGAGACAGACCTGCAGCTCGACTTCGCCTATGTCGTCCCGGGCCGCGCCCGATTCCGTGTCAACGCCTATTTCCAGCGCAGCGCCGTTGCCGCGGCATTCCGCCTGATCCCTTCCCAGATCACCCCGATCGACTCGCTCGGCCTGCCGCCGATCGTGCACGAGCTGACGCGCCGCCCGCGCGGCATGGTGCTCGTGACCGGCCCGACCGGCTCCGGCAAGTCGACGTCGCTGGCGGCGATGATCGACGAGATCAACCAGACCCGCGAGGAACACATCATCACGATCGAGGACCCGATCGAGTTCGTGCACGCGCACAAGCGCTGCCTGATCAACCAACGCGAGCTCGGCAACGACGCGACCAGCTTCGCCGCCGCTCTGAAGGCTTCGCTGCGTGAAGACCCCGACGTGATCCTGGTCGGAGAAATGCGCGACCTCGACACGATCAGCACCGCGCTGACGGCAGCCGAGACCGGCCACCTGGTGTTCGCGACACTGCACACCCAGGATGCGCCGCAGACGATCGACCGCGTGATCGACGTCTTCCCGCCCGAGCAGCAGGCCCAGATCCGGGTCCAGCTGTCGGTCACCCTGCAGGGTGTCATCACGCAACAGCTGCTGCCGACCGCCGACGGCGCCGGGCGCTGCGCGGCGTGCGAGGTGCTGGTGCCGACGCCGGCGGTCCGCAACCTGATTCGCGAGGGCAAGATCCACCAGATCCCGTCCGTGATCCAGACCGGAGCCGCGCAGGGCATGCAGTCAATGGACTCCGCGCTCGCGACGCTGGCCCGCGCGGGAACCATCACGGCGGAAGTTGCCGCGTCGCGATCTTCGTCCCCCGACGAGCTGCGTCGCCTGCTCGGCGGCGTCTCTCTGGTCGCGTGAGCACCTACGTCTTCAGGGCGATGGACGTCGCCGGCTCGCCGTTGCGCGGCCAGGTCGACGCCGAGAGCAAGCAGGCCGTCTCGGACCAGTTGCGAGCGCGCGGCCTGGTAATCCTCGAGATCGCCGAGAAGCACTCCTCCCGCGAGATCAACATCTCGCTGTTCGAGCGGATCACACTCAGCGACCTGGCGATCTTCTCGCGCCAGCTCGCGACCATGGTGTCGTCCGGCATGACGATCCTGCGGGCGCTCTTCGTGCTCGAGGAGCAGACCGAGATCAAGAAGCTCAAGGCCGTGATCGTCAACGTGCGCAAGGACGTCGAGGCGGGCCTTGCATTCAGCGTCGCGCTCGCGCGGCACCCGAAGATCTTCAGCCCGCTGTTCATCGCGATGGTCCGCGCCGGCGAGATCGGCGGCGTGCTCGAGGACTCGCTCGTGCGCATCGCCGACCAGCTGGAGAAGGAGGACAACCTTCGCCGCCAGGTCCGCTCGGCGATGATCTACCCCTC
>Ga0302319_10004193_pt1 | contig 29757 bp, 30 predicted proteins | sample Bog_T0_2_FD_203319 | JGI IMG/M metagenome (GOLD analysis project Ga0302319, IMG submission 203319) | Peat permafrost microbial communities from Stordalen Mire near Abisko, Sweden - Bog_T0_2 | ecosystem: Environmental > Terrestrial > Soil > Wetlands > Peat | place: Sweden: Abisko, Stordalen Mire... | reverse complement strand
TCAGGCGACCGCGTCGTAGCGCTTGGAGACGGCGTCCCAGTCGACGACGTTCCACCACGCGTCGATGTAATCGGGGCGACGGTTCTGGTAGCGCAGGTAGTAGGCGTGCTCCCAGACGTCGACGCCAAGCAACGGCGTCTTGCCGGCCGAGATCGGGTTGTCCTGGTTGGGGCTGCCCGCCACCGCGAGGCCCGAGCCGTCGTGGACGAGCCATGCCCAGCCCGAGCCGAACTGGCCGACGCCGGCCGCCTTGACCTTCGCCTGGAAGTCGGCGAAGGAGCCGAACGCCGCGTCGATCGCGGCGCCCAGCGCGCCGCCTGGCTCGCCGCCGCCCGAGCCCGACAGGCTCGTCCAGAACAGCGAGTGGTTGTAGTGGCCGCCGCCGTTGTTGCGGACGGCGCCCCGCTTGTCCTCGGGCACGCGCTCCAGCGACTGCAGCAGCTCCTCGATCGGCAAATCTGCGAGGTCTGAGCCCTCGAGCGCCGCGTTGACGTTGTTCACGTACGCCGCGTGATGCTTGTCGTGGTGGATCTCCATCGTCTGTGCGTCGATGTGTGGTTCGAGCGCATCGAACGCGTAGGGAAGGTCGGGAAGTGTGTAGGCCATGGGTCTCCTTGCGGATGGTGTCGTTGCTCAGACAATATCCAGGCCGCGACCTCGTCCAAGCTCGCCTTCTCATACGCTTGTGGCGTGACCCGCCTCTCGCGCTACCTGCTGCCGACGGAGAAGCAGGCGCCGGCCGATGCCGAGGCGCTGTCGCACCGCCTGATGGTGCGGGCGGGGCTGGTGCGCCAGGTCGCCTCGGGCCTGTGGACCTGGCTGCCGGCGGGCTGGCGGGTTCATCAGCGGATCTCCGCAATCGTCCGCGAGGAGCTCGACGCGATCGGCGCGCTGGAGATGCTGATGCCGGTCATCCAGCCGGCCGAGCTATGGAAGCGAACGGGGCGCTACTCGATCGAGGAGCTCTTCAAGCTGAACGATCGCCGCGGCGCGGAGCTCGTGCTCGCGCTGACGCACGAGGAGGTCGTGACCTCGCATGTCGCCCAGTTCGTGCGTTCCTACCGCGACCTGCCGTTGATCCTCTACCACCTGCAGGTCAAGGGCCGCGACGAGGCGCGGCCGCGCGCCGGCGTGCTGCGCACGCGCGAGTTCGTGATGAAGGACTCCTACAGCTTCGACCGCGATCAGGCCGGGCTCGAGGAGTCCTACGCGCGCCACATCGAGGCCTACGACCGGATCTTCGAGCGCACCGGGCTGCGCTGGTACCGCGTTGCTGGCGACGTCGGCGTGATGGGCGGCACCGGCGCCCACGAGTACATGGCGCCCTGCCCGGCGGGGGAGAACGAGGTCGCGCTGGCGCCCGGCTACGCCGCCAACCTGGAGGTCGCGACCGCGGAGGCCAGGCCGGTGGAGCTGCCCGCGCCGCTCGCGCAGCCGACCGCCGTCGACACGCCCGGCGCGGCGACGATCGCCGAGGTCGGCGGTCTGCTGGGGCTTGCGGCCGGCGCGATGCTCAAGGCCTTCCCGGTCGTGGTCGAGGGGCGCGGCCTGGTGCTCGTGATGCTGCGCGGCGATCACCGTGTCAACGAGGTCAAGCTCGCCGCAGCGCTTCGGGCGCCGTGGCGGGCGGCGGGCGCGGAGGAGATCGCGTCGCGGATCGGGCCGCCCGGCTTCATCGGTCCGGTCGGGGCGCAATTGCCGGTGCTGCTGGACGCGGGCGTTGCGGACGGCCCCTACGTGACCGGCGCGAATCAGGCCGACACGCACCTGCGCGGCGTCGAGCCGGGGCGTGACTTCGCCTACGAGCGCGTCGACATCCGCAGCGTGGAGGCGGGTGACCTGGTCGGCGGAGCGCCGATCACGATCGAGCCCGCGATCGAGGTCGGCAACATCTTTCAGCTTGGCACCCGCTACTCGAAGGCGCTCGGGGCGAGCTACCTCGACGAGCAGGGCGCCGAGCAGCCGATCTGGATGGGCTCCTACGGGATCGGCATCGCGCGTATCGCCGCCGCCGCGGTCGAGCAGTTCGCCGACGAGCGCGGCATCTCCTGGCCCGCGGCGATCGCGCCTTTCGCCGTCCACCTCGTCGTCGTCGGCAAGCCCGGGAGCGCCGAGCGCGAACTCGCCGAGCAGGTCTATGAGACATTGCGAGAAGGCGGCGTCGAGGTGCTCTACGACGACCGCGATGCGGGCGCCGGCGACAAGTTCGCGGACGCTGAGCTGCTCGGCGCGCCGCTGCGCCTGACGGTCGGGCGACGCGCGCTCGAGTCGGGCGAGATCGAGGCACAGCTCCGCCGTGGCAGCGAGACGCTGGCGGGGATCGCCCCCGCCGATGCGCTCGCGGCGGTGGAGGAGTTGTGCCGGCACCTCGCCTGAGTGCGCGCCGGCTGCTTGGGTTCGACCGCTCGGGCCCGCCGCCCCCGCAGACCGCCGCCGATGCACCGCTGCGGCCGTGGACCGTTCCCAACGCGATCGGCTACGCGCGCGCCGCGTTGATCCCGGTGATCCTGATCCTCGCCTACTCGTCGCGCCACGGGACCGGCGCGGGCGCCGGGATCTGCTTCTTCATCGCCGCCGGCGGCGACTACGCCGACGGGATTGCGGCCCGCATCACCGGGCAGTACAGCCGCCTGGGCTCGATCCTTGACCCGGTCCTCGACCGCCTGCTGGCGGTGGGCGGCCTGGCGATCTGCTGGTCGTTCGAGCTGCTGCCGCGCTGGCTGGTGGCGGTCGTGGTCGCACGCGAGGCGCTGATGCTGGCGCTCGGCCAGGCATGGGTGCGCCGGGGGCTCGCGCTGCGCATCAACTGGCCTGGTCGCATCGCGGTCGCTCCGACGATGTTCGGCATCTGGCTCGCGCTGATCGGGGTGCGCGCGGTCGCCGAGGGATTCCTGGGCGCCGGGATCTCGCTGGCACTCATCGCGACCGCTCTCTACATCCGCGACGGGCGCCGCCAGCTGCGCGAGCACAGACTCTCAAGCTCAGCTTGACCCTCGGACCGCGGCCGCTATACTCGCACGACCCAAGGCCCCGTAAGGAAAGAAACGCTATGGATGAAACCACGTTCCCGGATCTCGGCACCCTCACCGACCAGGAGCTCAAGGATCTGATCCAGCAGCTCAGCCAGGAGGAGGACGAGGTTTCCTACCGCCGCCGGATGCTCCACGGCAAGATCGACATCCTGAGAGCCGAGCTGGTCAACCGCCTTCGCGTCAAGCACACGAGCGGCGACGAGATCTTCAGCGGCTCAGACGTCGAGCGCCTGACGCAGATCCTGGCGGGCCACGCGGCGCCTCCACCGTCAGACGCGGAGTAGCGGCGGTCACGCGGTGGCTCTGCACTGCTCAGAGTGCGGCTTCGTCAACCCCGAGGGTGCGAACTACTGCCAGAAGTGCGGCGCGCCGATCGGGCCGGCAGGCGGCGGTGACCCGACGACGGCGACCTACAAGATCGGCGAGACCGGGGACTTCATCCCGATCGACATCGGCTCGGACGCCGGCTTCGCTGCAGCACTGGTCATCCGCGCAGGCGGCGGGCGCGCGGGCGAGAGCTTCGAGGTCGACGGCGAGCGCATGACGATCGGCCGGCGCCCGGACTCTGCGGTGTTCCTTGACGATGTCACCGTCTCGCGGGACCACGCGCTGCTCGTGCGCCGCGGCAGCGACTGGTACATCGACGACTGCGGCTCGCTCAACGGCACCTACGTCAACCGCGAGCGGATCGACTCCCAGCGGCTCGCCGACGGCGACGAGCTTCAGGTCGGCAAATACAAGCTCACGTTCCGGGCGCGATGAGCACGACCGAGGCCATCGAGGAGCTCGAGCCGAAGCGGCCGGCGTCGAAGGCGAGCACGATCGGCGCCGTCTGCAAGGCGCTGTCGGCAGAGTTCCCGGACATCTCGATCTCCAAGATCCGCTACCTGGAGGACCAGCGGTTGCTGACGCCGCGGCGCACGCCGGGCGGCTACCGCCTCTACAGCGCCGGCGATGTCTCGCGCCTGCGCACGATCCTGCGCCTGCAGCGTGACGAGTTTTTGCCGCTGCGGGTGATCCGCCAGGAGCTCGCGTCCGGATCCACTGAGACCTCGGAGGTCTCGCCGACGGCCGGTGAGGCGCGCCGGCGCTGGCGCCCCAACGTCAGCGTGACCGAGGCCAACTCGTATTTCACGCTCGAGGACGTGCTCGAGGAGACCAAGGCCGACCCCAAGCTCGTTGCCGAACTCGAGGACTATGGCGTGATCAAGGGCGAGCTGCGCAACGGCCGTCGCTACTACGACGACACCGAGCGCGAGATCATCCGCGCCGTGACCGAGCTGGCTCGCTACGGCGTGGGCGGGCGCAACCTGCGCGTTTTTCGCTCCTCGGCCGATCGCGAGGCCAACCTGCTGCAGCAGATCCTCGCGCCGGCGCTGCGCTCTCGCAATCCGCAGCGGCGCAAGGAGGCCGTGGAGGCGCTGGAGAACCTCGCGGCGGTGGCGACGCACCTCAAGCACCTGCTGCTGGTCCGTGACCTCCGCAAGATCGCAAACTGAGAGCAGGATGGAGGGCTCCAGCTCGGACGCCGGCGGCGCGCCGGCCGGGATGCGCTGGTGGGGCTGGGGACACGAGGACCGCCGTGTGGCGCTGAGCGCGCGTCTCGCGCAACTGCTCGACGAGTCGCTCGGACTCGACGGGTCGATGCGCGAGCCCGTCGCGCTCTCGCAGGTGGCGTTGCCGAAGGCGACGCTGACGCCGCGGGCGCGCCAGCGGCTGGCGGCCGTCGTCGGGCGGGAGTGGGTGAACACCGACGATACCTCGCGGATCCTCCACAGCGGGGGCAAGAGCTACCTGGATCTCGTCGCGATGCGGACCGGCACCCCGCGCGGCGCGCCCGATGCCATCGTCTACCCCGACAGCCACGAAGCTGTCCTCGCCGTGCTTTCGGTCTGCGCCAACGAGCGCGTGGCGGTCGTGCCGTTCGGCGGCGGCACGAGCGTGGTCGGCGGGCTGGCACCGATCGCGGGCAGCCAGCACGCGGTGATCTCGCTCGACCTGAGCCGCCTCACGGGCGTGTTCTCCGTCGATCGCCGGTCCCAGACCGTCAGCGTCGCGGCCGGCACGCTGGCGCCGGTGCTCGAGGCCGCGCTGGCAGAACTCGAGCTGACGCTCGGCCATTACCCCGACAGCTTCGAATTCGTCTCGATCGGCGGCTGCGCGGCGACACGCTCCGTCGGCCAGGCCTCCAGCGGCTACGGCAGCATCGACGAGGCCATCCACGGAGTTCGCTTCGCCTCGCCGGCCGGCGAGTGCTCGCCCGCGGCGCTGCCCGCGAGCGCGGCGGGGCCGGCGCTGCGGGAGCTGATCGTCGGCTCCGAGGGCGTGCTCGGCGTGATCACCGGGCTGCTGCTGCGCGTGCGGCCGCGGCCGGCGCACCGAATCTACGAAGGCGTTCTGTTCGAGAGCTTTGACGCGGCGGCCGACACGGTGCGCCTCGCGGTCCAGGATGAGGCGACGCCGGATGTCGTGCGCCTCTGCGACGAGGTGGCGACGCGACTGTGGCTGGCGGCGGGCGAGGAGCGCGACCGCGGCGTCCCGCGCGGGCGTCTCGGGCGGCGCGCTCGCGCGGCGGTGCTCGCGATCGTCGGCTGGGAGGGGCAGCGACTGTCGGTGCAGCGCCGGCGCCTGCACACGATGACGCTGCTGCGGCGCGGCGGCGGCGTGACGATCGGCGAGGGAGTCGGGCGGGCGTGGGCACGCTCCCGTTTCGCCGGCCCGTACCTGCGCGACGAGTTGCTGGCAAGGGGAGTGCTGGTCGACCAGTTCGAGACCGCCACGACATGGACGGGGCTCGCGCCGCTGCGGGCGGCCGTGACGGCGGCGCTGACGGGCGCGCTCGGCTCGCTCGGAACGCCGCCGCTGATCGGCTGCCAGATCTCCCACGTCTACGAGACCGGGGCGTCGCTCAGCTTCACGGTCCTGGCGCGGGCGCTCGAGCATCAGGAAAGCGAACAGTGGCGGGCCGCCAAGGACGCTGCCAGCGCCGCCATCGTCGGCTCGGGTGCCACGATCTCCCATCATCACGGCATCGGGCGCGACAACGCGCCCTGGGCGGCGAGCGAGCTTGGCCCGCTGGGCACGGCGTCGCTGCGAGCGCTGAAGGCGCAGTTCGACCCGCTCGGAGTGATGAACCCGGGCAAGCTGATACTGGCAGCCTGATCGCCATCGTGGACCCCGTGATCCCCGGCATCGTCGTGGCACCTGCGGAGGGCTTCAGCGGCCTCCTGGGCCTCGTTTTGTCCGACGCCGACGAGCACAGCGCGCGAGGCGTCGTTGCCGTGCGCCGCGAGCTGATGCAGCCGTGGGGCGTCGTGCATGGCGGGGTGTTTGCGACGATCGCCGAGACGCTCGCGTCCTGGGCGACGGCGACCGCCGTGGTGCCTGCGGGAGCGGCGGCGATGGGGCTCTCGAACTCCACGAGCTTCCTGCGGCCGATCGGCGCGGGCAACATTCACGCGCTCGCGACGCGTCGCCACCGGGGCCGCACAACCTGGGTCTGGGACGTCGACATGAGCGACGACGAGGGCCGGCTGTGCGCGACCTCGCGGGTCACGATCGCGGTGCGCCCGGCTGGTGGGGCGCAGGCCGCCGCGTAGCGCTTTGGGCGTCGGGCGCTTCGGTGCGGGCGCTCAGCCGCGGTAGCGGTTGGTGATCGGGAAGCGCCGGTCGCGCCCGAACGCGCGCTCAGTGATCTTGATCCCAGGCGGCGCCTGCCGGCGCTTGTACTCGGCGCGGTCCACGAGCGAGAGCACCAGGTCCACGGCGGCGGCCGGCAGGCCGCGCGCGAGCAGCTCGTCGCGGCCGCAGTCCTCCTCGACGTAGCCGCGCAGGATGGCGTCCAGCGTCTCGTACGCCGGCAGCGACTGATCGTCGCGCTGGCCGTCGCGCAGCTCGGCTGAGGGTGCCCGGTCGATGATCGAGGCCGGGATCGGCGCCCCGCTCTCGTTGCGCCACCGCGCGAGCGCGTAAAGCAGGGTCTTGAAGATGTCTTTGACGACCGCAAAGCCGCCGGCGGAGTCGCCGTAAAGGGTCGAGTACCCGACCGACATCTCCGATTTGTTACCGGTCGTCAGCACCAGCCAGCCGAACTTGTTGGAAAGCGCCATGAGCAGGTTGCCCCGGATCCGCGCTTGCAGGTTCTCCTCGGTCAGGTCTGGCGCCCGCTTTGCGAAAGCGTCGGCGAGCAGCGTCTCGTAGGCGGCCATCACCGCGCCGATCGGCAGCTCGAGCACACCGACGCCGAGGCGTGCCGCCAGTGTGCGGGCGTCGCTCTGGGTCTCGCCGGAGGAGAAGCGCGACGGCATCACCACAACGCTGACCCTGGACGGCGTCAGCGCATCGGCGGCGATCGTGGCGACCAGCGCCGAGTCGACACCGCCCGAGAGCCCGAGCACGACATGGCCGAACCCGTTCTTGCGCACGTAGTCGCGCAGGCCGCAGCACAGCGCGGCGTAGATCTCCGCCTCGACCGGCGCGAGCGGTGCGGCGATCCTCTGCGCCAGCGCCTGACGCGGCGCGACCGATGGCGCGAGCTGGATGCTCGCGAGCAGTTCCGCCACCGCCGCGCCGGGCGCTGGCGGCTCGCGATGTGCGGACTGGCGGCGCCGGCGCGCCGCCGGTGCGGAGAGGTCGATGTCGCAGATCAGCAGTTCCTCTTCGAACTGCGCGGCTCGCGCCAGCAGCGTGCCGGTGTGGTCGACGACGAACGAATGACCGTCGAAAACGAGCTCGTCCTGGCCCCCAACCAGCGCGCAGAACGCGAACGCGGCGGCGTGCTCGCGGGCGCGCTGGATCACCATCTGCTCGCGCTGGCCGCCCTTCCCGGCGTGGTATGGGGATGCGGAGAGGTTCACGATCAGCGTCGCGCCCGCCAGCGCAAGCTCGGAGCACGGCGATCCGGGCTGCCAGATGTCCTCGCAGATCGTGATCCCGACGCGGTGCTCGCCGAGCTCGATCAGTCCCGCCGCAGTCCCGGCCTGGAAATAGCGCTGCTCGTCGAACACGCCGTAGTTCGGCAGCCGGATCTTGCGGTAAACGGCCGCGAGAGCGCCGTCCGCCAGGACCGCTGCCGCGTTGTGGACGTCGGCTGCGCGCTGCGGGAAGCCGACGATCGCCACGAGGCCCTCGGTCTGGAGGGCGAGGCGGTCGATCGCCGCGCGAGCGTCGCTGAGGAAGTGATCCTTGTAGAGCAGATCTTCCGGCGGGTAGCCGGTGACCGCGAGCTCCCCGAACACGACCACCTGTGCCTGCTGCGCTCGCGCCGCCTCGATCGAGGCAGCGATCGCGGCTTCGTTTCCGGCGATGTCGCCGACCGTCGGATTGAGCTGGCAGAGCGCCAGGCGCAATGTGGCCACGCTCCGATTATCGAGCATTCACCCGCCGTCCCCACCGGCGGGCCACCGGCGTTTGCCCCGTGATGCCCCGATCGGTTTCCCGCGACTCTTACGTCCCGTTGACATAAGCACTGCTCCAGGGTCGTAGTCTGTGCAGCTACCCTTACCCCTGCCGCTGGAGGAACCCAATGCGCCGCAGACCATCCGTGACCACCGTAGTTGCCTGCCTGGCGCTCTTCTTCGCGCTCGGCGGAAGCGCACTCGCCGCCAGCAAGTATCTGATCACCAGCACGTCGCAGATCAAGCCGAGTGTGCTGAAGAGCCTGCAGGGCAAGCGCGGACCGGCCGGCACTCCGGGCGCGCCCGGCGCTGCGGGCGCGGCAGGCGCGGCAGGCGCAGAAGGAGCGCTCGACACAACCGACGTCACCGTCGTCGACGGCCCGGCCACCGCGATCGGCCCGGACTCGACTGGCAGCTCCACCGCGGTCTGCGCGAGCGGCGACATCGTGCTCAGCGGCGGTTACGCCGGCCCGCTGTCGGACACGACGATCACCTATGACGATCCGCTCGGCGCGTCCGAGTGGCAGGTCGGCGCGAGCAACCTGACCTCGACCGCAGAGACACTGACGGCCGTCGCCGTCTGCGCGTCCTGAACGAGCGCAGCCGAGCCAGGTGTGCGGCGCATGTCACGCTCGCGGAGCGTGCCTGCGCCGTCCGCCCCCGCTCGCGGCGAGCCCCGGCGTCCTGAGCCTGGTGCGCAGCGGCGCCGCCGCGGCGGCCTCGGGCAGTCTCGAGCACGCCCAATGATCGGCCCGAGCGGGTCCCGGCCGGCGCCGGCTGGGGCGCGGTTGTGCGTATCCGCACTTGATTTTGGGGTGTCACGTCCGACGCATGGGTAGAATGCGAACAGTTGTTCTGCCTGCCGAGTCGTGCCACACAAAAGTGGGGCGAGCGGGGGACCCATTGCTGACAGCCGTGGCGCACCTGGCGCCCGGCTGCGGTTGGGGCGAATCGGCCGCTGATCTGCGGCCGTAGCGACGAGGGGCGTGGCTCGCCAGTGAGCCGCTGCTCGCGCCGCGAGCCCGACAGCTAACCCCGTAGGCAGCGAAGCCAAGGAGGACCTCAGATGAGGCCGCAGTTGACCTCGAGCGCTGCGCGCGCTGCCGCCGCGTTGTGCGCCCTGATGCTCGGAGCCGGAGCTGCCGGACTTATCGCCAGTGCCCCGAGCTCGGCGGCTCCTCGCGCCGGCGCAAGCCACAGGCGTCAGCGCCACCGCGCGACGTCCCCACGTCTGCAGGCGCTGCTACTGCACGCCAACGTGCTGCTCGGACAGGACGTCGCGCTCGTCGGCGTCGCCAGTCCCGGCGGCGGCCGCCGTACCGTCGCAGTGGAGGCTCGCGAGCGAGGGGGCTGGGTCGCAGTGGCCCGGGCGCGCACGAATCGCGCCGGCGTCTTCGTCGAGCGCTTCTGGCCGCGCCGGCTCGGCCGCCTCGACCTGCGAGTGCGGGCAAGCGGTATCCCGGCGCGCCACGTGCGCCTCAGCGCGACCGTGGCCACCGTCTACCACCAGGTGATCGCGTCCTGGTACGGCCCGGGCGGCGTGACCGCCTGTGGCGAGGAGCTCGGTGCCGCGACACAGGGCGTCGCGAACAAGACGCTGCCCTGCGGCACGCTCGTCACCCTGCGCTACCGTGACCGCACGGTGCGGGTGCCGGTGATCGACCGCGGGCCGTTTGTCCCAGGACGCGACTACGACCTGACCTACGCAACCAGGCTGGCGCTCGGGGCCGGCGACGTCTCAGAGATATGGGCGAGCGCCTGAGCGGCGGCGGCCCGTCCCCCAATCACACGGGCAGCGCAAGCTGCACCGGTTCGGCGGCCACCGCCGGCGTCGCTCGCTCGTCCTCGAACGACGCGACGCGTACGCCCAGCAGGCGCACCGGGCGCACCGGCGCATAGGCCCGCAGCAACTCGAGCGAGATCAGGGCGATCGTCTCGGAGTCGTCGGTGAAGCGATCGATCGTTCGCGCGCGGGTCACCGTGGTCCAGTCGTCGAGCCGCACCTTGATCGCGATCGTGCGGGCTCGACGGCTGCGAGCCCGCAGACCCTCACCCAACTCCCGCGCCATCCCCGCGAGCGCGTGCTCGAGCGCTGCCGCGTCGGCGACGTCGGTCGGGAACGTCACCTCGCTGGAACGCGACTTGGCAATCCGCACCGGTTCCACCGGGCTATCGTCGAAGAAGTGCGCCCTGGCATGCAGCTCGCGCGCCAGTCGCTCGCCGAAACGCTGCGCCAGTGCTTCCGGCGCGGCGGCCCCCAGCTCGCCGACGCTGCGGATGCCGAGCGCCGCGAGCCGCTCCGCGGTCTTCGGGCCGATGCCGGCCAGCACGCGCGGCGGGTGAGCGGCGAAATGCGCAACCGCTTGCTCGCGGCTCATCGCAACGAACGCGGCCGGCTTGAAATGCGCGCTCACGGTCTTGGCCACCAGACGAGACGGTCCGATTCCCACCGACAGGGTCATCGACGTGCGCTCGCGCACGTTCTCGACCAGCGCCCGCAACAGCGCGACCGGGAACGGCTCGTCGCTGAGCTCGAGATATGCCTCGTCGATGCCCGCGCTCTGGATCACCGCCACCGCTTCGCGAACGAGTGCCCAGACCTCGCCGCTGGCGCGCCGGTAGGCCTCGAAGTCCGGTGCGATCACGACGGCGTCCGGACACAGCGCGCGTGCGCGCGACGCCGGCATCGCGGAGTCGACGCCGTAGCGCCTGGCCTCGTAACTTGCCGTCGTGACGACCGCTCGAGGGCCGGAGCCCGCGATGATCACCGGCAACCCGCGCAATTGCGGCCGCCGGCGCAACTCGACGGAGGCATAGAAGGCGTCGATGTCCAGGTGAGCTATGACGCGGCGGGGCGTGGTGATCATCGCGGCGGATTCTCGCCTGCCGGTCAGACGCTCGAGGAGCGCTCCCGGGCGGTCGCTCAGTAGAGCGCGGCGGCGAGCCGCCGCCGCGTTGCGCGCACCAGAGGATCGCCGGCGCCGCGGCGGTCAAGCTCGCCGACGATCAGCATTCGCACGTCCTCGTCGGGCAGTCCGGCGAGCAGCAGATCGAACGCCTGCTCGTCGTCACCGGCGTCCAGGGCGGCAATCGCCTGCTCGTACTTGCCGCCTTCGTGCAGCCGGATGCGCGCCCTCAGCCCGTCGGCTTGGAAATCCTCCGCCAGCGGCTCCAAAAGGGCGCGCGCCTCGTCATCCTGGCCGCCTGCGAGCAGGATCCGTGCCAGCGCGATCGAAGCATCGGCGCGGCCGGGCTCAAGTGCGAGCGCCCGCCGCAACGACTGCTCGTCGCCGGCCGCGGCCAGCAGTTCGGCCTCGCTCGGCGCGACCGCGTCGAAGAAGCTCTCAACGACCTCTCGCGGCTGGGCGCCGACGAACTCCTGGACCACCGCACCGTCTCTGAACGCCTTGACCGCGGGAATACCCTGGATCCCGAAGGCCTGGGCCAGCCCGGGATTTGCGTCGGTGTCGACCTTGGCCAGCACGACCGAGCCCTCGCGGGCGCCGGCCGCCTGCTCGAGCAACGGCGTCAGCGCGCGGCACGGCCCGCACCACGCGGCCCAGAAGTCAACGATCACCGGGGTTGTCCGCGAGCGCTCGATGACCTCGGCGTCGAATTCGGCCTCGCTGACATCGACCACCGTCATCCTGACAGCGTATGAGATCGCATCCTGCGGTACACATCAGGGCGTGACGCAGGTGGTCGGACCCGGCGGACAGTCGCTCGCCTACGAGTTGCACGGCGTGGGCCCGGCAGTCGTCGGCCTGCACGGATTGACCGCCACGCGTCGCTACGTGCTGATGGGATCGCGCACGCTCGAGCGCGCGGGCAGGCAACTCGTGCTCTACGACGCGCGTGGGCATGGCGCCTCGTTGCCGGCCGCTGACCGCGATTACTCCTATCGCACACTCGCCGGCGATCTGGAGGCGGTGATGGATGCCCTGGGCCTCGAGCAGGCGGTGGTGATCGGAGCCTCGATGGGTGCGCACACGGCGATCCGCTTCGCGCTCGATCGGCCCGAGCGGGTCACCAAGCTCGTGATCGTGACACCAGGCTACGACCCGGACGAGCCGGGCGACCTGGTGCGCTGGGATGCCCTCGCGCGGGGCCTGCGTGAGGGGGGGGTGGACGGGTTCATCTCAGCCTATGAGCTCGAGAACGTGCCGCTTGCGTGGCGCGAGACGGTGGAGCGCGTGGTGCGCCAGCGCCTCGCAGCTCACAGCCACCCGGAAGCCGTTGCCGACGCGCTGTCCGCAGTCCCGCGCTCGCGACCGTTCGAGAACTGGTCGGAGCTGCGTTCGATCGCGGCGCCGACGCTGGTCGTGGGCAGCCGCGACGAGGCCGATCCAGGCCACCCGCTGGCCACCGCGCAGCGCTACGCCGCGGCGATCCCCGGCGCTCGCATGCTCCTCGAGGAGGCGGGGCGCTCGCCGATCGCCTGGCAGGGCGGTCAACTCTCACGGCTCCTTCTAGACTTCTAGCGCAGTGTCGGCCTCAGCTACCGGTGTAGGGATCTTCGCCGCAATCGCGGCGGGTGCCGTGTCGTTCCTCTCGCCATGTGTCCTGCCGCTCGTACCGGGCTACATATCGACCGTTGTCGGCGTCTCACCGAACGAGATCTCAAGCGCAGGGGTCCGGCGAGTCCTCGTGCCGAGCCTGCTCTTCATCGCCAGCTTCTCGGCGATCTTCATCCTCTACGGTCTCGGTGCGACGGCGATCGGCTCGACGCTGATCGAGCACAGGGTGACGCTACAGCGGATCGCCGCGCCGGTCGTGATCGCGCTCGGCGTGGTCTTCGTGCTCTCGTCGATCGTGCCGGCATTCGGGCGCGAATGGCACGTCGAGCGGTTGCTCGCCCGCGCGGGTCGTGGCGGTCCGCTGGTCGCCGGGGCAGCGTTCGCGATCGCCTGGACGCCGTGTGTGGGGCCGACACTCGGCGGAATCCTCGCGGTCGCAAGCACGACCCGCTCGGAGGCGCACGGGGCGCTGCTGCTGGCGTTCTATTCAGCCGGCCTGGCCGTTCCCTTCATCGCAACCGCGCTGGCTTTCGATCGCATGGCGCGCGTGTTCGGCTGGGTCAAGCGCCACTACGGCGTGATCGTCTTCACGGGCGGCGCGGTGCTGATCGCGATGGGCGTTCTCATGTGGACCAACGACCTCACGTGGCTGAACACCCAGGCGCAGGACGGGCTGCACTCGGTGGGGATCAACTTCATCGGCATCTGAGCGCGCTGTCGCGGGCAGGATCCCGCACGCCGGTCGCCTACAGCGGCAGGCGCCGATAGCCCGGCAACTCGACCACGACACGCGCGCCGCCGAGCGGCGCGGCCGTGGCCCACACCGTGCCGCCCTGGGCGGCGACGATCGCACGCACGATCGCGAGCCCGAGTCCCGTCCCGCCGACCGTGCGCGCGCGCGAGGGGTCGCCCCGGTGAAAGCGGTCGAAGATGCGCTCGCGCTCGGCCGCTGGGATGCCTGGACCGTCATCGTCGACCCAGATCTGCACGCGGCCGTCCTGGGCCTCACGTGCGCCGAGTTCGATCGCACCGCCGGATCGAGTGTGCTCGACGGCGTTGCGCAGGAGGTTGCGCAACGCCTGCGCGAGGCGGTCGCGGTCGGCGTTGAGGATCCCGGGGACCTCGGTCGCGGTGCTCAGGCGTCTGTGGGCGGTGGGCTCGAGGCTTGCGACCAGCTCCGTGAGGAACGGCTCCAGCTCGATCGGCTCGCGCCGGATGAAGCGCGCCTCGTCGGTGTGCGCGAGGAGCAGCAGGTCCTCCGTCAGCCGCGTCATCCGGTCGACCTCCGCGGCGACCAGGCGCTGGACGCGGCTCACCTCCGACGCGTCCGGGTGCTCCTGGCGCGCCAGGACCTCCAACTGGCCGCGAATCGCCGTCAGCGGCGTGCGCAGCTCGTGTGAGGCATCCGAGATGAACGCCTGCTGGCGCGAAAAGGCTTCCTCGAGGCGGTCGAGCATGTGGTCGAATGCGTCGGCGAGGATCCGCGTCTCGTTGCGCGGCCCGCGGTACTCCATCCTTGGCGACAGATCCCCCGCATCCACGCGGGCGGCGATCGCGGCCATCCGCCGCAACGGACGGGCGAATCCGGCGGCCAGCAGGAAGCCTGCGAGCAGCGCGGCGGCGAGCGTCAGCGTCCCGCCGAGAGCGAAGGCGCGGGTGATTCCCTCGAGCGCCTCGTTGACGGGCGCAAGCGGCTCGGCGACGCCAAGCTTGCCGACCCGGCCGTCCTCGGTTCGAAATGTGGCCACGTACAGCCTGACCTCGCCGGCGTCCGGAGCACGCTGGATCGAGAAGCCGGGTGTCTGCGCCCTCAGCGCCGCGGTCAGCCGCGCCTCGGCCCTGGCCTGGGCGGGGGTGTCGTCGGGGTCGGGCGCGGTCTGTCCGAGCAACTCCGGATAGTTGGTGGCGAGCCGCTGACCGGGCACGACCGCGTACAGCAGCCGCTCCGCTGCCGAGAAGGGCTGATCGCCCACGTAATGCCGCGCGCGGCGCGCTATCTGGGCGGTCGTCAGCCCGACGCCGGGGGGCGAGATGGTCAGCGAGAAGGAGGCTTCCTCCTTGCGCAGGTCGTTGTCGGTCTGTCCTCGCAGCTGTGACGCCGTCTCGTGGTAGACGACGAAAAAGGTGCCCAGAAAGGCGAGGATCAGGACCGTGGCGAGCGCAAGCGTGAGTCGCCAGCGAAGCGAGCGCGGGCGGATCCGCGTGCCGCTAGACGGCATCCGGGGGCTCAGGCACGGGTCGGCGCGAGCCGGTAGCCAACCGAGCGCACCGTGAGGATCGGCGCCGGGGACCCGGGACGACCGAGCTTGCGCCGCAGGTAGCTGACGTATACCTCGACGATGTTCGTTCCCGGATCGTGCGAGTACCCCCATACGGCGCTGAGGATCTGCTCACGCGAGAGGACGTTCGCGGGGTGGCGCAAGAAATAGGTGAGCAGGTCGAACTCCTTCGAGGAGAGGGCGACCTCGATCCCATCACGGCTGACGCGGCGCGTCAGCAGATCGAGCTCGATCCCAAGCGCCTGCAGGCGCGTCGACTCAGTCTGCGACGGCGTACGCAGGTGGGCGCGCACGCGCGCTGCCAGCTCGTCAAAGCTGAAGGGCTTGGTGATGTAGTCGACGGCGCCGGCGTCGAGGCCCGCTACGCGGTCGTCGATCTCCGTGCGCGCCGTGAGCAGGATCACGCGCAGGCCGGGCTTGGCGACCCTAAGTGCCGCGAGCACTTCGAGCCCGTCGCGACCCGGAAGCATGCGGTCGAGGACGATCAGGCCGAAATCCTCAGACAGTGCGAGTGCGAGCGCATCGTTGCCGTTGGTGGCGACCGTCACCGCATAGCCTTCGGCGCTCAGGCCGCGGTTCACGAAGTCGGCGATCGCGGCCTCGTCTTCGGCTACGAGAATGCGCACGACTCCAGACTAGCTCAGGCGTTGCGGCGCAGGCGGTGCACGTGGGCGCCGCCGCCCGCCGCACCGCCCGCGACAGGCCCGTTCGCCGAGCGCGCCTGCCGCTCGCCGCTGCCCAGCAGTGCTGCGGCGGCGATGTCGGGCGCCGTGGCGCCCGCCGGCCGGGGCTCGGAGAAGAGGAACCCCTGCGCATAGTCGCAGCCGGCGCGGTGCAGCTCGGCGAGCTGCTCGACGTCCTCGACGCCCTCGGCGACGACGCTTATCCCGAGCTCCCGCGCGGCCGTCGTGACGGCGATCAGGATTGCCCGGTCGCGACGCCCCTCGGGCCGATCCAGGGCGCTCACGAACGTACGGTCGAGTTTGATCACATCGACCGGCAACTGGCTGAGATGGCGCAGCGAGGAGTAGCCGGTGCCGAAATCGTCGAAGGCGATTCGCACGCCGAGCTTGCGCAGGTCCTCGAGCCGAGCGGCGACCCGGACCGGATCGGATAGGACGGCGGTCTCGGTGACCTCGAGACACAGCGCGTCGGGCGGCACACCGGTCTGGGTGAGCAGGGCGGCCACAGTGAGGGCAACGCTTTCGTCGGTCAGCTGTCGCGCCGAGACGTTGACCGACAGGCCCATCTCGCTGCCCTGGGAGCGCCAGTCGGCAAGCTGGCGCAGCGCGGTTCCCAGCACCCAGGCGCCGATCGGCACGATCAGCCCGTTTTCCTCGGCGAGCGGGATGAACTCATCGGGCGAGATCGGCCCCCACTCGCGGTGGGTCCAGCGCACCAGCGCCTCGCATGAGGCAACGCGGGAGTCGGCGAGCGACACAACAGGCTGATAGAGAATCTCGAACTCGTTGCGGGCCAGTGCGTGGCGCAGGTCGCGCTCGAGGCTCAGACGGCGATCGACCTCGCTGCGCAGTTGCGCATCGAAGATGGCGAAGCGGTTTCGGCCGGTCGCCTTGGCGCGGTACATCGCGATATCGGCCTCGTGAATCAGGCGCTCGGCGGTCTTCTCAGAGTCCTTCGCGACGGCGAGCCCGACGCTGGCCGAGACGCGGAGCTGACCGCCTGCTACCGCGAAGGGCGCGGTGAACGTCTGCAGCACGCGCTGCGCCACGGCGACCGCCTCGAACTCGCTCTCCAACTGCTCGAGCATGATCGCGAACTCGTCGCCGCCGAGGCGCCCGACGAGATCTCCGGCCCGGACGGCGTCGCGCAGGCGGAGTGCGACCTCGGCGAGCAGGCGGTCGCCGCCCTCGTGGCCGATGCTGTCGTTGATCTGCTTGAAGGCGTCGACGTCGATGAAGAGCAACCCGAGATCCAGGTTTGAAGATCCGTGGCGGTGCAGCGCCCGCGCCAGCTCATCGGCGAAGACCTCGCGGTTGGGCAGCGATGTCAGCGGATCGCGCCCGACTCGATGCGCAAGCGCCGGCGAGTCCGTCACATCATTCGCCGACGCGTACCAGTAGTCACCGTCTGCGCTGCCGCTCCACAGCAGCGAGCGGGCGCCACCGTCGCTGTGGCGGTGGTGTGCCAGCAGCTCGCTGAAGCCGGCCGGCCAGCCGGGCGCGGTGGGGGCGCTGTGGGCGCTCGCCGACGGATCATCCGGATGCAGGCAGTCCAGCAGCGACTGGCCGATCAGCTCGCCCGGAGGGCGGCCGAGCACCCGCGTGCAGGCGTCGTTGACCGCGACGAAGCGGGCTTCGCGGTCAAATATCGCGAGCAGGCAGCCGGCGTTGGCGAAGAGTCGCTCAAAGGCCTCCAAACCCAGCTCGGCGCGTGCTCTGACCGGTGCGGGCGGGTGCACCTCTGAGCTGCCGCTGATGAGCCTGAGCGTCAAGATGAACGGGGCGCGGGGGCCGAGGACGTTCGATACGCGCCACGCTTTATCGGCACGCGGGACGCCCCGCTTGAAGGCTGGGACGCGCGTTCGAACGGCGGTCCAGCCGAGGTGTCCGGCTGGATAAGATCGCAGGATGGTCCTGGGAGCCCGCTCGCGACTGCTCGCGCCGCTGCTCGCCGCCGGACTGGCACTGCTGGCAATTCTCACCGGGGCCCAGGGGGTGGACCTCGCGGCCGCCACCTATCGCGTTGAGATGTTCGCACGCAGCGGGCTCACGCTTTGGGACAGCGGCTGGTACGGCGGCCACTGGACCTTCGATTACTCGGTGCTGTTCGCTCCGATCGGCTGGCTGACCGGCATTCCGCTGATGGAGATCGCGTGCGTCGCGATCGCGACGTGGGCGTTCGATCGCCTCGCGGTGGGGCGCTTCGGCCGCGCCGGCCGCGCCGGCGCGATCGTCTTCGCAGTGGGAACCGTCGCCCAGGTCGCGATCGGTCAAGAGCCCTACCTGCTGGGCGAAACGCTGGCGCTGGTCGCGCTGCTCGCAGCCTGCAACCGCCTGTGGCCGATGGCGGTGGCGTTGGGCGCCGCGTCATCGCTTGCGAGTCCGCTCGCGGGGGCCTTCCTTGCGCTGGCTGCCGTGGCCTGGCTGGTGGGCGGCTGGCCGCGACGGCGCTTCGCCGCAGGCACGCTCGCGCTCGCCGCCGTCGTACCGTTGCTCGCGCTGGAGCTGCTCTTCCCGGGACTCGGGACGATGCCCTTCCCGTTCATCAGCTTCCTGGCAATTTCGCTGGGACTGGCGATGCTCGGGATCGTCGTCGCCCGGCGCGACCGCACCGTCGCGGTCGGCGTCGCGCTCTACGCGCTGGCTGTGATCGGGGCCTACGTCGTGCCGAGCGCGGTCGGCAACAACGTCACACGGCTCGGCGTGTCGTTCGGCGTCGCGCTCGTCGTGATGCTCGCCTGGGGCCAGCGCAGGCGCACGGTCGCGCTGCTCATCGCCGCCGCGGTTCCGCTGGCCCTCGCGCAGTGGCTGCCGGCGCGCGAGGCTCTGCTTGGCGACGGCAACCCGTCGATCAGGGCGGCTTACTTCCAGCCTCTGGTCTCGTTCCTGCGGCGCGCCGACCGGCCGCTCGGACGCGTCGAGGTTGTGCCCACCCTGCTGCACTGGGAGGCGGCCTACGTGGCGCCCTACTTCCCGCTCGCGCGCGGCTGGGAGCGCCAGCTCGACACCGGCGCCAACCCTATCTTCTACGTCCCCGGTGCCCTGAACGCGGCCTCCTACCGCGCCTGGCTGTTCGCGAACGGGGTGCGCTTCGTGGCGCTGCCAAACGTGCCGCTCGACTACGCCGCGCAGGCGGAGGGCAGGCTCGTCGGTACCGGCGTGCCGGGTCTGCGCCTGCTCTGGCGGAGCGCCAACTGGCACGTGTATGAGGTCATCGGCGCGCCGGGCATCGTCAGCGGTCCCGCGCAGCTGATCGCCTCGAGCGGAGCGGAGCTGGAGCTGCGGATCGCCCGCGCCGGCACAGTCGTCGTGCGCGAGCGCTACCTCGACGCCTGGGGAGTTGCGAGCGGCGCGGGCGTGATCGGTCCCGCTCCGGGCGGCTGGCTCGAGCTGCGAGCAACGCGGCCCGGCCGTGTCGTGCTGCGGGTCAAGTTCTGAGGCGGCTTTAGTGGGGGTTCAGAGTGGAGCGCCAACATCCGCGCCCGATGCACAGACGCCCGATCATCTCGATCCTCGCAGCAGGCCTCGGCGGCCTGCTCGCCGCGCTGGTCGTTGTGCTGGTCGCGCCATCCGCCACAGTGACCACGCGGGTGGTGTCGTCCTCCACCGGCGTGGCGGCGAACGCGCTCGCCTCCGACCGCCAGACCCACGAGACGCTCGCCCACCTCATCTACGAGCGAGCAGCACCGGGTGTCGTCGCGATCCTCGCCACGACGCAGACATCCGGGCTGTTCGGCGGGACGCAGAGCGACAGCGGCTCGGGGATCGTCGTCGGCGCCAAGGGCCTGATCCTCACGAACAACCACGTGATCGACGGCGCGAACAGGATCGTCGTCCAGTTTGGCGGCAGCAACGGGCCAACGCGCCGCGCGACCGTGGTCGGCGTGGATGCGTCCAACGACCTCGCCCTGCTGTCTGTGAACCCGGCGCAGCTGAAGCTCTCGCCGTTGCGTTTCGGCAACTCCGCAGCGGTGCGTGTCGGCGATCCCGCTTTCGCCATCGGCAACCCTTTCACCTTTGACCAGACCCTGACCGTTGGCGTCATATCGGCCCTGGACCGAACGATCACCTCGCCCAACGGCGCGAATATCACCGGCGTGATCCAGACCGACGCAGCGCTGAACCCGGGCAACTCCGGCGGCCCGCTGCTAAACGGCGCCGGCGAGGTGATCGGTGTGAACTCGCAGATCGCGGCGAGCGGCGCCGCGCTCGCAACACAGGGCTCCAACAGCGGCATCGGCTTCGCGGTCCCGAGCGCCACCGTGCTGGCCGACCTGGCATCGATGGACCACGGCGCTGCCGCCGGCGGCTAGCTGACGGCGGCAGTCGCAGCGCCGGTCGGCCGCTGTGGGTCGTGCTGCCGCGTGCCTTGGCGGCGACTCAGGCCGCGGCGGCGAGTCCGCGGCTGAGCGAGCCCACGGTCTGGGTGAGCGAACTGGTCGAGACGATCCTCCCCCTGGCGTCGAGGAAGACGACGGTCGGCAGGAACGGGATACGGAAGGCCTCGCCCGTCAGGCCGCTTGAGTCGTCGAGTACCGGGAAGTGCCAGCCGTAGCGCCGAAGGAACCCGCGCCAGTCGCCGCCATCGGTGTAGTCGACGGCGACCACGCGTCCGCGCCCAGCGGCGGACCGCGCGAACCGCGCGACCGCCGGCGCCTCGTGCTTGCAATCGTCGCACCAGCTCGCAAAGAACACGACGACCGCCGGGTGCCCGCGCAGGTCGGCGAGCGTCACCGGCGCGCCGCTCAGCGCCCGGGCCGGAAGCGGCGGCGCCGGGCGCAGGGTCTTGGGCGCGTTGGCGAGCAGCCCATAGGCGAGGAGGGCCACGGCGAGCGCTCCCAGCGCGATCCGCAACGCGTAGCGGTGCGTGGCGATCCGGGCGAGCACGGCCAGATCAGGAGACCGCGAGGATCCCCGCGTCGTGGACGATCTCGCGCGGCGTGAAGTTCGACGGATAGATCACCGTGATTCTGCCGTGCGCGGTGATGCCGTAGATCAGCGCGGTGTGCGCGACCACCTCCGGATTGCCGGCAGCAGCCTGTGCAGAGGAGGCGATGCCCCAAGCCTTCCAGACCGCCCGCAGCGCCGGCGCCGACCCGATCAGATACTGCATCCGCCCGGTCATCTCGTGGGCCGCCAGAAACGCCGCGACGGTGCTCGGTGTGTCGCCGCGCGGGTCAACCGACACGGCGATGATCGCCAGCTTGCTGCGCTCCGCCGCCGGCATCTCGAGCAGCGCCGTGTGCAGATGCGAGGTGATCAGCGGACACACGTCGGGGCAGTGGGTGTAGAGGAACGTGACCAGCACCGCCTTGCCCCGGTAGCTGGCGATGTTCACCGGCGTGCCGAGGTAGTTGTCCAGCGCGAGCCGCGGTGCGGTCTCCGAGCTGGAGAGTGCCAGGCCGTCGTAGCGGCTTCCCTGGGCGGTGCTCACCCCGCCCGGGCCTTTGACGGCGGCTCCGCCGCGGACGACGAGCGCGAGTACCACGCCGAGCACGACCAGCAGTCCCACGAGCCCGACGAGGTCACGGCGCCGGAGTGCAAGACCGAGCTTCGGGCCGGGAGAGCCTCCTTCGCTGTGCTCCACCATCGGCTCAGAGGCTACCGTCTGGCGATATCCGTGAGATAAGGATCTCGTACCCGAGCTGGAAGGTGACCGTGAACAGGCCGCTGACCCGCACGCGGCGCCCAAGGTCGGCGGCCACGCGGCGCCCGAGGTCGGCGCCCGCGCTGGCGTTCGGTTCGAGCACGATGCGCGCACCTGTTCCGCCGTCCAGGATGTAGAGACGCCCGTGCGGGGATCCCGTGCTTGCGACGGTTCCGACGGTCGACACCTGCGCATCGGCGTAGACCTCCGGGTAGCGGGCGAGGTCGTGCAAGGCGATCAAGCCGGACTTGCCCGGAGACGGCGGCAGCGTGCTCTTCTGGCTGCCACATGCGCCAAGCGGCACCGCGGCGAGCACGATGAGCATGATCAGCGGACGGCGGATCCCTGGATGGTAGGACGCCGGGGCATGCGTCACACTCAGGCTGTGAAGACCGCTCGCCGCGCCGCGCTGTTCGAGGGTGCCGCCGTGATCGGGGCGCTCGTCGCATTCATGTGGGTCGTCGAGATCGTCAACAAGATCGACGATCAGCGGCTGAGCACCGACGGCATCTACCCACGCACGCTGTCGGGGCTGCCGGGGATCATCTCCGCGCCGTTCCTGCACGCAGGCTTCGGACACCTGCTGGGGAACACCGTTCCGTTCGTCGTACTCGGCCTGGTGATCGCCACGGCGGGTGCCAGACGCGTCATCGAGGTCACGGTGATCGTGATCCTCGTGGCCGGGCTGGGGACCTGGCTGACCGCCGGCAGCGGCACCGACACCGTCGGTGCGAGCGGCGTCGTGTTCGGCTATGCAGGTTTCCTGATCGCCCGCGGATTCTTCACCCGCAACATCGGAGCGCTGATGATTGGCGTGGTTGTGGCGCTGCTGTTCGGCGGCGCGCTCGCGGCCGACCTCGTGCCGCAGGGCGGGATCTCCTGGCAGGACCACCTGTTCGGCGGTCTCGGCGGCATCCTCGCGGCGCGACTGCTGTCGGGCGCTCGCGTTGGCGGCGCGAAGGCCGCGGCCGGCGCCAAACCTGCCGGTTAAATAGTTCAGACGCGGAAGCGAGCCGTTTGAGGAACCCTCCTCCGGATTGCTCCCGAGGGGGCGCTCCGGTCTCTGGGCGGCGCGGCCTCACACCTCGGTGGCCTCGCTCTTTGCGGCTCGTCCCGCGTCCTGGCGAAAACATACGATCTGCCCCGTCGGAGTGCAAGAGCAGAGTCGGCAAGTTCCCGCATCCTCCGAAAACTTTGCTTGGCCGATCGCGCTCGCGCGAATCGGATAGGGTCGGGAGCATGCCCTTTCAACCGTCGCAGGAAGTCCTCGAACGCTACGCAGACGTGCTCGTGAACTACGCGCTCGGCGGCGGCGCCGGAGTCAAACCCGGCGAGGTCGTGCGGATCTCGGCGCAAGAAGCGGCCAAGCCCCTGTACGTCGAGTTGCACCGGGCCGTGTGGCGCGCCGGTGCGCACGCGATCGGCCACTACCAGCCCGACGAGGACGGCGACTGGAACCTGGCGCGGGACTTCTACACGCTCGCGGGGGAGGGGCAGCTCGATTTCTTCGCGTCGGACTACATGCGCGGGATGATCGACCAGATCGACCATCAGGTCAGCGTGCTCAGCGACACCGACATGCACGCCCTCGAAGGTGTCGACCCCGCGCTGATCATGCGCAACGGGCGCTCGCTCAAGCCGGCAATGGACTGGCGAACCGAGAAGGAGAGCGGCGGGCGTTTCACCTGGACGCTGGGGCTGTACGGGACCCCCGCGATGGCAGCCGAAGCCGGACTCTCGCAGGAGGAGTACTGGCGCCAGATCATCGATGCCTGCTTCCTCGAGGAGGCCGACCCGATCGCGCGCTGGCGCGAGGTCGCGGCGCAGATAGGCGAGTGCGTGGATTGGCTGAACTCCCTGCCGATCGAGCGCCTGCACGTCGTCGGCGCGGACGTGGACCTGTGGGTGTCGGTGGGTGAGCGACGCCAATGGGTGGGCGGCAGCGGGCGCAACATCCCGAGCTTCGAGATCTTCACGAGTCCGGACTGGCGTGGGACGGAGGGCTGGATAGCGTTCAACCAGCCGCTCTACCGCTACGGCAACCTGGTCAGCGGGATCCGTCTGGAGTTCGCACAGGGGCGCGTCGTGAAGGCCTCCGCGGACCGCAACGAGCACGTCATCACGGAGATGGTCGCAACCGAGAACGCTGACAAGGTCGGGGAGTTCTCGCTGACCGACCGGCGGTTCTCGCGGATCACCAAATTCATGGCCGAGACGCTGTACGACGAGAACGTCGGCGGTCCGTCCGGCAACACCCACATCGCCCTGGGCAAGTCCTACCACGACTGCTACGCCGGCGATCCGGGGACCGTGGCTCCCGACGAGTGGGAGCGGCTCGGCTTCAACGAGTCAAGCGTGCATACCGACATCGTCTCGACGACGGATCGCACGGTTACGGCGACGCTGCGCGGCGGCGGCGAGCAGGTCATCTACGCCGGCGGCGAGTTCCAGCTCTAGCGTCTGCTCGGGGCCGCCGCGTGCTGCTTGAAGCGCGCCGGCAGGAAGTACTCCCAAACGAGCTCCGAGATGCCCTCGATCGTGTCCACTCCGTAGGCCATGCTCGGGTCGTCGCCAGTCAGCACCGCGATCAGGTAGTCGCGATCGCGACCCGTGACCGAGCCTATGCTGTTGACCTCCCAGCCGGGCCCGACTGGCAGCCAGCCGTTCTTCAGAGCAACGGTTGCCGGTGCGAGCAAGCCGGCCGAGACGCCCCAATCCTGCGCCGGTTCGACATTGTGCATCAGGCCCAGTTCGTAGGCGCGCGATGCGTAGCTCAGCAGACGGTTTTGCAGCGCGATGTGCTGCAGGAGGCGAATCTGGTCGCGGGCGGTGCTCTCATACAGGCCCCAGGCGCCCTGCGGATCGAGAATCGTCTGCGTCATCCCGGCCTTGGCGTTGAACGCGGCTATCGCGGGATTGCCGCCGTCGTCCTGCCACAGATCCTGCGCCGCGTCGTTGTCGCTCTCCTCGATCGCCTCGGTCGCCAGCTCCTGCTGGGAGGCGGTGAGCGTCGTAGAGTGCTGCTGGGCTTCGTAGAGCGCCGTCGCGAGGATGTCGACCTTGGCGATGCTCGCGTCCTCGCCGTGCAGCGACGGTTGGTAGAGGAAGAGGCGCCCGGTCTTCACGTTGTAGGCGGCCGCCGTGATCTCTCCCGCCCGTCTCGCCAGGAACGCGTGCATGGCAGCGCTCACAAACGGCCCGCCGGGACGCTTCGGCTTACTCGCCGCCGCCGGGATGGCCAAGCCCGCAAGGGCGGTGAGCACTGCGGCGACGAGCGCCGCCGCCGCCCTTCTCACGAGAGGTCGAGCACCGGCTGGGGCGCCGGTATCACGTGGTCCTCACTGCCTTCCGCCGGAATGATCGCGGTGCCGATCGCGAAGAACTCGATCACGTGGCTGCCCCAGCCGTGCGAGCGCTCGTGCAGATCGACGCCGACGATCCCCTCGGCCTTGGCTTCGAGCGCCTCGGCCTGCATCCGCTCCATCGCCAGCTCGCGTGCGTCATACAGCGCCTGCGTGTAGTTGGCCAGCTCGACGTTCTGGCCGACGTTGCGCAGGCTCTGGCGCATCGACTGGTGGGCGACGTGGTAGACGCAGGAGCCCATCACCATGCCGACCGGCCGGTGGCCGGTCTGAAGCAGTGTCCAGAACTCCTGGCCGCTGAGGTCGCTCGTGAACGGGCGCCCCGACGGCGCACGGTGCAGCTCGCCGCCCTGGTGCTTCACGGCCGTGCCGACGGCGATGAACTCCGCGAGGTTCTCGCCCCACTCGTAGCGCCCGATGTCGAGCCGCACGCCGACGACGCCGTCGGCGCCGAGCTGGTCCGCCTCCTCCTCCATGCGCGTCATCGCGAGCTCGCGTGCGTGGTACATCGCTTGCGAGAGGACCGTCATCTCCTGATTCTGGCGGTAGCTCGCCTGCTGGAAGCCAATGTGGTAGATGCTCGAGCCGATCACCAGGCCGAGCGGGCGGAAGCCGGCCTGGCGCACGAGCAGGAACTCGTTGACCGACAGGTCGCTCGTGAACAGCCCGGCGCGGTTCTGCTGCAGACGGGCGCGGCCGGCCTCCGGGACTCCCTCGGTGCTGCTCGGGTCATAGGCCATGGTTTGGTTCCTTTCGGAGGGTTGGCCGCGCGTGCTGGTCGTTCACGCGAGTGAGAGGATCGTGGTGGGGACGCGGGCGTCGGTCGCGAGCGATGGATCGTCGCGCACGGCCGTGCCGATGACGTGGAAGGTGATGATCATGTCGTCGCACTCGATGCCGCCACGCGAGACCCGCCGGCCGCTGGCGTGCTCGTCGATCTTGACGCCGATGATGCCGTCGGCGCCGAGCGCGGAGGCCTGTTGCGTCACGTAGGTCATGGCCTTCTCGCGCGCGTCGTAGACGCCCTGCGTGAAGTCGCCGAGCTCCTGGTTGGACCATGAGCCCCCGAACATGCCGCCGCCCATCGCGCGCGCTGTCTGCCAGCTCGCCGGGACGTAGTGGACACTCGTGTGGGCGGCGATGCCGACCGGGCGGATGCCGGCCGCGCAGAGCTGCCAGAACTCCTGCCCGTCAAGATCGGTCAGAACCGGCCCATGGGAGCTGCGTAGCGCCGGTGGCAGGCGAACCGCGGTGCCGATCGCGACGAACTCGACCGTGCCCGCGGCGAAGTCGTGGCGGCCCTGCTCGATGCGCACGCCGACGACCGCATCGCCACCGACGAGCGTCGTCTCCTCGTGCAATCGTCCCAGCGCGAGCCGACGGCTCTCGTTGTAGGCGTGGGAGAGGCTTTGAATCTCGGTCGGCACCATGTAGTAGGTCCCCTGCCAGCCAACCTGGTAGATCGACGAGCCCATCACGAGCGTGATCGGGACGATCCCGAGGCTGTGCAGCAGCGCGTACTCCTGCACGGAGAGGTCGCTGGCGAACGCGAGCGCCGAGGAGCCGGCGGCCGCCAGCGCGGACAGCCGCTCGGCGGCGTTCAGCGGGATGTGGCCCTGGGCGAGCCGCTCGAGTGAATCCTGGTCGCGTTGCGCCTGCAACTGGGCGGCCGCGGGATCGGCTGGCGCGCCGCCTCCACGCAGGCGGCCGAACAGGGGACTCATGTCAGCAGGCCTTCCAGCGCGATCCGCGCCTGTTCGCCCACGGCGGCCGTGCGAGTGACCTCGTCGACGAGCTCGACGATCCACTGTGCGACGGGCAGCTCTTCGCGCTTGAGCGTGATGCCGCGCACGACCCGGTGGCGCAGACACTGGAAGCCGCCGCGCGCCTGCAGGAGCTCGAAACGGTCGTCGCCCAGCTCCACCTCGATCCGCTCGACCTCGGTCTGCTTGGAGCGGAATCCGCCGACGCGCCGCCGGCGGACCGCGGCGAGACGGGGAAGCGACTCCTCGAGCCGCGCTGCGAGCGCCTCGACCAGAGCGTGCGTGTCGGCGCTGTCGACACGCACCTCGGCGGCCGCGAGATCGAGTGCCGAGCCGGGATCATCGCGCGGATCGGAAAGCTCCTGACTCACACGAGCTAGGGTACTTCAAACCCTTCGCCGGGCACGAGGGAGGCGGGCGCCTCGGAGTCCTCCGCCGGCACTGTCGCGGCGGCTCTGCCGGCCGGTGGCGCAGAACGACCGGCGAGCCGGACGGCGAAGTGCTGCCACGCCGATGACGGGTGCAGCGGGTCTGCCGTAAGCGCGACGCTCGCGGCCTTGGCGGGCGCCACCAGCGCCGCCTGCAGCCGGCGAGCCGCGTCGACGTGGTCGCGAGTCCAGATCATCCTCACGGCCGTGGCCGTGGCCAGTCCTTCGCTGCTGCGCAGATCGTGGCTGACGGCCTCAACCAGACGCGCGTCCGCCGACCCGTCGCGCGGCATCGGTTCTGGGACATTGCCGCGGCCCGCCAGAGCGGCTGCAAAGCCGTCGTACCAGCCTTCGATCAGCTCCGTTGCCGCTTCCAGCTCCCGGCGGGCGGCGGTTCGATCGCCGCCCGCGAGGTCATCGTGTTGCCAGAGGTCCAATACGGCGTCGCCGGCGATGCGCAACCCGGCCACGCCGTTGACGAGGCTCGTCACCTCGGCCAGGGGCACCGGCTTTGCGCCGCGCTCGGCCAGATAGCCGCGGAAGGCGTCGTCCAGTCGCCGCGCTGCGGCAGCTGCCCGCGTCGCTTCACCCTCCGGGACCGGTCGCGACGGCAGGCACTCATCGCAGCGTCCCATCCCGAATGCCACTGCGCCCGACAGATAGCGCACGGAGTCCGCGTAGGCTTCGGCCAGGGCGGTGCCTAGTGCGGCGCCGGCGCCGCGCGGCCAGAAGAGCAAGCCGACAACGAGGCTGACGGCGCTGCCCAACGCGACGTCCTCGACGCGGACCAGTCCGATCCGCCAGCCGGCCGGCTCGAGAATGTTGAACAGGATCAGCAGCGTCAGCGTGAATGCGCCCTGGCCGGCGGCGAACGAGACCGCCGCCGGCGCCAGGCCGGCGAGCAGCACGGCGGGGGGGAGGAGCAGCCAGAGCACGGTGGTGTTGGTGCCGATCAGCGCGACCAGCGCGGCTCCCACGATGAAGCCGGCGACGGTGCCCGACAGCCCGCGCAGCGCGTTCTCGCCGATGCTGAGCGCATTCGAGCGCAACACCGACAGCGTCCCGAAAACGACCCAGAACGCGTGCTGCACGCCCGTCAGCTTGGCCACCAGCACCGCAACAGCGAGGGCGACGGCGCCGCGCACGCTGTTGTGCAGCCAGACCGAGTGGCGCTCGACGTGGGCGCTGGCGCGCTCGCGTGTCGCCGCGAGCCGACCGGCCAGTCCCTCCGGCTGGCGGCCGACCAGCCGCTCGAGCCACGTACGCCGCTCGGCGGCGGCGGCGAGGTCGACATTGGCCGCTATCTGCGAAACGACGAAGCTCAGCTCCTGAGCCCGGAAGCTCGGGTCAAGCGACGCGACGAAGCTCTCGATGCGCTGCTCCGAGGGGTCGCGCTGCGTGCCCGCCGCCTCAGGGGCGGGCAGTCTTCGCGTCGTCGCCTGCTCGAGCTCGAGCAGCGCCTGGTGTTGCGCGAGCAGCGCATCCTGGAGGCGGTCGCGGCTGTCGCGTGGCATGTCGAGAAGATCCGCGCCCGCCTCCAGCACTGAAGCCGACGCTGATTTCACTGCGCAAGCGAACCGGTCGCCCGGGCTCCCGGCAGGCCGTGGCGCCGATTCGACGATGATCGCGCGCAGCCATCGCAGCTCGTCGACCAGGCGCACGATCGCACGCGCCGCGGTGCTCAGTCCCGTCGGGCGGTTCGGCGTCGCGAAAAACTCGTCGTGCAGCGCGCCCACCGCAGCTTCGGCGCGCGCAACCACCGCGGCGTGCTCCTGCGGACTCGACTCGGCTCCCATCGCTCGCGCCACATCGGTGCGCAGGCGCATCGCCAGCGCGCGGCACGCTTCGATCGCCCTACCCCGGAGCGGTTCGCGCGTCGGTGCCGGCCACAGCAAGCCGATCGCGAGCAGCGCGGCCCCGGAGGCCAGACCCCAGCCCGCGAGCCGATAGGGGATCGACGAAGCCGGCCCGGCGAGCGATACCGGCAGGATGAACGAAAGCAGCAGCGAGGTCGTGGCTGAGGCCAGAACCGAGCTGACAACGCCGGCGAAGAGAACGGCAAAGGCGATGATCGCCATAGCCACGGTTGCCAGCGCGTCCGAGTTCGAGGCCAACGTCCCGAGGCACACAAAGGCCCCGCAGACGACAGAAAGCGCGGCCTGGGCCTGCAGGCGGTCGCGCATCGGTCCTGTGAAATCGACCAGCAGCAGCATGGCGAAGGAGCCGAACGCCGCAAACGTCGCCAGCGTGGGGCTGCCGATTACCCGGTCCCCGAGCGCAAACGTCGCCGGCATGACGATCGCCGCACGCCCGGCCCGCCGCAGCGCCCGGAGGCCCGGGTCGTGGGTGCGCAGCCAATGCCAGAGGCCGATTTGGGGGCGCTTGGCCGCCATCGCGCCACATCGTAATGTCGCTGCCCTGGAGGGCGGCGACGGGGCAGTTGCGGAGACGTCGCTGCCGGGCGGACGTGCGGGCGCTTGATCCGCACGCCACACAGGGTGCAAAATCGCAGGAGGGGCGAGCGGATCACAGCCTGCAGCGCGAATCAATGGCAATGCGGATCGAGGTGATGTCAGACGAGCGGACCGATGAGGCGATCGCGCTGTGGCAGGAGGCCGGCCTCACGCGCCCGTGGAACGATCCGGCTGGC
>Ga0302319_10004190_pt1 | contig 29780 bp, 46 predicted proteins | sample Bog_T0_2_FD_203319 | JGI IMG/M metagenome (GOLD analysis project Ga0302319, IMG submission 203319) | Peat permafrost microbial communities from Stordalen Mire near Abisko, Sweden - Bog_T0_2 | ecosystem: Environmental > Terrestrial > Soil > Wetlands > Peat | place: Sweden: Abisko, Stordalen Mire... | reverse complement strand
ACGGTCGGAAGATTCGTTCTTATCTTGAAGGCTCTGAGAAACGTAATTTTATTTATCTCCCTAGCCGGGTCATTGCTCGCGGGCCTCTCGTGGTGGTCGAGGGGGAGATTGATGCCCTCAAAGTTTACGAGGCAGGAATCCACAATGTCGCCGCGCTAGGGCAGTCCCGGCTGAGCGACGGGGCCAGAGATTTAATGTTAAATTCCGAAGCCACGGAGATCCTGATGTTCCCCGATGACGACGAAGCAGGGGAGAAAATGGCGGGACTTGTCGAAAAGGGTTTCGGCAACAAGAAGGTGGTCCGCAGGATCGAATATCCAATGTCATTGAAAAAGAACTACAGACACCTTATCGGACGAGGGCACAAGCTCGATCCGGGAACGCTCTCCCTCGAAGATTTGCGAGAACTCCTAGTGAACGTCAAAGCAAGCGCGTTCCCTCGTTGGAGCAAAGTTAGTGCTTGCTGGAGCAGCGGAAATCCCTTCTCATTATGACCGTGAAACTGAAGACCAAGAAGCCGAAAGAAGCAGTGGAATATAGCAAATTCCTACTGCGCATTCCTGTGTCTCAGCGTAACGAGCTAAGTGAGATTGCGGGACAGTACCGCAGAGTAACCGGCCTGAAAGTAACCGCCGCGTTTCTCTTGAGGTTGGCGTGGCAGGAGCTAGTGCCCAAGCTGCGCGAAGACCTTGAGAGAGCACAAGGCGGAAGCTATCATGCTAAAATCCGTAAAAACATAGATCGGCTAAGTCCGTAAAAAGTCATGCTACTAAAATCAAAACCGCTGGCGAAATTGACGAGCAAGCTTTCGAGCCCTCGCCAAGCAGTAACCGGCAATTCGGCGTCCACTGCCGCTGTTAGTGGAAATGGGTGGCTCACCCAAGGCGGCGAAAATATCGCTGCTCAAGCGGCCAACATGATCCTCCAGTCGCAGAAGAAATTCGCGCCGGAGTCTTATCTGAAATCGGGGGAGTCGAAGAACATTCGCTTCCGCACTAGCGTACCGTTAGGTCAAATCTTCCGGTACACGATCAAGAACAATGGTCGGTTCGATAGATACACGGCACCCGCCGAAGGGGAGACGGATCTGTTCCGCGAGAACGGACTCCGCGCATCCTTCAGCGCGTTGTACGAGATCATCGACATCGACGGTTATGTCGAGAAGAAGACAGGGAAACGCAAGACGATGCAGGCCCGATTCTTTCCGGTCGGCATCCGGTTGTACGAGCAGTTGGAACACCTTCGGAAGGTGAAGGGCAACCTTACCAGCTTCACGATCAACATTGCGAAGACGGGGCAGAAGAAGTCAACGTCCTATGCCCTCATCCCGGACGTTCCGAAACCGTTGCTTGGCGCCGAGAGGGTGCCGACGATTAAGAACGACATTGCGAAGTACTACGCACCACCGTCCGAAGCGGAGCAGCGTTCGATCTTTGCGCGTTTCGATCCTAGCGCACAGTCCGACGACTAGAGTACTTTCGGGCGGAATGGAAAAGCCGCCCGGATTTGGGGTATAAGCAACAGGGGCACCTGCTTCGGGATAGGTGGGTGCCCCACCCCGTCACATCGAAATTTAACGTTAAATTCCCCACATGATTGTCTGTAGCATCGAACACGGCAGGAAGGTTCTTCAGTCGCTCGCTGGCGCGTTGTGGCTGACGATGGACACCGAGACTGTCCCGAAGGCCGAATGGATGGGCCACAAGGAGGCCACACTTATCCACGGTCGCCATAGGATCAAAATCTTCTCCATCTGCTACAGGGGCGTGTCGTACTCGTTCCCGACGAACCTGCTGAATGCGGGATTCCCGACGATCAGCGAATGGGCCGAACTGTTCAACTGGTACTTCAGGAAGATCAATCCGAACGTGGTCATCGTGTACCACAACGGCAACTACGACATTCGAGTACTGATAGACATGGGCTTCGACTTCCCGAAGCGTTTCTGGGACACGATGATTTCTGGATGGCTCGCCAACGGCAATGAAGACAAGTCGCTGAAGGCGCGAGCGCCGTTCTATGGGCGATATATCAGAGACACGAAGACCATCGACTTTACGGATCTCACGCAGTTAGCGAACTACGCTGAGTACGATGTAGTGGTCACGGACGAGATTTACCAACAGCACACGAAGGGCCGAGTGTCACGTCCCGCCATCCTGATCTTTGTCGGACCCAAGGGAGAGAAGATCACGAAGCCCAACCCGATGCCCGAGTTGGAGATTTCCGTGCCCACCGAAGTCCTGTCACCGTTCGACAGGATGTTCCTGCGCAATCAGGAGTTCCCGATTCTAAGGAGTACGATTGCGTGCGAGCGAAACGGAGTGCCGCTTGACGTATCCGAGCTTAAGCGCATTCGAGTTCCGATGGAGGCCGATGTATTGAAGTACAAGAAGGCGATCTACCGGGCAGCAGGTAAGGTGTTCAACATCAATTCGGGCAAGGAAAAGCTCGCCGTCATCAATCGACTGAACATGCAGGTGACGAAGTTCAGCCGCAAGACGGGCAAGCCTAGCCTTAACTACGAGTCCATGCTGACGTTGAAGGGGCAGCATCCGATCATCGACGACATGCTGGAGTATTCCAAGGTGGACAAGATGCAGAGCGTCTATTTGGGCGTGGATGGCTTCCAGTACTACCTTAACCCAAAGACGGGGTGCATCCATCCGAACTTGAATACAGTGGGCGCGGTGACAGGTCGATTCTCCGCGAGCGCACCGAACATGCAGACCGTGCCGTCACGGAACGACAAGTACAAGATCAAGCGGTGCTTCGTCGCGCCGAAGGGCGAGTCGCTGATATGTTTGGACTTCTCGCAGATCGAACTGCGCGTGATGGCGATGCTGAGCCAAGACCCTGTGATGAGCAAGGTGCTCAACGATCCCGAGGGAGACATTCATACCACGACGGCTGATAATCTGGAGGTCCCGCGCGATCCAGTCGCCAAGCAGTGCAACTTTCTTCTGATCTTTGGTGGAGGCGCGAAGGCCCTATGCCAGCGTTTGCGCATAGAGGGGCACAACACCACGGAGGAGGAGTGTCAGGCGTTCATCGACGGATTCAACGGGCTGTACGAGCGCGTGGCGCAATTCAGGGAAGAGATGTTTACCTATCACCGTCAGCACGGATTCATCCCCTTGCTTACAGGTCGCAGGCGCGTTATCGAAAACCTCGACTCCTCCAATCAGTACTTGCGCCATAGGGCTGAGACGCAGCTAGCGAACAACGTGATTCAGGGGTCCGCGCAAGACCTGATGAAGGCGCTGATCCTGAGGTGCGATTTCAATAGGCCGAACTTCGACAGGGAGTTGCCGAAGATGATTAACATGGGCAAGGAGCACCTAGAGATCATCATGAAGCAGGCGGCATACGTAGACAAGTACCGTGCGATGTTCCGCAAGGCAGGAGTGAGGTGGAGACTTCAGGTGCACGATGAAGTGCTCTACACTGCGAAGAAGCAGGACGCCTACGATGTGGGCATGGCCGTCGCGCACATGATGACTTTCCGTCCGTACTGGGAACCTATGTATGAGATGGGAGTAGTCATTCGCGGAGACGGCGGCGTAGGCGCGAACTGGCTCGAAGCCAAGAAGCCCACTGATCCGAAACTAAAACTGAAATGGACCGAACCACTAGCAGCATGAGCAACGAAACCGAAAAACCCGAATACCCGAAACTGGACCTCCAGAAGGAATCCTCAGGAGAACTGACGTACCTAGCGAACTTCGCGACCGACGCGGAGATCGACAGGCACTTCAAATACTTCTTCTTCAAGCCAAAGGAGCAGGCGGAAATCGGACCGATCCTCCTCAAGATCCCGAAGGCCAATGCTCGAATGCTGATGGGGCGCTTCGTGGAGAAGCACTACCACGCGGCGGGAGTCGCACTGTGCTATACCAACGACTACGAGCTTGTTAAGGGCGTGGCGTGGGGCAACAAGACCATCGACTTCGACGCCGCAGCGGGATTCACCAAGGGGCAGCTTCGCTTGTGGGCCAGGGACATCTGCAAGCAACTCGCGGAGGGTAAGGATATTTGGGCCATGCGCCCCGCGGACGAGTTTAGCGACACCAACCGAGTCGTCCCCGCGAAGCTGGAGGTCAAGCCTCTGGCCGACGTGATCCCCATCGAGACCGCGCCGGTGGTCGATGAGCCGCCTCCCGGCGCACTCTGAAATTTAACGTTAAATTCATAACCAATGAAACTGAAAAAATCTGTCACAGTAAAAGCCACAGGCTACGACATCGCAGGGCTAGTCACATCGCTCAACAACAAGTACGGTGAGGGCTCAGCCTACGTCGCGTCCGATATGGACCAGAACGTAGAGTTTTTGTCCACAGGCATCGTGCGCCTCGACATTGCAACAGGTGGAGGAATCCCCGAGGGGCGCCAGATCGAAATCTACGGCAACGAGTCCGCAGGCAAGTCCACGCTTATGCTGTCCTGCATTGCGCAGTTCCAGAAGAAGCACCCCGATGGGCTCGCAGCGGTGATCGACATTGAGCGGTCCTTTGATCCGAAGTACGCAGCATATCTTGGCGTGGACATCTCCCGGCTGATCCTCATCAATCCCGACAACGGGGAGCAGGCGTCCGATCTCCTAGATGAGGTTCTGACTCAGATGGTGGATATTCTCGTCGGCGTCGATTCGATTGCCGCGATGACGCCCACCAAGATCATCTCCATATCGGCCGAGCAGGCGACGATGGGCAATCACGCGCAGCTTATCAATCGGGCTGTGACGAGGACCAACGCTCGCATGAAGCGCAACCTCTCCGATCCGAGCTACCCGAGGACCACCGTACTCTGGCTTAACCAGATGCGCGAGAAGATCACGATGTTCGGGAATCCCGAGACGACACCGGGCGGCAAGGGCAAGAACTACTATTCCAGCCTGAGGCTCAAACTGTCGTCCTCAGGGACAACCGCGAACAAGCAGGAGCAGACGATCCAAGTCGGCGGCATCAAGAAGTCGATCCTGCTCGCCCGAGTCGTCAGCTTCAGCGTCATCAAGAACAAGACGGGAGGTACGCCGTTCGAGGATGGCGAGTATCTGTACTTCATCAAGGCGCACAAGGGGCACGCACCTTGGACCTTCGACAATGAAGAAGCCCTGTATGAGGCGGGACTGTTCCACGGCGTCATTTCACTGAACGGGTCCATTGCGTCGTACGGGAAGATTCGCGCAGGGAAGCCGCATCTGTTCTACGATGCGCTGAGGGCCAACCCGAGCATCTACGAGAAACTGTACAGGGACGTGATGAAGGCGGTGAAGCACTTCAACTCCAGCACCACGGACGATTCTGAGGTCGAGCCCGAGCCTTCGGAGGCTGATGAGGTCGTAGAAGTCAACTGATGCCTATCGTCCTCAAGCCCGGTCCCACCGTAAAGCAGAAGTCGCAGAAGAGCGAGAAGACGGCGGCAAAGCTTTTCGGTGGGCGCATGCAGCCAGCGAGCGGGGCAATGCGCCACGCCAAAGGTGACATAAAGACGGACGTCTACCTGATTGAAGACAAGATCACAGGCAACGGATCATACTCACTGAAGAAAACGATTTGGGAAAAGATCAGACTAGAGGCGTACAATCGTAGACGTATCCCGATGATGCGAATTACGGTGCAAGGTAGAACCTTGTGCGTCGTCGAGGAAAACCACATGCTTCAACTACTAGAAAAATGAGCAAACTAAAAGCCCTGTTATTCTCCCTCAAGAGAGGCGACGAACTGCTACCTATCCTGAAGGACTTCCTGATGAAGCCCCTCACGGGGCAGCAGAAGCGTGATGCCGATGCGCGAGATGCGCAGTTGGCGATCTATACGTTCAAGCGCAGACTCCAAGAGAGGCAGTCCGATGATCCCCGAGTCGCGCAGTACTTCCACCCGTCAGCGATCGGGCAGTGCGCGTTGAAGCTATGGTTCCGCGAGATGGGCGCTCCGATGAATGCCGGAATGGGAGGAGACGATGCACTCCGTCAGCATCTCACCTTTGAGTTCGGCACCTACGTCCACATCCTGTTCCAGAACTTGTGTTCGAGGGCCGGCGTTCTCAAGGCGAGAGAAGTAGGGGTCGAAGACGACAAGCTGAAGATCATCGGCCACATGGACGGCATCCTCCAGTTGAACGGAAAGACCCCGATGCTCGAAATCAAGACGATCAATGAGCGAGGATTCTATCACCTGAACGGCCCCAAGGAAGAGCATATTGACCAGACCTGTCTGTACAACGGGCTGAGAAAGCTGCCGGGAACGATCTTCGTCTACTTCAACAAGAACACGGGGGAGACGAAGGAGTTCTACAAGGACTTCGACAAGTCCCTGTTCACAGGGAAGCTCCTGCCGCGAGTCGCCGCGTTCCACAAAGCCAAGCAGACGCGGAAAGCGCCACGACGCGAGGGCGAAAGCTCGTCCAAGTACCCCTGCACCTATTGCGAGTACTCAAAGTTCTGCTGGACCCCGCAGTACCATTTGGCGTGGACTAAGCAGGCCAAAACATCCATGATCGGAATATGAAGCTAACACCTAAAGTAGCCGCGCAGCCCAAGTGGCTGTTCCCGCCGATTGAGCGTCCGACTTGCACGGATACACTCAAGTTTCCCGAGGACATAACGAAGCTATCCACGCAGGACGTGTCCAGAGCACACGGCCAGTATCAGTCGCTCTATGCCTTTGCCATCTCGCAAGCGTCGAAGGCGGACGTTGCCGTGCTCCGAGCGCGGAGCGCGTGCATGATCCAGCGTGCCAACATTGCGAGGACCGGGCACACGTACGGAAAGCGCAAGTACGACATTGACCAGTTGATCCGAGTGGACATGAAGCTTCAGGTCCTTGAGCAGGCGTTGCTCGAAGAGGAGATCAAGCAGACCTCGTACAAATCGTACGTGGAGATATTCGACAGGTATGCTGCCGCGCTCAGCAGGGAAATAACGCGCAGAACTTCAGAGCTTCAAAGGACGTAATCTCGCCTGAGATTGCCCTTGTCTTTGCCTAAAATTTAACGTTAAATTTCCCCGTAATCAGACGCACTCTGTCGCGTCAAGTCATGCAACACACAACCAAAGGAGTTAGGATGAAACTAAATACCGAAACGAAATCGTCCGGCCCCGCAGTTATCGCGACGGCGTATGTTCCCCTCGACCACGTCGTCGAGAACAAGGGACTGCACTATCGCGATCTCGATCAGGTGCACGTCGCGTCCCTCGTGGACGACATCAAGGTCAACGGCCTCGATGTTCCGCTCATTACGTTCGCCGAGACGGCGGACAAGAAGATCAAGATCGGCGGCTCCGGCGAGCCTGTCGCAGCGCACTTCTTAGTCGCTGGTCGCCATCGGAGGGAAGCGTTGCGCAAGCTCCGCGCCTCGGATGCCGCCACGTTCAAGAAGCTGTTCCCGCAGGGCATTCCAGTCAACCATCGGGTGATCTCGGTCAAGGACGCTCTGTTCCTGAGCCTCCGCGAGAATGTCCAGCGCCGCGAGATGACCGCGGAGCAGATCTTCCCGGTGCTCCAGAAGCTCACCGACGAGTATAAGATGACGGGCAAGGAGATCGCGAAGCACATCGGCAAGTCGACCTCTTGGGTCAGCCAGATGCTCGCCGCCCTCACCGAGCCCGATCCCGAGACGGTCGCAGAGATCACCGCAGGCAAGATCGCGGTGGGCGATGCCCGCAAGCTCGGCGCTAAGATCAAGGCCGACCGCAAGAGCGGCAAGGTCGTGACCAAGGACTCGATCCGCGAAGAGGCGGGCAAGCTCACCACGAAGCAGGCCGCGAAGGTCGCCTCCGGTGCGCAGCGTTCCACGGGCGATGACCGCAAGACGAGCTTGAAGAAGCTCTACTCGCGGTATCAGGCGCTCCCGAACCTGCCCCTCGGCCGCAAGCTTCAGATTCTGGAGCTTGCGATCCAATACAGCATCGGCGAGAAGAGTTCGCTCCCGCCCGAGCTGAAGAAGGACATCAAGCCGACCAAGGTCGAAAAGAAGTAATTCCAGGACACAGACAAAACTAAATTGGGGTGCGCGTAACTGCGCATCCCTTTTTTTGGCATGATCTTACTTAAACGGAAAACAGGCCGGTCGCCCCGCGGAACCAAGCTTCCGACGCGAGCACGCTTTCCGAAGATTCTTGCCATCGATCCGGGCACGACAGAGAGCGCCTTTATTTGGTACGATACCTTCAACGGAGCGATAGGCTCTTTCGCCAAAGTGCTAAATGCCAAGCTGCTCTTGGAGTTGCTCAAAATGCCCACTAGGGTCGTCTGTGAGCAGATCAAGTCGTACGGAATGCCCGTAGGAGACACCACGTTCGATACCGTACGCTTTACCGGACGCATAGAGCAGATTTGTAGGGACAACAATATCCCTTTTATATTGATTCCGCGAGTGGCAGTGAAGAACGCACTGAAGCCGCTCCCACGCAGGAACGACAAAGATATTAGGGGCAGCCTTATCCAGCTTTACGGTCAGCCGGGAACCAAGAACTCTCCCGGTCCTACTTATGGGATAACCAAAGATGTGTGGGCTTCGTTAGGCGTCGCCCATGCCTACAGGAAGCGACTGCTCCATGAACCCATCATACAAGGAACCGACTAGTTACATCATCCACGACGGCACCGTACGCATCGCGGGCGGCACAGACTGCAAGAAAGCAGCCAAGTGCGCTCTCCATTTCCTGCGCAAAGGGATCAAGGTGGTAGACTTCTTCTACCTTGGAGCCAACGCAGGCCAGCAGGCGATGAAGGCGATGGGGCTAATGCGCCTCATCTTTGAGACGGCAACGGAGGGGAAGATGACAGTCGTTTTCCAGCCCAACGCAGCGAAGACAATGGTCAGGGACCAAGCAACATTTCAGGACGTAGAGAAGGATGCCGTCTATTGGCGCGTGTCCGTCATCGCAATCGAAGACCTAGAGAAAGCCGTAGCACATGGAACCACAATCGGAGCACCCATCATCGACACCTAAGCACGAGCCCAAACGGGTTTTCGTCGATATTTACCATTGGGTCCACAAGGCCCGAAAGGTCTTCCCGCGCATGCCTATGGAGGGCATGCTACGTCATGCCGTGAAGCTCTGCCAAGAGTTCACCCCGGCAATCTTCCTCGACGGCGACGAGCAGATCACAGACGGAGAGATCATCCTCGCAATAGAGAAGTGGGTGGGCAAGCCTGTCGCCTACTTCAGGGGCGTAGAGTCGATGAAGGGAACCGTAGACGTCTGGGTCAGCCTAGCCGTCAACCTTCCCGCGCCGTTCATCGATAGGGACGAGACCCCGTTCCTCAAAGTCGCCATCCTTCACGACATTCTTGCGGGACAGGGCGTATTTGGTCCCGAGCAGGAGGCAGACTTCCGAAGAGGTGCCGTAGGCAATGATGCGTTCCTGTACGTCAGCGTCACATCGCTGCATCGATTCGGGAAGTGGCTGAACACGCGCGGAGTCAAGAAGACGCCGACCTACATCAAGTACGGATGCTTCCACGACTACGCCTACATGCACAGCGAGGATCGTACGAGGCATCACACCGTTCTAGCTGTCCACATGCTACAGAAGCGAAAGAATCACGTAGAGGAGATCGCCGTGGCCGGCAGTCTCGGGATGAACTTCCTCCATATCGGCGGCAACCTAGACGTGCCTGAGAATGAGATCGTAAACAGCGAGCATGTGCACTTTGCAGGTTTAATGGGCGAGGAGAGCCTGACGGAGGAATACCGTTCGGCCTACTACTTTGTCTGCATGTCCGAGGATGAGGGCTTCTCGATGGGACCGATGGAGGCGATCCTTATGGGCGTGCCTATTGTGATCCTCTCCGACATTCCAGTTCACAGGGAAATCTACGGAGACCTCGACGTCAATTTCGTAGAGCTTGGGAAAGGCTACGGCTATCACCCGAAGGAGACGCGAACTGTCTCCGCGCACGACAGGGCGCTCCTGTTCAATACCTACACATTCGAGAAGGTCATTCGCCCGTTCCGCGAGTACCTTGCGGCGATTTAACGTTAAATTTCCATGACTAACGTACACGACGGGGCATCACGATTCGGACCTTCCGGCTGGTTTACCTCGGGCACTTCCGAGTGGCGGGAAAACTTGCAGCTAATCACCGGGCCGCTGAAGCCTGACGACGAGAGAATGACCCGCGCCAAGGCGGACCATGAAACATGCAGCTATTGCGGTAGCATCACGCCGCAGTACTTCGTGGAGCTGTGTGCACGACCTGAGGTGGTGATGGAGGTGGCAGACTGGAAGTACGGATGGCCGCACAAAGTCTACATCGACATTCCGCAGGGAGGGCATTTCAAGTTCTACACGATACATATCGCTGACCTCGAGGATTTGGAGAAGCATAGCGCCCTAATCCTTAGCCGGACCAATGTCCACTTCTTCAAGAATGAGGAAGGAAAGATCATGTGGAAAGCAAAGCCACGCGGCCGCTACGACGGCGCATAATTTTATGTCACAAACAGTCACATACGGAGTCCCGTCCACCGGCAACGTACAGGCGTTGCTAATGTCCCTCGCCACCGTTCTCCAGCAGGAGCGAAGGCCGGAGAAGATACTCATCCGAATGGAGGGAGAGTATCCCGCCTTCGGCTCGTTCTATTTTGAGCAGATCGCCGCCCTCGCGCGAATCCTTGGAGTCGAGTTCACCATCACGACAGACAAGAGCCAAGGCATTCGCTATGCCCGAGATTGGCTCATAGATAATACAACGACGGATCTGCTGTGGATGGGAGACGACGATGTTCTCTACGCTCCGCACTGCCTCAAGGAGCTGTTGGTGGGCTACGCCGACGCAGGAAAGATGTCTCCCGGGACCGTCGCGTATGTGAACGGCAACAAGCCGGACGTCAACAACCGTAGGGGCTACGACAATTTTGAGATCGAGTTCCGCGACAGCGCCAAGACCAAAGAGAACGAAGGGTATAACTTCTTTTTCAAGGGCAAAGGAAAGACTGTACGGTGCAACACCTGCGACACGGGCAACCTTCTCATCTCAGTCACACGCGTCCGAGGAGACAACATTCGCTTTCAGGCGTTCGCGAAGTCTTGGAATTGTTCAGGCGATGATTCACTCTTTGCAATCATGTGCCACGCGAATGGACTGCATGGATTCTTCCGCACCCGCGCCGACTCGTACCACTTGGAGAAACCCAATGTGAGGTTCAACGAGTTCGCCGCGAGGAAGACCATGTTACTCCGTGAGTGCGAGCTATTGAAGGTTGATCCGAAATGCCTAGAAACCGTCCTCCCTTGGTTGAAAATGTAACTTATGGCCGACATAAAGAAACCGCTGCCCGAGCTTTTCCACCTTCCGCTGGAAAGCTATACGACTCGCTATACGGAACTCATGTCCGGCCCCGAAGGCTGGTCAGCGAAGCGCCTTGCTCCGCACTTTGACCTGAACAGGATCGAGCCCGACGACAAGACCCATGTGGCAGTTATCCAGAACGGAAGAGTTCTTGATTCAGTCAATCGTCCACTTTGGGCCTTGGAGCAGATCAAGATTCTGCTGCGCGAGTCTGACGGAGGAGCAGTGTTCCTAGAGGACTTCTTCCATCCCGGCGTAGAGTCGCTGATGTACTCGGGGCGCCAGTATAACCTGTACTCGTTCTGTTGGGCGCAGTCGTTTGACCGCTTCGACTTCACGCGGGAAATGCCGTGGATGCGGTCGTACGAAGCCATGATGCTCAGTTCGGCGCGAAAGACGTTTGTCGCCTCCCCGATATTGCAGGATCTCATCCTGTGTGCGTTCCCGAGCTTGACTGAGCGGGAGATTCCGTACGTGGGCCTTCCTTTCGACGTTAAGGCCGTCAGGAGCCTCTTTGACCCTGAAATGGAGCCGGAGCCCATCCAAGTCGTATTCTCCTCAAGGTTTGACAAGGAGAAGCAGCCTAACTTCTTCCTCGACGTTGTGGAGATGATGCCGGACGTGAAGTTCGCCATCTGCACGGGACACACCGAGCTTAAGGGGAACGACTATGGAGCGGTCGCCCGAGCCAATGCGCTCCTCGACAGGGCAAAGAACAACCTCACCCTGTACAAGGGCGTCACGAAGGCCGAGTACTACAGCGTGCTTAAGAATGCGAAGGTGCAGTTCAACTGCTCGCTTCAGGATTGGGTCAGCTTCACGCTCTTGGAGTCACTGACGCACGGGTGCCTTCCGTGCTACCCTCTCTATAGGGACTTCGCGCACGTCTTCGCCAAGTGCTCCCACTTCTGCTACGATCCGTTCGTCCAGGAGTCGGCGTGTTCGCACATCGCGTTTTTGCTTGAGTCGGAGCATACGGCGGCAGATCGAAAGCCGCTTCAGGACATCCTAGACTTTCACGACGGCACCTACGACAGAATTGCGGAGCATATCCGCATCGACATCGCAAACACATGAGCAAACCTCCCTGCGCAGATTGGATTCTCTGGATCGGCAAAGAGATAGAGGGCCACACAGACATAGGAAAATGGACGATGTTCGCCAGAGGCGGTAACGTCCTCAACGAGCTTGCGCGATGCGACAAGCCGATACAACGGGTGTGGCTCTGCAAGGAGTATCTCCACGGCCACGCCATCCCGCAAATTCTAGACCTGCTGTCGAGGTGCCTCGATAGGAATCTTCACACAGCGATCGAAGTGCCGATGGCGGAAGTCGAGGAGTATCGACTGCTCTACAACTGGGCCGTTCCGTACATCAAGTGGAACATCGAGCTGCCTGTGGGTGCGCACATCTGTGTAGGGGAACCCTTTCACGACGAGCTTTTCCTTATCGGTGAAGGAAAGCGCATGACACCAGCACCGTACATGGACGACATACGAATCTTATGAGATCCCCGCAAGATCTAACTTACATGCTACAGAACATGCCACTGCCTTTGGTGTTGAAGAACGGCAATGTCGGAGTTATCAGCGAGCAAGGTACCTCACTAAGCGCCCCCTTCTTGGCGCCTACCGAATTAGCCAGTCTGATCGCCACGGCTAACCAGCTAAACACGCGGCTTACTCAGTTTGAGATGTACAAGGTCACCTTCCAGCGCGTGATGACGGAATGGGACGGTCGCATGACGGAATTGAGGAACCTCAATGCCAATCACGAGATAATGACTGAGACGGAGCGGAGATATACTCAGACCATGGAGAGGTTCATGGATACGTTAAGCGATATGAAAGATCTGATGAGTCGGCCCTTTACACCGGAGGAAACCATAGCTAAGCTCCGGGAACTCTTAGCCAAGGTATAAATTTAACGTTAAATCTCACATGTCACTACCTCCACAAAACGGAACGTCAAAGATTGTCACTTCGGAACTTCAACGGATCGAGTGCGTCACGGCCTGCTTAGGCTTTGGCGATCTACTCGACGAGACACTCACAGCCAACCACGCGCATTTCGACACACTGGTCGTTGTTACATCGCACGAAGACCGCGAGACCCAGAACGTCTGCAAGAAGCACGGTGCGCTCGTTTATCAGACCGACTTGTTCAGGAAGAACGAGAGGTCCTTCAACAAGGGCGCAGCGATCAACATGGGGTTGTCGCTGTTCCAGTATCAGGGATGGCGCGTTCACCTAGACGCCGACATTGCCCTGCCCGACAGCTTCAGGCGCATGCTGTTCAATCACACCCACCTCGACCCCGAGTGCATCTACGGTGCCGATCGGGTCGACATCATCGGGCCAAAGCAATGGGACCGAGTTAAGCATCGGACGCAACACACGAACAACTACAGCGTGTCGGCAGGAGACAGTCCGATCTCGCACCGTTATGTTGACGGACTCAACGGGTACGTCCCGATTGGATACTTTCAGTTGTGGCACGCCTCCTGCGATAAGCCCTATCCATGGAGCAAGGGAACGGCTGCGCATGACGATGTTCTCTTTGCCGCCCAATGGCCCAGACACAAGAGGCAGCTTCTGCCGTCCGTTATCTGTCACCATCTGTGTATGGAGCCGCCTGTCGTGGGCGAGAACTGGGACGGGAAGCGCAAGCAGCCGAGATGGAGGTAGCCATGAAGAAGCTATCCCAAGTTTTTTTCGCCAGCCGTTCGATGAAAGAGAACGTCAAGGGCATTCTTACAACATACAAGACAACCGGAAAGATAGGAACGGTAACACCCAAGGATAATGACCACGCAAAACGAATCGCAAGAGGCATCGCCAAGTCAACCCGCGCACGAGCTAAGGCCACAGCGAGTGATAGCAGTGGACTCGTCAGGGGCAAGCAGTGCGGACTCCCAATGCAACCCCAACGAAAACCTGATTCAAAGGTTTCCCGCACTTGGGACCGTCTTTATTAGGACGTCGTTCATTGGGTTTCATTGCTGGCCTGATGCGCCCGACAGCGAGTCTTATCTGAGGCATCTCCATAGGCACACGTTTGGCGTTCGCGTTGAGCATCGGGCCATCAGCGACAACGTTCGAGGGATTGAGTTTCACCAACTCAGGAAGGCCACAGACCATGTCCTTGCTAACGAAGTCCAGAGCGCGATGGACAAGGATCACTCACTTAGCTGCGAGGAGATCGCCAAGGTCATCGCCGAGGGACTCTATCTTCAAGGATACAGGCCAGGAGTCGTGGAAGTGGACGAGGACGGCGAGTGCGGTGGAGCCATCTATCCCGACTACCTGAAGCTGCACCCGATCCCGAAGAGGAGCCCTTCCCTCGATGATTAAGGAAACCTTCCAGATGTTCGACGCGGCGAAGCGCCTGCTCATCGACTGCGGACTGAAGAAGTCCTTCTTCGGCAAATCAAGCGTCAACGCGCAGGGGAATCCTGTACCTTGGATCTCCCTTCCCGCCATTGAGTTCCTGAACTCGATGAAGCTGGAGAACATAAAGCTCTTCGAGTTTGGAAGCGGCAACTCTACCCTTTACTGGGCCGAGCGCATGAGACAGGGCCATCTGTGCCGCTACGACGCCGTGGAATGCGACTACAGCTACTATGTCAATATGTGGCGAAAGGACGGCTTCTATCGCGACCATGTCAAGTGGCTGGACACCGACAAAGAGTATCTGACCTACGCTTGGTCCTGCGCCACACGCCACACCGGGGAGCTAGACAATCTGATTCCCTACGACTTCGTTGTCGTGGATGGGCCGATACAGTTGCGCGAAAAGGAACTCAGTCAGGCCCTAGGTGTCTGCCATCCCGAAGGCATTATCATGGTGGATGATGCGAATTGGATCTCCGAGCACGTTGAGTTCGTCTGCGAACGTGACTCACTGTTCAGGGTAGATTTCGCTGGCTTTGGCCCCGGAGTCAGCTATACAAAGGTCACATCATTCCTTTTCCGTAATCCCGGCTGGTTTCTAGGCAATCCAGTCGGGGGCATGGCGAAGTATCCGGGAATCCTATAATTTAACGTTAAATTCTATGCCATCCAAGAAACTCAAGGCAGGTAAGTCCAAGGCGGTCGTCGCGTCGAACATCGGCAAGATCATGCACTCGTACAAGAAGCTGAAGAAGATCGGCAATACGAAGGGGCAGGCTCCGGGCGTCGCAGACAAGCAGGCCGTCGCAATCGCGTTCAAGCAGGCGGGCAAGTACAAGGAGAAGGCGTGAGGAAAATTCGCAAAGGACAAGTCCTGTCCAAAAAGCAAGTCATTTCCTCGGGCCTTAAGGTTCGCGTTGGGAAGTATCAGTTGGGCTGGAGGTGGGTTGAAGTCTTCCTGTCACCTAAGTCCGAGAATGGTTCGGGACAGTTTTGTCCAACTGGGTCGGATGTTACCGAGTTGGTCATAGGACTAAGCGACGGGCCGCAGGTTGCTGTTGCGATACTTCTTCACGAGGCAATGGAGGCAGTGCTGTGGGATCTGGATTGTTCCTACAGGCTGTCGTCGAACTGGGCCGTAGGAAGCGGGCTATACTCGTTCCACATGACCCACGCCCAGTACAGTGAGGCCACAGACCGAGTGGGTTTCTTCCTAGCCAAGTGCCTTCCGGAGTTTCAGAAATTGGTTAAACATTTGTCTCCTAAAAAATAATGGGTATTTCTGATTACAATCACGTTCCGTTACCCACTACGGCGTACGTCGGCTATGCTTTCGCTTGGCCGCAGTATAAGCAGCATGTCGTGTACGTCACCAACTCTGCTTGGGCCGTTCCCGCCGAGTTTGAGACGGACAGACAGAGGCGGGAGAAGTTCTGGAAGTATCTTCGCTCGATAGGGGCAATGGGCGGATACTTCAGCCGCCACACACTCAAGGAAGCCTTGTCGATCCTGAATCCTTTCCCTCTGCTGCGATTTCCCGCCGTGCGTGAGGCCCGCAAGGAAGGATCGTCTTTTCCGCGCAGCACGCGTAGGTCCATCAACCAAGCCCGCAGGGCACTCTGCATCTAAATGGGGTTCGTGAGGTCATTTTTCAGCGGCGTTGAGAGCGGCCAGCACTATCAGGCGGCAGTGGATGCTGGTGCGGAGCATCTGCTAATGTCCTATTTGTACATCAAGAAGCAGCAGGGCAATATCCTCGCCACGCGCAAGCAGGCCACACCGAGGCTCAAGTTCTTGATAGACTCGGGAGCGCACACGTTGCAAATCAGCATGGGCAAAGCGCCGTACAATACTTGGACGCAGAAGGATCTCGAAACCTACGTGCAGGAGTACGCTGAGTTTCTGGAGAAGAACAAGCAGTACATCTTCGCCGCCGTCGAGTTGGACATCGCGTATTCGATCAACGTGGTGGCAGGAAAGCCTCCGTTGGACACGTACGGGGACCACATCGTAGACGGGTGGCGCAAGAAGTATTTCCTGCCCTTGCAGCAGCGGGGCATGAGTATCATTTATGTTTGGCACGATTCACAGGGCTACGCCGGTTGGGAAGACCTGTGCGCTAATTACCCTTATGTCGGTCTTCCGGGTGAGATGTCCTCTAATCAGGATTTCAACACGTACCTGTCGGTTGCCAAGAGATATACAACCAAGGTACACGGTTTCGCCGCCACAAAGCAGGCTGACTTCAGGGATTGGCCTTGGTACTCCATTGACTCGACCACTTGGAAAGCGGGGGAGATTTACGGCACCCTGCCGGTGTGGAACGAACACAACCAGCGTCTCAGGTTCGTAGCTAAGGGTGAGCGGGAGCCGTATCGTCAGATATTCGAGCGTCAGGGGCTAGACGCGAACAAGATCATTCAGGACACCGACTATCAGGAGGTCACGAGGAGTTCCCTGAAGTCGATGACGGGAATGGAGCTGTTCTACAAGGACCGCTACAAGGATAGGACGTTCTACTACGAGCTTCGCCTGCCTCCTCCCGCGCGGACGATGACGTACAAGGACAAGGACGTGATGTTCATGTTCCGAAAGAAGTTCAACGCCGAGAAGGTCTTCCCGGCGCATGCACAGGAGCGCGACCCTACGAAGATCAGGGAGTTCCTGCATGCGCTGTCCTGCGCTCAGTACAGGGAGGCTCCGTCGATCACGAAGACAGGGACCGAGTTCCTGAAGAAATACTTCCCGCAGATATTTCAGTCCACCATCATCGACACGGCGCTCCTCTCCAAAGAGGTGTCCATGTTGATAAGCCCCGGCAACGAAGCAGCCTTGCGGAGAGAGTGTGAAGACGACTATCTTGACGGTAACAACCCACCCAAGCCCCGCACCGATCCATTTGCGATTCCCGAGGATGATGAATTTCCAGAAGGACTAATTCTGGCTTTAACAAACGAACGATTCGGATAAACAGAAACCACATGCACACTTGCACAAAGACCTACAGGGACTTCCCCGCTGCGCACCGCGCACCAAACCATGACGGGCATTGCTCGCTCATCCACGGCCACAATTGGGATTTCACCTTTGTCTTCTCTGCCGAGGAGGACGACATAAACGGCTTCGTCGTTGACTTCGGCAAGCTCGGGAAGCTGAAGGACCGCCTTACTCACCTTTTCGACCACACATGCCTGATTGCTCGGGACGACCCGAAGCGCGACCTTTTCGAGGACATGAACCTTCAGGGCTTGCTCGATCTTCGCATTGTTGAAAGCACCTGTGCTGAGGCATTAGCGCGACTGGCCTTCTGTGAGGCGCAGTCTGTGCTCGACGAAAACCCCGACTTCAGGAAACGTGGAGCCCGAGTCGTCAGGGTGGACTGTCACGAGGACAGCAAGAACATAGGCTCCTTTTCGATTTAACTTGCAGGAAAGATATACGTTAGGTAAACCCAACTAAATCCATGAACACGTTTGTTACTCCAATCAGGGTCAATTCGCTGGCAACCACGAATGCCCAGCTACTCGTCGCCAATGCCAGCGGTCCCGGTGGCGAACCGAAAGCCGTGTTCCTCACGGAATACGACATGTCGAATACCAGCGGCACGATCGCATTCGTGAAGCTCTACGACACCTCAACCCTCCCCACGGCCGGTGCGGGAACTCCCGTCAAGGTTCTAGGTATTCCGCCGAACCAATCCCGCGCCCAAGCCTTTGACAGCAATTGTTTGGAGCTGTTCAAGACGGGCATAGGCATGACGATCACGGGCGGTCCCGCCGATAACGACACGACCGCAGTCGGTCTCAACCAAGTCATCGTCAACATCGGCTGGAAGTAGTACCCATGCACCGCCTCCATATCTCCGAGCACTTCGGTCCCACGCTGCAAGGTGAAGGCAACACCGTAGGCATGCCGGCGATATTCTGGCGATTCAAGGGATGCGTCCTTACGTGCTCCTACTGCGACACGATCGAGGTCTGGAAGAAGGGAATATCCTATACGTTCGATGAGGCGTATAGGATGTTCGCCGACGCAGGGTACTTCACGAGGCTCAACAAGCATGAGTGCGTGCTGGTGCTCACCGGGGGCGATCCGTTGTTGCAGCAAGGTGCCATATTGGAGTTCTTCTATCACTGCATAAGCAGGGGCGAGTCTGTGGGAGATTGGCGCATCGAGGTGGAGAATCAGGGAAGCCTGATGCCGGGGCGCGACTTCTCGCATTTCATCCAGCAGTGGAACATCAGCCCGAAGCTGTCCAATAGCGGGGTGCCGAGAGCCAGGCGCATCGTTCCCGAGGTTATAGAGTTCCTGAAGCGCCAGAGGGCATACTTCAAGTTTCCCATTTCCTCACACAAGGATCTTGCCGAGGTCCAGGAGTATTTGGAGATGTTCAACATTCCGAAGTCGAGGGTTTCGCTGATGCCCATCTGCTCGACCCGCGAGGAGCATGTTAGGGTGGGCGCAATCGTGGCCGACCTGTGCAAGAACAGCGGATACAGATTCTCCCCGAGATTGCAGCTAGTGCTCTGGGACAAGACTTGCGGCGTGTAATTTAACGTTAAATCCCATGAATGACGACCACCTGTTATTTGACAAAACGGATCAGAGCGAGCGCCAGCGTTTTCTCGCCAAGCACGGCATCAATGCGAAAGCGCAGCAGATGACCACGCACACGATCCAGCAGATGCAGGAGGTTATCGTCGTCAAGGTGGATAGGACGGGCGTGGAGTATCTGCGCCGGTGGATTCCCGAGTTGCGAGGCATGGACGCCAAGCTAATCCCTCAGTGGTTGCGCGACAACAAGTGCAACTATCAGGCCGTGTCTAGGGACGAAGATCCGATCATGGGCTGGAAGATAATGACGTACGTCCTCTTCCGCAAAGAGCCCGAGATCAGGAAGGCGATCAAGATTCGCTTCCGCGTGATGCCCATTCTGGAGGGTCGCCAAAAGGGCGACGTTCGCCTCGATATGGACGCGCATGAGATTCCTTTCCCTTCCGACGTCAAGATCGTGGAAGCGGCCTAAATTTCAACATGCTCAAAATATACTACGCACACCCTGTCAGCACGTACGGCACGAAGCAGGAGGCTCGCGATCTGGAGACTCTACAGCTTCTCGGAGTCGAAGTGCTCAACCCCAACGGCGGCAACCACGACAAGGAGTACAAGCGTCAGGGCATGAGCTATTTCACGCGCATCATCTCCGATTGCGACGGCCTAGCTTTCCGCGGCTTCGCCGATGGCGCCATTCCGGCAGGCGTAGCCCAAGAGATCGTCGCAGCACAGGCGGCAGAGAAGATCGTCTTTGAGCTACCGTCAGCCATCCACCGGCGCTCCCTTGACGTTGACGAGACAAGGGAATACCTCAGTCAGTGCGGCAACCGATGAGCGGTCAATCACAGGAGGCGGAAATCCTCTTCGCAGAGTTCATGCGAAAGATTGGGCTCGACCCGGATACCGACCCGAGCCTTAAGGATACTCCTGTGCGCTTCACGAAGATGTTGTGTGAGGCGGTACGGCATTACAAACGTGAGCCAAAATTCACCACAGGCAGCCACTATGATCCTAACAAAGAGATCAAGGCCACGTTGTTCGACAGTGATGGGACGGACGAACTTGTTATTGTTAAGGACATTGATGTCGTCTCGCTCTGCGGGCATCATTTTGCCCCTTTCTTTGGTGTCATACATATCGGGTACCTCCCAGCGAAGAAGATCATCGGCCTTAGCAAGCTCGCCCGAATCGCCGACTACTACTGCGCACGGCCGCAAACGCAGGAGTACCTCACAGAACAGATAGCGCACTGTCTGATGGAGCTGACAAAGGCCAGGTTCGTCGGGGTCATCATGCAGGCGACCCATACGTGCGTGAGTTGCAGGGGGCCGAAGAAGATTGGCGCGACGACCATTACCAGCAAGTATCTGCCTACATCAATGACAGAGACAAAGGCAGAATTTCTAAAACTCGTTTTATGAGCAACACAGGATGGATAGGCGTCGATCTCGACGGCACCCTCGCGCACTACACGACTTGGCCCAAGGACGGCAGCGTAGGAGCGCCAATCCCCAAGATGGTCAACCGTGTTCGGGAGTGGCTTAAGTCTAACAAAGATGTCCGCATCTTTACGGCCCGCATCGCCGTTCATTCGGCGAGAGGCGAGGAGGATCAACGCGAGCAGATTCAGCTCATTCAAAACTGGTGCTATCAGCATATCGGAAAAGTGCTGCCGATAACGTACCAGAAAGATTACGCAATGGTTGAGCTTTGGGACGATAGGGCGGTGCAGATCGTTCCCAACACAGGCGAGCGAGCAGACGGTCAGCCTTAGATTTAACGTTAAATTTCAACATGGTCCAATTGCGAAAGATCAGGCTAGGTGCGCCCGTCGTCGGAGAGTTCTCCGTGCCGTGCCATTACGCTATCACGCCTTGCGGCAAGACCTATGCTGCCTTGGAAATGGGGCGCACCGTCAAGTTCCCCGGCCTTCCCGAGTTCTCGTTCTTCATCATCCGAAGCTGGAACCGCTTTGCCGCCGAGAATCAGGAGTCGCTGACTGAGGCTTCCACGGGACGTCGAGTCGCTTGGGGAAAGACACAGCGCGAAGTCCTGAAGAATGGCGCAGTCAGACTGGGCCATTTCCTTCACACGAAGGGACTGCTGGCTTTCCGAAAACAGGTGGAATCATTTCCTAAGTTGAAGGAGCTTTCCGACTCCGCGCCAACCGAAGCCGTAGGGAAGTTCTCCGATGACGTCACACCGCCACGGAAACCCGTCTTAAACGCCCTCCGCATCGCAAAACCGCCCAAGATGCGTCTTTTGGTTCGAAAAGCCCTACAGGTGGCTTAAAACGTCCGTTTGCCGGTGTCTGCTCTATCCTCGTATAGAGTCGCTAGGTCGAGTAAGATGTACTATGCACCACAGACACCACAGGGGGCATCGTCGCTATAGCATAGCCGACATCCCGATCCTGTTTATTCACCTGACGCTGGGGACGGTCAACGCGCTCCTCCGCTGGAACATCCGAACGCACCTGCATCGCCACACAAAAAGCAGGCACCACTAAAGACTTACAGGGGAAAGATTGATGCTCGCTATTGCGCGCATTCTTCCCGTAAGATGACCGCTCAATGATTCTGCTTAAACCCAAGCTCAAAAAGCCGAAAGGCGTCACGATCTACACCTTCAAGGACAAGAAGGGTGAGATCGTCGCGGCGACTTTCGACTTCCGGGCGAGTCAAGCTTTGAGCGCCTTCTTTGGCAACGCAGATTTGCATGAAGCAAAGAGCGCGACCACGAAGGGCATGTACGGAAAGCTGTTCGGCCTCTCAGGGGTCGCACGCTCGGGAGCACTCGCCCTCAACAAGAAAATGTCGAAGGCCCAGAAATCGGCCCGAGGCGAAAACGCAGCAAAGGCTCGATGGAACTAATGTACGACCTGTTCAAAATCTTTCTCTGGATCGTCTACCAGTCGCCCGTAGTGGCTCTGGCCGAGATGCGAGCGTTCTTCTACGTCCTGTTTATGGACTTCAAGAACATGCGCATCTGCGACCAGTATATGGCGGTCCCGGTGCTAGGTGCCGTAATCGGAGTAAAGACCGTGCGACTCTTTGTCGTCCGCGAGGACTCGGAGGGCCGCGTTACGGTCGTCAAGAGGTTCTACGACGACGAATGCTTTCTTCACGAGGCGGAGGAGAACGGCTTCCACTTCCCACTAAAACCAGAAAATATGGACTAGCTTATGGCCGATCAACTCGTACCCGAACTGCTGAACAAAGGCTCTCTTATCACCTACAAGGACGGTGACAGCGAATCCTGTCTAGGCTTCCTGCTCGACCTCTCCGACGTCAAGGTTCCCGCGATGCACGACAATAGCGTGCCTCAGCGGGCGCGAGGAGTCTGGGAGCCAAACTTCGGCCTCGTGCCGTTGACCTCAGAGGAGGCGGCCACGCACAACAGGCTTCTATCCACTGCGCTCATCGAAGGGATGAAGACAGCGCAGATCGGGCAGTGCGGGACATTCTACGTGAAGAAGACCGACAAGTGGCCGCTCAAGTATTCGGTCCACACGTTCACGGGAGAAGTGGTCGCGGAGGTCGTTACGTGCGACAAGTTCAGGCTGCGATTCGGCAGGGACAACATGTCTTGGGAGGCACGCATCCCGAGGGGCGACGACGAGTGCGCCACGTTCACGCGGATCGCATGATGAGTTGGAAGTGGAGACGACCAAGGAAGAAGCCCGACCCATTGTCTGGCTTCGCGGAATTTGTCAGTCACCTTAAACAACAGGAGCAAAATGAAAAAGACCAAAAAGGCCAAGCAGAGCATGAAGCAACGGAAGCCGAAGCAGCGGCGTTCGCCAAAGTCAACGGGACCGGGGATCAACTCGTACGTGACGCCCAAGACCCAAGCCCGATACTGGGCGACAAAGATCGGAGTATTAAGAGCCATCGTAAGCGGCAAAGGCGCGTCCGCGATAGCTCGCGTAGAATTCTTGTACGAGCGCAGTGGCTCAAGATTGAGTACTTCGGAATACATGGATTTTCCGATTAGCCGGCTCATTGAAGTTGCAGACTTCGCCTCGCGGGTAGGGCTTCGCAAGGTGACGAAGAGCACGGCCAAGGCCGAGTTCCCCGAGCCCGACTACGAGGAGGTGATCGCGATCTCGATCAATGTCCAGCCGGGTGACGCGCTATTGGCCCGCTTTCGCTACCACGTAACCGGCGCAATTGAGCGTGGGGAAGGGGAAGCGATTATCGGCGTTCCGCCCCGCGTCGAGGATGATAGGAGACTTTCCAACCCCGTCCTTACGGATGCGGTCGTCATCGAAACCAAATCCTCGGAGGTAGGAAGCACAAAGCAGTAAAACGTAAATGAGTACAGGGCAGACACGATTGCCGCCTCTTTGAGGTGGGTTCGCCGATTCCAACATGGTACCTTTCGTTCCTCTGCTCCTGAGGCTTAGCTAGAAGATAGGCCGAAACAGGTCTTTGAACCGACAACACAAGGGCGTGTATGCCCAACCGCTGCTTTCATGCAGCAACAGGTGTCTCTGATTTTGTCGCGTCCTCTCTTCTGCTCGCCTACAGTAACAACATGCCAAATACACTAATTGAGGAGCCCCAGACCGTGTGCGAAGCCGAACCAACCAGTTCCGGTGCGCTCGAGGTCCGGCACTACCCGAACCTAGTCAGGTGCGTCCGCATGAAGTTCTTCCAAGACTCTGATAACGGCGAGTGGGGCCTGACGCATGATGACACTCAATCGGGTGACGAATGCTTCAACGCCTTCTGGAGCGCGACGGGAATCTTCCATGATGTTTTCGAGCACGCCCACGAGCACTCGAAATACTTTAGGGGCGAGGCCGCTCTTAATGTTGGCGGGGAAATGGCGGCGATGGGCGCAATGTACTACTTCATACATCGGCTCGGATTGCGTGAGCGAGTGAACAACCCCAACGGAATCTGGACCACCGAGCAGAGCGCCGTGAATGAGACATTGCAGTATTTGGAGCAGGTGTACCGCGACGGGAACACGCAGTTCGGCTCCACTCTGATTAGTGAAGTACCGAAGCAGGACCCCGTCCATGACGGATACGGCGGGATCGAGTCACTGTTGGACGAATACATTCTTGCGCTGCGCGATGCCAAGAGGGGCATCCCGTATGGCCCTTTCAAGGGTCGGCGTATGCAGAGGCCGAAGGATAAGCAGGATCGCGAAATAGGTGACGTCTACATCAAGTCGTTCACCCGCAGAAAGGTGATGGACCTGCATCGCTGGGGCTACAAGACGGCAAAGAAACTGGTTCCGTACAACAGCGAGAATCACGACATACTTAAGGAGTTCATCGAGTGCATGGCGAAGCTGTGCAAGCAGCATAAGGCTGAGGATATAGCCGAGCAGTATCCGAAGGTAGAGTTCAGGATCTTCCGCAGGGACGACCGAGTGTCGTGGAGGGTTAGGCTCCTTCCTGATCTTCTTGAGCCGAACGCACCCGATACGTGGATTATGAAGAGCAGCAATTTCAGGGCACAGTAAAACAACCAACCCAAAAATGAACGCATCCAGTATGATACTCCGGAACAGGAAGACGATAGAGACCGCGGCGAAGAGTTACTTCGACTTGGAGAACTTCGTCTCTTGGTTCTACCGCACGTTCGAGGCAGACCTCGACGAAGAGGCCAACAATAACAGGGGCAGGGTCAGGTCTCAGCTTGAGACAATCTGGCTAGCCAACAAAGATAAGAGCTAGAATTTAACGTTAAATTTCCCCACTATGGTCCAACTAAAGCTACTCTGTAGGGCACAGGCCCATGAACAAATCCGCGGTCCCTTTATCTACCGCAGGGGCGCACATCCCAGCCAGATACTCTTCTGGGCCTACGAACTTCTCGGCCCGAAGTATCGCAGCCTCTCAGGGGTCGAAGGCGGCGTCACCGAGTACAGCGCATGGACCACAGCGTTCGCTAAGAACGAGGGAAAGCGCAACGAGCGCAGCGCGGAGGAACAGGCCGAGTCCGTCGCGAAGTCCCACATGGCGAAGAAGCTGAAGATGGGCGGCTACCACCTCAAGAGGGCAGACATAGACAAGAAGTCCGCTTTCTTCCGAGTCATGCTCGCGGATAAGTACGTCCCGAAAAGTCTCGAAGGGGTTAAGGTCAGAATCCAGCCGAAGTTCAACGGCATGCGCTGCGTCGTCACGCGCTTTGGGATGTTCTCCCGATACGGTGAGCCCATCACGAGTGCGCCGCACATCTTTGCGTCATTGAAGCACCACTTTGTAAAGGAGCCGGAGCTAGTCTTCGACGGCGAACTGTACAACCACAACCTCAAGGAGCTGCTGAACAAGCTGCTCAGTCTGGTGAAGAAGAAGAACCCCAAAGCCGAGGAGCTGGAGGAGTCGAAGCGCATTGTCGAGTTCCACACGTACGACCTGTACGACGGCGACAATGCGGACATGGTCGACACGGAGCGATTTATGAAGCTGGCGAAACTGATCTATCAGTTGCCGTTCATCGTGCTTGCGAAGACCAATACAGCCATAGGGCACAAGGAAATCAAGCAGTGGTACGAGGACTACCTAGGTCAGGGCTACGAGGGTCTCATCATCAGATTGCCCGGAGCGTACATGCACAAGCGGACACCGCTGCTGCTCAAGTACAAGCCGCGCGATTCGGCCGAGTTCAAGATTGCCCGAGTCAACTCAGGCAAGGGTAAGCGTGAGAACATGGCCGCGACCGTGACCTGTTACCTGCCCAAGAATAAGGGGACAGGGAATCCAGAAACCTTCGAGGCGAACGTGAAGGACACCGACGAGTTCAAGATCCAGATTTGGAAGGAGAAGGAGTCGTACCCGAACACTTGGGCCACCGTGAGCTTCTCGTATTACACAGACAAGGGCGTGCCGTTCCACAACTATCTGGAACTGCTGCATGCCGACAAGAAGAGGAAGTTCTGAGATGGTGCCGCGCACACAAGTCCAACTGATCGCAGAACGTATCCGCGCTTGGCCTGAGGTCGAAAGGTTCGAGCTAGCGGAGACGCTTCACTCCATCGAGATCACGAACATAAGGATTCGTCCGTCGCACAGGGGAAAGGGGATCGGCAAGTCCATCTTCGATCAGTTGAAGGAGTATGCCGCGAGACATGGTATCGCTCTAGTACTAAGCCCCAACCCCGATCAGGGGAAAAGGACCGCGCTGGAACGCTTCTACCGCAAGCTAGGTTTTCGCCCGAACAGGGGACGCAACAGGCGCGATCACTTGGGGACGACGTTCGTGATGGGTTGGTATTGGGAGCCCGATCGCAAGCACGTAAACCAACCGAGGTTGTTTTGAAGAGCATACGCGCACAGTTTGGGGATGTCTACATGTTCGAGGGAATAAACCGTCCTTTCGTGGAGATGGTGCTTGCTGTTTCGAAGGCCAGCCGAAAGGGAGTTCCTACGCACAGCTACATCCACACGCCAACGGGCCGCAGGATCAGCTTTGACAAGTTGAAGCAGCAGGCGTCTAGCGAGCCGGACGACAAGTTCTTCTGTAGGTGCCAGAAGGCTTTCTTTCCGACAGCGAAAGAAAGGGAAAGATGGCTCTGCACAGCGAACCATGCCGATCTGCTCTTCTCGGAGGTCCTCTATCGCAACAGCGGATTTGGTTTCGAATTGGACAAGACTAATAGTCGGTGGTGCATGTCGTTGAACAGAATAATTTCGACCAAAGTAGGAGTAGCGGAAATTATATCTATCAAGGACTCCAGCGGCAACGAGCACCACGTAACCACGTACAAATGAAGCGAAAGGTAAAACTAGCAGTCAGGCTCAAGCCGAAACGCAGACGCTTCTATGAGTCCGTTCGGGTGAAGTGGCCCATTGATTTTAAGTTCATAGGAAGCAAGCGCTTCATGGTCTCGCAGATCGCAACGGATCCGCTGCACTGCTCGCTTAGAGATCTAGTGCAGAATACCACGCTCAACATAAGGTTCAGCATCGAGTCTATTCGAGACAGGGATGTGGTCAGTCGTAACGAAGTGTTCAAGAAGGTACAGAGGGCGCTCTGGAGGAGCCTGCTCAAGCACAAGAACGAGACGCGAGAGGTGTTCATTGATCTCTGGATGACGCTGTGGAACCTGCGTGACATGCCGCAGAATCTAGACTTCGAGTTGGATGGAGACGAGTTATGGTCCGCAACCGAAATAGACAGCGTAGACAATGATGCGGAGGTCAGTCCCGCCGTCGCCAACGGAGCACGTCCACCCTTCATATGGAATCAATCTAGGCGTAGGACTGCTACCTAGAGGAGTACGATCTGGAGAAACTGGCCCGCGACCTGACGATGAATCCTAAGGTCATAGACCATCGCTACAGCTTCGGCGGTCTGGCGATCCTCCATCAGATACGAGAGCCATGAAGACGGTGAGAGCAAAGTACAACTGCTACATCCCGCGAGTGGAGATGGAGTTCTTCTTCAATCGAGAAGTGGAGAAGGAAATGAACACCCTATTTTGTCGCGTTCCAGCATTCCGTTGGGACCATTGCTGGGCGCTGGATGATTACGCGTATGCTTCGCTGATGATCTCACCGGAGAGGGATATTCGCTTCAACGTAATGCTATCCGACTTGGAGAAGTTCTTTAGGGAGTCGGATTGCTACTTCGGCTCGATGCAGGCGGCCGAAGTGGATACCATGGCAAAGGTGCTATTTCAGAATGATTTCATCTGCGCAATGCCGGTGCCGGGACCGAAAGGCCCAATAGACCACTGGCAGCTTGTTGAGCGACCGCTGAAGGGGTAACGGCGCCAGGCACCCCGCCGAAGGACTAAAGGCCCGCTAGGGGGCATAGAAACGGCCGTGCTGGGCCTCGTAGAGCGCGAGGAGATCCCTTAAGGAATAGGATTACCGGCCCATGTAGGCCAAAGGAAGCCGCTCCGAAGAGCGGCAACCGAACTAGTTAGCAGCCCCGTAGATGCGCGGCACGTATTCCCTGAGCGCGTCGGTCCTGAAGAAATCCAGCATCGTCTGGTAGATTATCTTCTGGGTCTTCTCGACCTTCCGCTGATCCTTGAGGGAGACGCACATCAGCATCAGATGCTTCTCCGGCATCAGGTGCTTAACCTCGTCGTCAGGGCCAGCGTACTGGACCGCAACGTGGACGCCGTGACCGAACGAGTAGTGAATGGTCATCAGCATCTCCTCGGTGCAGATCGTGACGGTCTTGTTGAAAGCCGCGTCGATGGTTACGATCGTGTGCTTCTGCATCACGGGAGCCGCGATAGGTCCCGCGCCGCCACCGTACTCGCAAAGGCAGGTGACGACCTTCTTGCTGATCCGGGGGAAATTGATTCGTCTGGGCATGTGAGAACTCCTTGGTTGAGATTTAACGTTAAATTTGGAAATGAAAAATCCCTCGCCGGATGTAAAGTCCAGCGAGGGAGATTTCAGAGCGTGCTAGCTCTTAGGCCGTACCCTTGAGGGCCGCGACGCACCATGCGTCCGACTTCATCTGGCCGACCATCTTGAGCGCCTCGGCCCGCGAGACGATGCGCACCTTGCTCGCACCGAACTTGGACTGGAGCAGCTTGACCGACCCGCGCACCGGGAACACCTGACCGGCCTTCGCCTTGGGCATCCCGTCGTTGTGCAGGCGCTCGTAGATGTCTCCCTTGAGGCCCGTCAGCTTCCAAGCGAACAGACTGCGCCCCTGAAGGACGAGCACCCTGTCCTTGGGCCTGTCGAGCTTCGCGGACTTGAGCGCGTCCACCAGCCCGACGAGAGCTTGGGGGATGGTGCGATCGATGTGATCTCCGGCCCATGCCGTCGCCGCGTCGATTTTGTGCGTGTTGATGAGGCCCAGGATGGCGTCCGTCGTCGCGTACTGGATGGCCTTGGCGGCCTTGACGACCTTCTTGACCCCGTTGGTCGCCTTGGTGAGGGCGCTCTTGAGAGCACCGGGCTTGCTAGCCGACTTCGCCGCAACGACCGTCTTCGTGGCGAGTTTCTTTTTGATAACGATAGGCATGACTGACCTTTCTGTTGAGTGTCGGAATAGCTCCGTAGTGCTGCGACATGCACACTACTAAGGCTGAGCTACCCTGACACCGTGAGCATCCCATACGTATATCGTTTTTGCGAGCCCAAACTTTTACCGGCATGAATTTAGGTATGGCTACGGACTATCGGCACTCCAGGCACCCCGCCGAGGAGTGCAGGATTAGACAATGGATTTAACGTTAAATTTCAGGTCGCATTTCCTACTACCTTTCGCGAACAGCTAAGAGGCGCAGCTTCAGTTTTCCGGTCGACGATAACTCTTGAGTTTTTCGAGGTCCGAAGCGATAGTCTGTTTGTTCTTTTGATAACTATGCGGGTGTACTTGGATTCTACTCTTGTTTGGATTCCGACGACGCAGGCGGCCGAAGTCTATGAGGCCATAAACCGAAGGCACAACTCGAATGACAACGTTATTCCTGTGGAGTTCGCGCTGAGCAATCAGCACGAGCTTGCTTGCGCGGCCTAAAGAACCGCGTGCCGTTGCTCCGGTGATTCTCGCTAACCGGGTAGCAACGTCGACAGCGAGATGGTGGAGGTGCTAGGGT